>Ga0316205_10003859_pt1 | contig 13714 bp, 10 predicted proteins | sample 3monthpyrite_MG_FD_204941 | JGI IMG/M metagenome (GOLD analysis project Ga0316205, IMG submission 204941) | Microbial mat bacterial communities from mineral coupon in-situ incubated in ocean water Damariscotta River, Maine, United States -... | ecosystem: Environmental > Aquatic > Marine >... | reverse complement strand
AAATCCACCTTATTTAAAATGCTGAGTGGTAAAGAAACACCTGACAGCGGCGAGATTCACATGGGTGAAACTGTACAATTATCCTATGTAGACCAAAGTCGTGACAGTCTGAATGGTGATAATACCGTCTGGCAGGAAATTTCAAATGGACAAGACATAATCACCATTGGTACGTTTGAAATCAATTCACGAGCCTATGCCAGCCGTTTCAATTTCAAAGGTTCAGATCAACAAAAATTCATCAAGGACTTATCAGGTGGCGAACGCAACCGTGTTCACCTTGCTAAGCTTTTACAAAGCGGCGGCAATGTTATCTTACTTGACGAGCCCACTAACGATCTTGACATAGAAACACTACGCGCTCTGGAAGAAGCAATTTTAACATTCCCGGGCTGCGTAGTTGTGATCTCACATGACCGCTGGTTCCTGGATCGTATCGCGACCCATATACTTGCCTTTGAAGGAAACAGTCAAGTCGAATGGTTTGAAGGAAACTACGCTGATTATGAAGTAGATTATAAAAAACGCCTTGGTGAATCGGCCGAACAACCTAAACGTATTAAATATAAACGTATTGATGCATAAGCAAGACTACTATGTGACCGCCCCTTTCTTTTTCCAGCGCATAGCCATCAATAACAGAAAGACACCTGCATAGATGATTGGTTCTTGCAGGTCTTTTTTTACCAGCCACCAATAATGCACAACACCTAACAGACCAATCAAGTAAACCAGCTTATGTAATTGCTTCCAACGCTTACCTAATCGCCGCATCATTTTATTAGTCGATGTGATAGCCAACGGAATCAAGAGTACCCAGGCAGTGAAGCCTATGGTTATGTATGGGCGTTCCAATATGTCTTCCAGTAAAAATGACCAATCCAGCGCAAGATCCAGAACAGCATAAATCAATAAATGAACAGTTATATAATAGAATGCAAACAAACCTAGCATTCGTCTTAAATGAATAGGGAAACGCCAGCCTGATATCCGGCGTAAAGGTGTCATTGCAAGTACAATTAATAGAAAACGTAATGCCCAATCCCCGGTACGGTGAGCTAAATACTCAACCGGGTTAGCACCCAGGTCCATGGTATACGCGCCGATCAATAAATAGATAGTCGGCGTCATGCATAACAAAAAAACAGCTGGCTTAAGCAGCTTTTGCCAATAAAAACTCATAACTAACTATGCTAGAAATTTTTCTTCAAATCCATCCCTGAATACAAACCGGCTACTTGATCCGCGTAACCGTTAAACATTAACGTTTTTTGTCGTTTAGTAAAAAGCGAACCTGAACCAATCACTCGTTCTCTTGCCTGACTCCATCTGGGGTGATTTACTGCAGGGTTAACATTTGCATAGAAACCATACTCACGGGGGCCTGCGGCTGCCCAGGTAGTTTTTGGCATTTTCTCCGTAAAGCGAATTTTTACAATTGATTTGATATTCTTGAAACCGTATTTCCATGGCACCATTAGACGTAAGGGAGCTCCACTTTGATTGGGCAATACCTCTCCATATAAACCGACAGCAAGAATTGACAATGGATTCATCGCCTCGTCTATTCTCAATGCTTCAACATAAGGCCAATCCAGGACGCTACGTTTCTGGCCTGGCATCTGCTTAGGGTCATACAAGGTAGTAAATTCCACATATTTGGCACGTGATGAGGGTTCAAAACGTTTAATAACGTCTGCTAATGAAATACCTACCCAAGGGATAACCATTGACCAGGCTTCAACACAACGAAAGCGATAAATTCGCTCCTCTAGTACACTATCTTTAATAATGTCCTCAAGATGATATTGACCTGGCTTCCCTACTTCACCTTCGATTGTTAATGTCCATGGTTTTGTTTGTAACGTATGTGCATTTTTAGCCGGATCACTTTTACCTGTACCAAATTCATAAAAATTATTATAAGTAGTGACATCTTTATAAGGCGTAGTTTTTGCGTTAGTACTGAATTTAGATTTTTTAACCTTTGCTAGCTTTTCTCTGGCAGCCTGCACTTCAGCAGGCAACCAAAGCCCTGGCACCATCGCCGCGCCAGTCAAACCCAAACCTGTCTGTATGAATTTTCTACGGTCTTTATAATGTTTTTGATCAGTTATTTCTGATGATTTTATATCTGATGGTTTTTTTATTAACATAATTCACCCGTAGCGATAATATTGCAGTAATTAATATGACTAACGTGAACCAGAAAAGTTGCACCTGCGCTTGAATCTTCTTCAAATTAATGAATAAAGACTTACAAATACACTTTCCTGGCACCTAAACCAGGAATACTTATTTATATTCCATCAAAGTTATCACGAAAGATTCACAAATCTATCTTTAGTCGATAAATTCAAGCTCATCTTTAACCGCTTTAATGCCATCAGCTGCGCAGGCTTCATCTATTTTAGGATCAGCACCCGCCACTGCAATACCTCCATAAAACTGCCCGCCTACATTGATAGGCAAGCCCCCAACTATCAACAAAATACCAGGTGCAAAGCTTAAATCCGTTCTTGCCTGCATTTGTCTGGTGCTCGTTTGTAATGAAGATGCCGTAAACGCCTTGGCTTGACTTACTTTTATCGTATGCGGGCCTGATAATGGATTACGTAATAATGCCAACAAATTACCATCACGACCAACAACTGCTGCCGTTACTTTGTAACCGCGATTACTACAAGAATCAACAGCCGCCACCACCATTTTATTCGCTATATGGGAGGCCAAACTAACCAGCGGTGTTACAGGTGACTTTTCAGCTGCAAAGACATTGAATGAAGAAAAAACGATAATTAAAATAGATAAGCTTTTCATGATAATTTCCTTTTATATTTATTGTTATAACTTATGTAATTATGTATTTCAAAAAAGAAGTATTTAATATCAAAGCTCACCTTCTTTTATAACTAGACGTAATAATAGTGTATTTTATTCCTTAATGACCACCTTGAATTTACTCATTGGCAAAATCACTAACTTATGAAACAGTGAAAAATGTAACTTCACACTGCCCATTTACATGCATAAAAAATAATATGCCATTAAATTAATTTAGTGACAGCGCACGTAAATCTAACTTGCCATTTTGCATAGGTGGACACCAAAAATAAGCTCCGGTCTGCGGACGCGTAAACTCAAAGATCCCGTCACTGACTTTATCTTCATTGCCAATCATTCGCTCAAGTTGCACTTCAAATGGATAGAAAGAATTTGCAAAGGCAACAAAATAAAGACCTCCTTCTGATGCCTCAGCCCATGGCATAGAGCGTCGCAACATAAATGCTTCCGGTGAAAAACTCTCTTGCGCTGTGCGTTTAACATGGGCGCTTTCAGGCGCATCAAACTCTTCATTGTCACTAATATGCCGGCCAATGGCATTATCGCGTTCAGCAATTGACATTTCATCTAACATATCAAAATCATGCACCCATTGTTGAACCGCAACAAAACTGGAGCCTTGCAACCCCTCTCCTTGCTCCTGCACAACAGCCGCATCAATCGCTGCTTGCCCATGAGGGTTTTCTGTACCATCTTCGTAACCACTTAAATCTCGATTTTCATCGTATTGAAATGTATCAACGATATCATCCAGTTCAAAAGCAGGAAAAAGCATGGATTCGATATCTCGACCCCGATGAAATAATTCACCACGATCATCACCACGTAACCAAAACCATATAGCCGAAGGTGTAGACGGAATAGCGATACCATTTCCAGACATTGCAGGAAGAATTCGCAAACCTTCAATTTCAACATCCAGCAATTGCAATAATGTGTGCGATAAACCACAAACTGTACTCTCACCATCTATGTATTCGGCTAATCGAGTTAACGTTGGTTTTAATGCTTCCAGGTCAACAACATTAAATGTCATGTATCGTGCCAACAAGGTTTCTTCAGATAATATTCCTGATTGTGTTTTGCTCATAAATCAATCCTTTTGCGACAAAAGTTCTATGTTAATTCGATATCGAGTTACCCGTTTCAAATATTTTTCTAATCTTTTCAATTCGTTTGCGATTAACACCAAAATCATAATAACCTGACCGTGATGCAGAACGGACATTGCACTGTTTGGTGGCTTTATCGTATAGGAATTCAAGATCATCTTTAAATTTAAATAATCTTGATCGAAATATTACATGAATATAAATATCATCTTGATATTGAATTTCTGTCCCAGCTTGTGATGCTACAATTTGACAGAGTTTTTTAAATTGCTGTTCTGGGTTTTCTGGAAACTTAATAGGACTAATGTGTTGCTCAGGAATGGGAGACAAACTTGAAACGCAGTTTGGTTTTTTGGGGCAAAGTGACAACTCATGTTGATTTTGATTCAAGATGGAGCCTCTCTGTTGGCTAGCTGTCATACAAAAAATATCTAAACGTCAGATCTAAAATATTTCGCTGCATTTTTCGCGGGTGAATCCGCTCATACTCATTTAACTATCAATCTACCCATACTCGCGCATTTCTGAACATACGCATCCAGGGTGAATCTTCTAACCAGTCATCCGGGTGCCATGAGTTTTGTGTCGCTCGGAAAACACGTTCAGGGTGCGGCATCATGATGCTAAACCGTCCATCACTATTACATAAGCCTGTTAATCCTGATGGAGAGCCATTAGGGTTTAACGGGTAAATTTCGGTAGCTTGTCCACTATGGTCTACATAATGCATTGCAGTTAAACCAGATGCCTGTAATTTTTCCAACCCTGATTTATCAACAAACTCCATGCGGCCTTCACCATGCGCTATAGCGATTGGCATTCGAGAACCTTGCATGTCTTTAAAGAAGATAGATGGAGAGTCTGTGACTTCTACCAATGAAACACGTGCTTCAAATTGCTCTGAATGATTACGGACAAAATGCGGCCATAAATCAGCGCCTGGAATTAAGGTTTTAAGGTTCGACATCATCTGACAACCATTACAGACACCCAGACCAAAGCTATCAGGTCGATTAAAAAATGCTTCGAACTCATCTCTTAATTGTGAATTAAACAAGATAGATTTAGCCCAACCTTCACCCGCACCAAGCACATCACCGTATGAGAAGCCGCCACAAGCTACCAGACCTTTAAATGCATCCAGTTTTACTCTACCTGAATGAATATCACTCATGTGTACATCGACACTATCAAAACCTGCACGGTCGAAAGCAGCTGCCATTTCAATATGGCCATTCACGCCTTGTTCACGCAAGATTGCCATAGTAGGACGTTCACCTTTATTGATATAAGGCGCACTAACATCTTCATCTATATCATAACCAACACTCACACTCATGCCACTAGCATGAGCATTCGATATCAAGTCAAACTCTTGTTGAGCGCAATCCGGGTTATCGCGTAACTTCTGCATTTCAAAACTGGTTTCAGACCATGCTTGCTGATATTCAGCTCGGCTTGCAGATAAAATAGTTTTACTTGCGTAACTAAATTCTATTTGATCATTATCGTTCAACGAGCCAATCACAAACGCATGATGACCAAGACCTGCATCATGAATCGATTTTATAACTTCATCAGTATCCACATGAGCAACTTGTATCACGGCACCAAGCTCTTCTGTAAACAATGATGCCAGAGGCTCGTCTCCGAGATCGTCCAACTGGATATTAACGCCACAGTGTCCAGCAAATGACATTTCACATAAACAGGCGAATAATCCACCGTCAGAACGATCATGATAAGCCATTAGTAAATTAGCTTCGTTCATTTCCTGAATAAGATTAAAAAATGCTTTGAATGTAGAAGCATCATCCAGGTCAGGCGCATGGTGACCGATTTGTTTGTATACCTGGGCCAATGCTGACGCGCCTAATCGATTATGTCCTTTACCAAGGTCTATCAAAATAAGATCCGTATCACCTTTATCGGTTCTTAATTGTGGCGTCAGTGTTTTACGCACATCTGTCACTTCGGCAAAGGCAGATACAACTAAAGATAGCGGCGAAGTGACTTCCCGGGTTTGTTTATTATCTTCCCAAACTGTTTTCATCGACATGGAATCTTTGCCTACCGGTATAGTAATTCCCAGTTGCGGACATAATTCCATACCTACGGCTTTCACGGCTTCGAATAAACCTGCATCTTCACCGGGGTGTCCGGCTGGCACCATCCAGTTTGCTGATAACACAAGCCTTCCCAGGTCACGGATACGCGCGCCTGCAATATTAGTCAGCGCTTCACCTACCGCCATACGTGCAGATGCTGCATGATGTATCAATGCAATAGGAGTACGCTCACCCATCGACATTGCCTCACCTGTGTATGTATCGTAACTGCTTGCAGTTACACCACAATCAGCTACCGGAATCTGCCAAGGACCGACCATTTGGTCACGCGTTATCAAACCCGTAACAGAACGATCACCAATCGTTATTAAAAAGTTTTTACTGGCGACCGTTGGCAAGCGCAATACACGTAAGGCTGCTTCGTGCAAATCTATGCCAGCCGTATTCAGCTCTTGTTTTTTAAACGGATGGTGTGTTACTTCACGCAACATCTTCGGTGGCTTACCCAGTAAAACTTCCAATGGCATATCGATTGGTAAATTATCAAAATGACCATCACCCATAATCAGATGTTGTTCTTCTGTCACTTCACCAATAATCGCATATGGGCATCGCTCGCGTTCACATAAAGCGACAAACACATCGATATCCTGTTGCGAAATCGCCATAACATAACGCTCTTGCGACTCATTACACCAGATTTCTTTCGGTGACATACCAGGCTCATCATTCGGTATAGTCCGTAATTCAAACCGTGCACCGCGACCACAATCATTTACCAATTCAGGCATCGCATTGGATAAGCCACCCGCACCAACATCGTGAATAGAAATAATCGGGTTGTTGTCACCTTGCTGCCAACATTGGTCTATTACTTCCTGACAACGACGTTCCATTTCAGGATTACCACGTTGTACAGAAGCGAAATCCAGATCCTCATGACTACTACCTGAGGTCATGGAGGAAGCAGCACCGCCACCCAGTCCGATGAGCATTGCCGGCCCACCCAGAACAATTAGTTGCGAGCCCGGCGGGATAACCTGTTTTTCAACATGGTCAGCTTTTATATTGCCCAACCCTCCGGCAAGCATGATAGGTTTATGGTAACCACGAATCTCATCCCCTGTTGGACCCGGCACAATCTCTTCGTACGTTCTAAAATAACCATTAATATTAGGGCGTCCAAATTCATTATTAAATGCAGCCGCACCTATAGGGCCTTCGAGCATAATATCCAGCGCTGAGACGATACGCGCAGGTTTCCCATGGTCTGTTTCCCATGCCTGCTCTAAACCCGGTATACGTAAATTCGACACACTAAAGCCTGACATACCCGCTTTAGGCTTAGAACCTCTACCCGTTGCACCTTCATCACGGATTTCGCCTCCTGAACCTGTTGCAGCCCCCGGGAAAGGTGAAATTGCCGTTGGGTGATTATGTGTTTCCACTTTCATGAGAATTGCCATTTCTTCCTCATGATAAACATAACGTTTGGTTTCAGGAACAGGATAAAAACGACCCGCTGTGGGGCCACTAATAACCGCTGAATTATCACTATAAGCTGACAAAATACCGGTTGAGTTTTGTTTATGCGTATTACGAATCATGGAAAACAAAGACAGGTCTTTTGATTCGCCGTCGATAATCCAGTCAGCATTAAATATTTTATGTCGACAATGCTCTGAGTTAGCCTGCGCGAACATCATCAATTCAATATCATTCGGATTACGATTCAGTGTTGTGAAATTTTCTACCAAATAATCAATTTCGTCATCAGCCAGAGCCAAACCCCATTCGGCATTCGCTCTGGCCAGCGCATCACGCCCGCCTAATAAGATATCCACCGATTGCATTGGTGCAGGCTCTGATTGCTGAAATAACGCTTCAGCATCATCCAGATTTGTCATCATGACTTCAATCATACGGTCATGCAGGTATGATTGAATAAGATCTATCTCTTCTACTGTAAATGCTTGATTTTCAGGCTGCTGAAGGTAATAAACCACCCCTCGCTCAATACGTTTAATTTTATTAAGCCCGCAATTATGTGCAATATCAGTTGCTTTACTAGACCATGGAGAAATCGTACCCGGCCTGGGCACAACCAACATCATTTGGCCAGAATGTTGCCGACTTTCCAATTTTGGGCCATAACTCAGCAAGCTATCCAATTTTGATTGCTCATCAGCATCCAATGCCTGCTCCAGATCCACAAAATGCATAAACTCAGCATACAAGCCTGACAAAGATGAAACGCTTAAGTTTATATTATTAAATAACTTTTTTAATCTAAATGAGGATAAAGCGGGCGCACCTGGCAATTGAAGCATCGATCTGGCCTTTATTGGTAGAAGCAATAACTGAAACGTCTATTTTACGGGTAAGCACTGCCAGAGGCCAGCCCTATATCAATAGTATGGTCAATATGACTGAATAAAAATCATACAAATACTTCCCTTAATATCACACATAAATATTAATTATATTAAAAAAGCAAGCCTAAGCCTGCTCTTAACTTGTACATTTGTCGGTGATCTAGATTAAATTTTAAATCGCTGCATCATACTATCCAGACTGGCAGAAAGGTCCTGTAGCTCATGAAGGTTCTGAGCAACCTGCTCACTACGACCAGCATTTTCATTTTCAGAATGTGATATTTGCTCTATGTTACTCGCTACTTCATCTGTAACAATAGACTGTTCTCCTGATGCTGATGCTATTTGATTAACGCGATCATTAATGGTTTCTACACCGGCTGTCATACTGGTGATTGCACTTGATGTACTATCAACACTTTTCATCATTGTATGTGTCACTTCTGCCACACGCCCCATAGCAATACCGAGATTTTCATTGGATTGCATGTTCTCAGTAATCATTGAAGTAATCTCAGAAGTAGAGCTCTGGGTTTTCATTGCAAGCTGTCGAACTTCATCAGCCACTACGGCAAAACCTCGTCCCATCTCACCAGCACGAGCGGCTTCAATAGCTGCATTCAATGCTAATAAATTCGTTTGATTGGCAATATCATTAATTGCACCAACCATATTCAACATGCCTTTACTCTTTTCAGTCAAGTCGTTAACGTCTTCTTTAAGTCCATTGATTTCAGACTCCATTTCACGAGCGCGGCCCGACATATCAGTAACACATTGTTTACCTGATGCTGAAATTTGTTGAACTTCATTAACTTCTTGAGCAGCCTCAGTCGCATGCCGAGCTATTTCAGATGCGGTAGCTGATAACTCTTCAGTAGCAGCCGCTGTTGTACGGGCTTTATCAGCACTTTGTATAACATTTTCAGAAACACGCAGTATTTCTTCATTAGCATCCTGCGTTTGAGTACGTACATCTCCTGCAACCGACACTACGTCTTTAAACATACCCTGCAAACTAGCCATCATGTTATTAAAGTAACGTGATGCCTGGCCCAGCTCATCACCTGAATCAAGTTCACATCGCTGTGTAAGATCACCTTCACCCTCAGAAATATCTTTAAGCAAATCACGCATATTGACTAACGGCTTAATAACAAACATATTAATGCCAAACATTATAAACAAACCTAAAACAACGCCAACCATAAGCAACATCAATTGCAATGACTTACTGGCACTAACCTGCTCTAACAACGCATTACTGTTTACTTCCGCCTGGTTTTGCTGGGTATCGACCAAATTTTTTATTTTTGATGTTATTTGAGTAACTAACGGACTAATTTCAGTTCTAATTACATAAGAATCGGTGCGCCATTTAGGCCCGCCATGTATATCCTGCATGCCTTTAAAGCCTACAAAGAATTTATCAAACAAACCGGTTAACTCTTTTAATGAATCAACCTGATCGAACACTAATAAATCACCATACCCTTGTAACTTTTTAATTAATTCAACTGCTTCGCCTTTATATAATTTGACTTCATCCAGCGAGGCTTTACCTCTAAATGCCAAATAAGCTCGCGTACCATTCATTACATTCGACCAAATATAACGGAGCCGCTCCATATCCATCAATATTTCTTTCCGCTCATCACTCGACTCTTCGTCTGATTCAGCATCAATCATGGCTCCCATGTGCTGCAGCATTTGCTGACTGATAGGATTAATATTTCTTGCGCTAAACATCATCGCAGGGATATTTTTTGCGTCATTAACAGCTAATTCCAAAAGGCGCGCTTTATAACTTGCAAATTTATTAACATCGATAGCTATCGAGCTAACCAATTTTTTTGATGCTTCATTTTGCTGGACCCAGGGAATGGATTTTAATTTTTTAATGCTTTTGTCTACCTGACCGAGTCCTTTTAAATAATCATTTTTATCCTGCTCGGTCTTACTCAGTAAATAGAAACCTAATGCACTTGATGTTTGTTTTAGATTGTCGCTCAACTCTAATGACGCTATAACTGTCGGCTGAATATTTTTAACCACTTCCGTCACTTGAGTATCTACACGTGACAAGCTGTAGTGAGAGCTTAATGCTATTCCCACCATTACTAGTATTATTGAAACCAAAGACCCTATGATCTTGTATTTAATAGATATTTTTTTAAACAATTCAATAATTTGCATGAAATTCCCACTCATGTTTTGTTATATTAAGCTCTAATAGCGTGCGAATTGACATTCCGCAATATTCATATCGTCCTGTGAATGTAAAACTTTATAAATTATTAGCGCTAGTAGATGAAAAAAAAAGGGGGGGGGAGAAGGAATCTAGAAGGAAAAAATATAAGCCTGCGTTAATTACTCAGCTATTTCGAGCCAATTAAAACCGTGTTGTTGACTGGCCAGTTTTATCCAGTCTACCGAACAACCTAGCGCATCAGAAAAAGCATCAACAACATGTTCGTTAGCATTGTTTTTTTCGCTCATATGAACCGCTACGAGATGCTGTAATTTATCACAATTTATCTTCTTCAATAAATCGGCAGCCTGATCGTTACACAAATGACCCATCGCACCAGACACGCGCGACTTTAAAGATTGTGGATACGGCCCATTCATTAACATGCCAAGATCATAGTTACCTTCAAGTATTAACGCATCCAACCCTGACAGCATTTCAACGATATGAGGTGTAATAGAACCCGTATCAGTTAACAGGCCTAATCGATATTGATCACCTGAAAAAACGAATTGCACAGGCTCGGCTGCATCATGCGGAACAGGAAAAGGATTAATAGTCAGATCTTCAATATCGAACTGATCATGGCTACTAAAAATAGAAATATGTGGGTAATCATCACGCTGGCGGCAACGATTATAAGTGCCTTGTGTCATCCAGACAGGTGTTGCGTATTTTCGGGAAAAACGCGCAACACCCTGAACGTGATCAGCATGCTCATGAGTTACCAGAATTGCACTGATATCCTCAGGTTTGATTACGAAGTTTAATAAACGTTTCTCAACTTCTTTCGTCGAAAAACCGCAATCAACCATAATGCAGGTATCATTCGATTCAACCAGCGTCGCATTACCTTTACTACCACTGCCTATCGACGCAAAACGCACTTATTAATAATCCAGTTACTATTTTAACTGCTCTAATAATAATTTTAATATACGTTCAGCAGTTGAAGACGTTTCAACTTGCCCTGCTTCATTATTAACAATAACAGACACAGTCTCGGCCTGTGATTTTAATTGTACTTGATACAATCGCTCTTCGGTTTTTTCATTACTTGACCAGAAAGCCAGCTTGGAGAAAAAACCATCCTTTTTCGTCGTTCGATCCGGGTCATTATAACGAACGTAGTAAATACCTTTTGATCGATTTCTATCTACAACTGTGAAGCTGACTCGGTCCAGCGCCAAACCTACCAGTCTCCATGATCGAGAAAAATCACGATTCAATAATAAAGACAATTGATTTTCACCTTCTATTAATTTCGCGTTTGGTTGTTTCGCTTTACCTTGCGCAACAATGGTATCAGCATGTTGTTTTTGCACACCTAAATCAACCATCAAACGTTTGAGCATTCTTGCTTCCAGATCTTTATCCGTTGGCGCTGACTCCCACTGAGTGCCCTCACTAGAGAGATCACCACCGATAACACGTTCTACCATGCCACGATGAGATAAGAATAATTCAACCGTACCACTCTCCTCTCCTGTTTCAAGACGCATTCTGAATTTGTCTCTTGTGCCAGTAGAATAGGCGGCATCAAGTAACCCACCGAACAGTTTTCGTAATGTTCCTTTGGGGATACTAGCTCGATTTTCTGCCCATTCTGTCTCTAATATGCCTTTGCCTTCCTCATCAACCACGAGTACAAAACCATGTCGTAGCCAAAAATCGCGAACCCTTGGCCAAACTTGTTGTTTAGTCCCTGTCAGCACTAACCATGAGCTTGCACCTTCATGCTCATATCGAATATCCGTTTGAGTCGATAACGCGGTTGCGGCTTTAGTCGATTGTCCGTCTGCTTTTTTACCATGGTAGGCCGAATAAGTATTGGCATCAGTCGCCAGATCAGGCACACCCATGGTGTTATTATTCTTAGGTTTTGTGAGATCAGGTGGAACATCTAATGTGGTTTGCTTTGAAGTATGTTTATACTCAAGATTATTATCATCAGGCATCATGCTTTTTATCGTCGAACAACCTGATAGAGTGAGCCCCAGAAACAGAACAGACAATGGAATAATTATTTTGTTATTTGATTTCATGTTTAACCTAAATTTTAATTAAGAGCTTCTGCCTGGCGTAAAGCTGCACGCACTTGCTCATGGTATTGCGATGAAAGGATAGTTAATGGCAATCGAATACCATCAGGGATGAGCCCCATTTCAAATAAAGCCCACTTAACAGGTATAGGATTGGCTTCAAGAAAAAGATGCCGATGCAATAGAACCAGCTTACTGTCAATTTCATGTGCTTGTTGAGCTTGGCCTGCCAATGCCGCCACACACATATCATGCATGGCTTTGGGTGCGACATTACTGGTAACCGAAATCACACCGTGACCTCCAGCAAGCATAAAATCACAACCTGTCTCATCATCACCACTATAGAGCTCTAATCTGTCACCACATAATTCCTGGATCTGGCGCAAACGATCAAGATCACCAGTCGCTTCTTTTAATCCGATAATATTGGGTATATGTGATAACCGTTCAACTGTTTCTGGCAACATATCGCACGCAGTACGACTAGGGACATTATATAAAATTTGTGGAATTGGAACAGCATCCGCTATCGCTTTGTAATGCAAATACAAACCTTCCTGAGTAGGTTTATTATAATAAGGCGTTACCAATAAACAGGCATCCGCTCCGGCTTCCATAGCGCAGCGCGTTAAATGAATCGCTTCATCGGTCGCATTGGCACCTGTGCCTGCAATAATTGGAATACGCCCTCTCGCCATATCAACAATACTACGGATAAGATCGCAATGTTCTTTTTCATCCACAGTGGCTGATTCACCGGTTGTACCAACGACCACCAATGCGTCCGTCTCATTTTCAATATGAAACTCCATCAACCTGGACATGGCATCAAAATCCAGTTCACCCCCATCTTGCATAGGTGTAACCAAAGCCACCATACTACCGTGGAACATCGTCATTCTCCGTCAAATTATCTGCCCACATGTTACAGTAGATCAGCGTTGTGGCACAAGCAAACACCGGATTTATCATAGCGTAAAAAGCCTGTTTTTGTTGCTTGGCTAGTATAAAGACAACC
>Ga0316205_10003858_pt1 | contig 13716 bp, 14 predicted proteins | sample 3monthpyrite_MG_FD_204941 | JGI IMG/M metagenome (GOLD analysis project Ga0316205, IMG submission 204941) | Microbial mat bacterial communities from mineral coupon in-situ incubated in ocean water Damariscotta River, Maine, United States -... | ecosystem: Environmental > Aquatic > Marine >... | reverse complement strand
CCGTCATGACCGATCAGCCGCTCAGCGCCTTTGGCCTGCCCTGCGGCTTGACGGTCACAGCCGAGGCGATGCCGGCCGCGACAGTCGCCCTTGATGTCATGGATCCGTGCCAACCCAATGCCCGCATCGTGGTCGAACATTCGGGCCTGAACCTGACCGGGAAAACCGACGCGATGGGCATCCTGACGATGGACATCCCGGCCTTTGAAAGCCCTGCTTTCTTTACCGTGCGCATGCCTGATGGAACCACGGCCTCGGCCCTTGCCGGCCTGCCCGATATCGCAAGCTACACCCGTGTCGGCGTGCAATGGCAGGAGGATCGCGCTCTGCAACTGCACGCGATGGAATTTGGGGCCACCTATGGCGATCCCGGCCATATCTGGCGCGACAATCCCGGATCCGCCGCGCGTGCCGAGGACGGCGAAGGCGGCTTTATGACCTACCTGGGCACGGCTTCGGTCGAAGATCCGATGCTGGCCGAGATTTACACCTTTCCGCGCGACACACTGGACAATGACGGCACCGTGCGCCTGACCATCGAAGCCGAGGTGACCGAGGCCAATTGCGGCCAGGACACGCTGGCCCGCACGCTGGAAACCGATAGCGACGGAAATGTCGCGGTGATCGAGTTGACCTTTACCGTGCCGGGTTGCGATGCAATTGGCGAATATCTGGTGTTGCAAAATCTGTTGCAGGACCTGAGAGTCGCCGCCAACTGAGACCTAACCGGCGCACGCAATCCATGCAGTTTCATGCGAGGGCGGCTGTCATGGCCGCCCTTTTGTTTTTGATCACCGGCCTTGCCGCCGCTGCGCAGGATATCTCCCTGCGCAGCCATGATGGCAGCGTCGAGCTGGACGGATCCCTGATCGGGTTTGACGGCGAATATTACCGTGTCGACTCCATCTATGGCCCGCTGACCATCAGCGCCGAGGGTGTGACTTGTCGCGGTCCCGGCTGTCCCGATCTGGAAAATTTCGTGGCCGAGATCCGGTTTGCCGGGGCGGTGGCCATCACCGAACAGCTGTTCCCGGCCCTGATTGAACGCTTCGCCGACAGCCGGGGCTATCGTCTGCGCCGGCAGGTGCTGGATGGCGCGCGTTCGGTCTTTGCCCTGATCCGCGCCGATGGCGGGGTCGCGGCGCGGTTTTACGTGACCGGTACCAGCACCGATGCCGGGCTTGCGGCTCTTTTGGGGCGCGAGGCCGATATTGCGCTGGCCACCCGCCAGCCCGACCCGGTCGAGGCCGCCGCCGCGCGCGCCGCCGATCAGGGCGATATCTCGATGGTGGCGCGCAGCCGTATCCTGGGGCTGGATGCGTTGGTGCCGCTGGTGGCACCGGGCAACCCGGTGGACGCCCTGTCGCTGGAGGATCTGGCGCGGCTTTTCGCGGGAGAGATCACCAATTGGCAGGAACTTGGCGGACCGGATGCGCCGATTGCGTTGCATCTGATGGATGTTGCCACGGGCCATGCGCAGGATGTTGAAACACGGGTGCTGGCCCCGTTTGACCTGACGCCAATGCCCGGCATCATCCGCCACGTGAGCACGGCCGATCTGGCCGATGCCGTGGCGCAAGATCCCTTTGCCATCGGCATCGGCAGCTTTTCCGAGATCGGCAATACCCGGCCGGTGCCATTGCAGGGGTCTTGCGGATTTCGCCAAACCGCCACGCCCGACAGCCTGAAGGCCGAAGACTACCCTCTGACAGCACCGATGTTCCTTTATCTGCCGGTGCGCCGTATGCCACAGCTCGGCCGCGAGTTTCTGGCGTTTTTCGACAGTCAGGAGGCGGACCGCGTGATTCGCAGGCTTGGTTTTGTAAATCAGGCCATCACCGCACAACCTCTGGGCGCGCAGGGTGACCGGCTGGCCAACGCCATTGCCGCGGCAGGGGCCGAGATCGACCTGGAGGACCTGCAGGAGTTGATTGCCGCCATGTCCGGTGCCGAGCGATTGTCGCCCACCTTCCGGTTTGGCGATGGCACCACGGATCTCGATGCTTATTCACTGGGCGCGGTTGCGCGTCTGGCCCGTGCCATCGAACGCGGGGCCTATGACGGGCGCGAATTGCTGTTTGCCGGATTTTCCGATGGTCAGGGCGGCGCGAACGCCAATTTGCGGCTGGCGCGGGGCCGGGCCGAGGCGGTGCGGCTGGCCATCATCGCGGCGGCATCGGGTGGCGATCTGAACCGCGTCCGCCTACGGGTCGCGGCCTTTGGCGAGGCGTTGCCGATGGCCTGCGATGATACCACCACGGGCCGGGCCGTGAACCGGCGGGTTGAGGTCTGGCTGCGATAGGTATGAACGCGATGGATGACAGGTTGCGTGAAACCCTTCTGGCCTGCGAGACCGGTGTTTGGGAGGCTCTGGTCAAAGGCGACAGCGCGGCCGACAGCGCGGCCTTGGCGGAGGATTTTCTGGGGGTGTATCCGGACGGGTTTTCCGGCAAGGCCGAACATGTTGCCCAGCTGTCTGCCGGTCCTTCTGTCCGGCAATACAAGCTGTCGGATCTGCGCATTATCCCGCTTGGGCCGAAACACGCCGCGATCGTTTATTGCGCCGATTTTGTCGGGTTGGGCAAAGACGGGGTGTCGCGGATGTATGTCACGTCAATCTGGCGGGCCCAAGCGGGGCGTTGGGTCAACATTCACAGCCAGGACACGCCCGTGGGCGGGAGCGCCGGCGTGGATTGGGTCTGAAACCCTGCCGCTACAAATACCCTTCGCTGCGGAAACTCAGCTCACTCGCCTTGCCGATAATCAGGTGATCGTGGACCAGAATGCCCAATACTTCTGCGGCGTCGCGGATGGCGTAGGTCATGGTGATATCGGCCTCGGACGGCGTCGGGTCGCCCGATGGGTGATTGTGGACAAGGATCATCGCCGTCGCGTTCAGCTCCAGGGCGCGTTTGACCACTTCGCGCGGATAGACCGGCACGTGATCGACCGTGCCGCGTTGTTGCTCCTCATCGGCGATCAGCACATTTTTGCGGTCCAGATACAGAACCCGAAACTGTTCGATATCCTGATGCGCCATGGCCGTCTGGCAATATTCCAGCAGGCTGTCCCAGGAGGACAGAACCGGTTTCCCGATGATCCGCGCACGGGCCATGCGGTGGCCGATAGCCTCCATAAGTTTCAGCTCGAATACCACCGCGTCGCCGACGCCCTGCACATCCTTGAGGCGCGCGGGCGGCGCGGCGATGACATGGTTGAGATCGCCAAAGGCCTTGAGCAGCCGTTTGGCCAGCGGTTTGGTATCGCCGCGACGAATCGCCCGAAACAGGATCATCTCCAGCAATTCGTAATCCGGCACCGCCGGCGCGCCGCCTTCGGTAAAACGTTGCCGCAGGCGCAGGCGGTGGTTCTTGCGGTGATCCTCGGCCAGATCGGCACCGGGATCACGACGCGGCGCGGTGCGGGCCATCACCACCGGACTGTCGCCCAGATCAAACCCCGGCAGGGGCGCTTCGCAGAATCGGTCAATGGAACGGGTCATGTCCGCAACCATGCCGCAAGAATGGTTAACGACGGGTTATGGCACTTTCGGAAACCCTGAATCACCTAACGCTGCCTGAAATCAAAGATTTCAACGCGTTAAGTTACGCATCAGGCCTCAGTTACTCCGAGAAGTGCCTTAGGGATAAACCCAGGAGTTCAGCACGCGCCCGGTCAGCGTCGCGGCCAGCGTTTCGCCGTCGGAGACCGGCACCAGCGACAGGTTGATGTTGGATATGGTGAAATAGCCCTCGGGCCGGTCGGGATGCAGCATCATCGTCAGACGCACCATCATCGGGCCAACCGCCGGGTCGCCATAGGTGCCCACCAGATGCACGCCGGTGACATCACCGAAATCGATCTGCTCGATGGCCAGGATCTGCGGATCGTCAAAGCCTGCCACGGCCTGCGGAAAAATCTGTTCCTGCAATGCACGCGCGGCAATCTGGATGCGAGTCAGTGCTGGGTCTTCGGCGGTTTCGGCCATCGGAACGCTGGCGGTCACAACCTGGATGTTCTCCAGAAACTGGCGCGGCTCGGTGTCGGTGGCAAAGGTGAATTTCACGAACGCTCCGCCATCGGGTTGACCATCGGCGATCAGCTCCACCCCGTCGCGGTCGGGCACCGACACGGAAAACGGCACCGACACGTCGATGCCAAAGCGTTCTGTATAGCTGTCGTCGAAATTGTACGCGCGCTCTACATAAAGGCCGTCGAACTCGAAGAGGTTGAACTCGATCTGCGCGGAGGCGCTTTGCGCCAGTGCCGCGCCCGTCATGCCGAGCAGCATCGCGCCCGCGGCCAGAAATGTCCTGAATGCCAAAATAAGTCTCCTGTCAAATTCGTCCCCACCCTAGGCGCGGTTGCGCTGCCGCGTCAAATCAGGCGGCATAGGTCGGATGGAATTTTCCCCCCGGCGACGAGGTGAAGATCTCGAACCCGTCCGCCGTCACGCCGATGGAATGCTCGAACTGGGCGCTGAGGCTTTTGTCGCGGGTCACGGCAGTCCAGTCATCGGCCAGAACCTTGGTTTCGGCGCGGCCCAGATTGACCATGGGCTCGATGGTGAAAAACATGCCCTCCTCCAGCACCGGGCCGGTGCCGGGACGTCCGTAATGCAGCACGTTGGGCGGGGCGTGAAACACCTGCCCCAACCCGTGACCGCAGAAATCGCGCACCACCGACATCCGGTTACCTTCGACAAAGGATTGGATCGCATAACCGATATCGCCAAAGGTCTTGCCGGGCCTGACTGCCTCGATCCCCTTAAAGAGAGCATCATGCGTGACCTGCACCAGCCGATCCGCCTTGCGCGGCATGCGTCCCGCCACGAACATCCGTGACGTGTCACCGAACCAGCCATCGACAATCACGGTCACGTCGATATTCAGGATATCGCCATCCTTCAGCACCTTGGTGCCGGGAATGCCGTGGCAAACGACATGGTTGACGCTGATGCAACTGGCGTGCTGATAGCCCTTGTAGCCAATGGTGGCCGATTTCGCTCCGGCCTCGTTCACCATCGCTTCGATCGTGGCATCGATCGCGGCGGTCGTGGCCCCGGGCACGACATGGGGAATGATGTCGTCGAGGATGCGTGCCGCCAGCGCCCCGGCGGCGCGCATCCCGGCGAAATCCTCGGGGTTGTGAATACGGATGCCGTCGCGCGTCAGCCGGCCTTTGAAATCGTCCAATGGGTCTCTCCACCTCGGGGTCAGGGCCTAAATAGGCCAAGCTGGCGCGGGATTCCAGTGATGGAAATCCGCGCCATGTTGGCATCTGGTCCCGCGCCGCGCGGACCTGTAGGATTGCCCGCGCGAGACAGAGGGGCACGCATATGGCAAATCCAACCGCGGCGATGCTGGTTATCGGGGATGAGATCCTCTCAGGCCGCACGCATGACACCAATACCCATCACCTGGCGCAGGAGTTGACCTCGCACGGGATCGACCTGGCCGAGGCGCGGCTGGTGCCCGACAGGATCGATGTCATCGCGGACGCGGTGCGCGCCCTCAGCGCCGCCTATGACCATGTCTTCACCTCGGGCGGCATCGGCCCGACCCATGATGACATCACCGCCGATGCCATTGCCGTGGCTTTCGACGTGCCACTGGATGTGCGCGACGATGCACGGGCGCTGATGCAGGCCCATTACGACAGCTCGGGGATGGAGCTGAACGCCGCCCGCCTGCGCATGGCCCGCATCCCCGAAGGCGCGACGCTGATCGACAACCCGGTTTCGATCGCGCCGGGCTTCACGTTGCAGAACGTGCATGTGATGGCGGGGGTGCCTGCGGTGTTCCAGGCCATGGTCGCCAGCATCATGCCCACCCTGACCGGCGGCGCGCAGATCCTGAGCCAGAGCCTACGCGTGCTGCGTGGCGAAGGCGATATCGCCGGGCCGTTGGCCGAGGTCGCAGCCGCCCATCCCGATGTCTCGATCGGATCGTACCCTTTCACCCGCGACGGCGTGTTCGGATCCAATATCGTGGTGCGCAGCACCGATGGGGCGGCGGTGGATGGCGTGATCACCACGCTTGCGCGCCTCTTTCACGTCCGGCAATGAGCGTGACCGAGGACGCTCTTTTTGACGCGGTCGAAGCCACCTGGCCCGCCGCCGCCTATCACAGGCATGGCCCCTGTCTGCTGCGCGAGGGGCGCGGCGGCGGCAAGCGTGTCTCGTCGATCAGCGTCGATGCCGGATGGACCGCTGATGATATCGCCACGGCTGAACGCGCCTGCTGCGATCTGGGGCAAATCCCGCTGTTTCAACTGCGCCGGGGTCAGGCCGAACTGGACACCGAACTGGATGCGCGCGGCTATCAGGTTGTGGACCCGGTCGATCTGCTGGCGGCACCGGTTTCGGCGCTGACCGCCGATCTGGGGCGGCTCGATACGCTGCCCTCCTGGCCGCATTTGGCGGTGCAGGCCGAGATCTGGGCCGGTGGCGGCATCGGCCCCGCGCGTCTGGCGGTGATGGATCGCGCCGCGGGGCCGAAAACCGCGCTTTTGGGCCGTCACAACGATCATCCTGTGGCGACGGCGTTCATCGCCTGCCACGGGCCCATTGCCATGCTGCACGCACTTGAGGTCGTGCCCGAGGCCCGAAGGCAGGGCATCGCCCGCGTCATGATGCAGGGCGCCGCCAATTGGGCAGCGCGTCAGGGTGCGCAAGATCTTGCCGTTTTAGTTGTCAAAACCAACCAACCGGCGCAAAACCTGTATAAGTCTCTGGGAATGGCCGCCATGGGGCACTATTTCTACAGAATAAAAAGAGGCTGAGCCGACATGAAACCCGACCAGAATGCCACCGCGCTGGATCTGCCGCCGATGGACCCGCTGCCCGAGCGCACGGGGAAGTTTTTCGACATCTGCGCCGAAAAGCTGGGCCTCATTCCCAATGTGCTGGCGGCTTATGCGTTTGACGAGGCCAAGCTCAATGCCTTTACCGGGATGTATAACGATCTGATGCTGGGCGACAGCAACCTGACCAAGCTGGAACGCGAGATGATCGCGGTCGCGGTTTCCTCAGTCAATCGTTGTTTTTATTGCCTCGTGGCGCACGGGCAGGCGGTGCGGCAATTGTCCGGCGACCCCGCCCTGGGAGAAGCGCTGGTGATGAATTACCGAGTCGCGCCGCTGGATGCGCGTCACCGCGCCATGCTGGATTTCGCGGTACAGATGACGGAAGGAAGCTACCGGATCGAAGAACCCGACCGACAGGCCTTGCGCGATGTCGGCTTTTCCGACCGCGATATCTGGGACATTGCTGCCGTCGCGTCGTTCTTCAACATGACCAACCGCATGGCGTCGGCGGTCGATATGCGCCCGAACACAGAATATCACGGTCAGAACCGGTGATCCGCGCTGCCCTCATATCCCTTTTCGCGCTGGCCCTGCCCGCGACCGCTCTGGAACTGGAGCTGCCCGGCGCGGCCACGCTGGCGCTGTCGGAAAACGAGACCGCCACCAGCTATAGCCTTCCGGTCTCGCCCTGGCTCGGCACCGGGGCCGAGATGCTGGTTGTCGAGGGCGCGTTGTCGCGGTCGGTCTGGCAAGTGGCCGATTACACCGGGAACGCCACGCAATTGATGGCCTCGCTGCGCACTCAACTGGAGGCGGAGGGCTATGAGGCCGTGTTTGCCTGTGACGCCACCCTGTGTGGCGGTTTCGATTTCCGCTTTGCCATGGATGTGACACCCGAGCCGGCCATGCATGTCGATCTGGGCGATTTTTCCTATATGGTGGCGCGGACCGAGATGGGCGAGGACAGCGGCTATATCGCCCTTGTCACGTCGCGCGGCGGCAGCCGGGGCTTTGTCCATATGGTGCGCATCAGCCCCGCCGAAATGGCCCCTGTCGATGTGGCGGTTTCCACCCGGTCACCCGATGGCGATCAGATCGTCGATCTGCATGAAAACCTGGACACGATCGGCACCGCAACGCTTGCCGATCTGCAATTCGCCACCGGATCGTCAACCCTGTCGGACCGCGACTACCCATCGCTCGTCTCGCTGGCCGACTATCTGGCCGATCATCCCGATATCCGCGTGGTTCTAGTTGGCCATACCGACGCCGAGGGGTCGCTGGAAAACAATATCGCGCTCAGCCGCGCGCGCGCCGCCGCCGTGCGCGATTATCTGATTGATCGGTTGGCGGTCGCGCCGGACCAAATGGCTGCCGAAGGGGTCGGATACCTGGCCCCGCGCGCCAATAATGCCAGCGATGAGGGGCGTCAGCAGAACCGGCGCGTCGAAGTGGTGATAACGTCGATCCAATAGCGACAGCGCGTCATAGAAAAAGAGCGCCGTTCATGATGCAAAACCATGATCAGCGCCCCAAGGTGCCCCGCGACGGGCGCGCGGGGTGGCATGAACCATTAATTCGTTAGCAATTCACCACTCGTCCGGGCCTTTGTCGCGGAACTTGTCGACCAGGAAGTCGATAAAGGCGCGCACTTTGGGCTGCGTGTAGCGGCCCGGCGGGTAGACGGCGTAGATACCTTGCGTTTCGACCGGAAGGTCGGGGATGGCATCCTCAAGCAGGCCATCGCGCAGGTAATCGGCATAAAGGAAGGACGGCAGATAGGCGATGCCAAGCCCGCCAACGGCGGCATTCAACAGCGATTGGCCGTCATTCACAGTCAGCGACCCGGCGGTGCGGACCTGACGTTTTTCGCCCGAAGGCGCGGTAATTTTCCACACATTGCCCGCTGCCTGGTTGGAGTAATGCAAGAGCTTGTGGTCATTCAGATCGTCGATCTTGTGCGGCCGGCCGAATTTCTTGAAGTAATCGGGGCTCGCGATCATGCGTTTGGTGGTTTCGGTCAGTTTGCGGGCGCGCAGCGAGCTGTCCTCCAGCTCACCCACACGGATGGCCATATCAAAGCCTTCGCTGATCAGCTCAACAAACCGATTGTTCAGCACCATGTTAACGGTGATATCAGGGTATTCATGCAGGAATCCCCCCAAGATTGGCGATAGGTGGTTGACGCCAAAATCGGTTGCCACAGAAACCCGCAGCATGCCCGATGGGGCCGATTGCATCGCAGTGACCAGCGCGTCAGCCTCGCCTGCGTCGTTCAGAACCCGGCGGGCGCGGTCATAATAGGCCAGCCCAATCTCGGTCGGGCTCACGCGGCGGGTGGTGCGATTCAAGAGCCGCGCGCCAAGGCGTGTTTCCAGGCTTGATACATGTTTCGATACTGCGGATTTCGAGATGCCCATTTTCCTGGCCGCGTCCGTGAACCCCCCCTGGTCCACAACCGTGGCGAAGGCTTCCATTTCCGTAAGACGGTCCATTGGTTCACCTGTATTCAAAATACTTTCTGACAACAGGTATCGTTTCCAAATGCGGCGCGATTGCGGAGCGCGACAGGCCAAACGCGGGTAATACAGAGGATCGTTAATGGCACTGCAACGCTGATTGTGGCGGCTTTCGCGACAATCAGGCGACTGCTTGTCGATTGTCGCGGAATCCCGCGGAAATTGTAGGTTCATTAACCCTTTGGAGCAGTTCGAATTGGAAACGGTCCGACAGAATCGGCGTCACAGTTCTGCCGCCAGCCGGGCACCCTGATTGATGGCGCGTTTGGCATCCAGCTCCGCCGCGACATCCGCGCCGCCGATGACATGCGCCTTGATCCCGGCAGCCTCCAGTTGATCGGCAAGGCTTCGGTTTGGCACTTGCCCGGCGCATAAAACGATTGTTTCGGCCGCGATCAGGGTGGGGCGTTCGCGGGCCTCGCCAAAGCTGACATGCAGGCCGTCTGCATCGATGCGCTCGTAATTCACGCCTGCCATCATCTCGACCTGCTTCATCTTCAGCGCCGCGCGGTGAATCCAGCCGGTTGTCTTGCCCAACCGTTTGCCCGGTTTTTCGGCCTTGCGTTGCAAGAGGGTCACCTGCCGAGCGGGGGCTTCTGGGCGCGGGCCCTGGGGGGCCACGCCGCCGCGAACCTGTTCCGGGTCGCTGACGCCCCATTCGCGTTTCCACAGCGCCAGATCCTCGGTCGGGCTATCGCCAGCATGGACCAGATATTCCGCCACATCGAACCCGATGCCACCGGCCCCGATCACCGCGACTTTGTCGCCCACCGGGGCCTTGTGCAGCAGCACGTCGATATAGGACAGCACGTTGGGACCATCCTGACCCGGAATACCGGGATCGCGCGGGGTGATGCCGGTGGCGATGATGACCTCATCAAACCCCGTCAGATCCTCTGGCCCGGCCTCGACCCCCAAACGAAGATCGACGCCCGCCTTGTCGACCATATTGGCGAACCAATTGACCAGCCCGTGAAATTCCTCCTTGCCCGGAATTTCGCGCGCCATGTTCAATTGCCCGCCGACGCGTGTGGCCTTGTCAAAGAGCGTTACCTTATGGCCGCGCTCTGCCGCGATGATGGCCGTCATCAAGCCCGCTGCCCCGGCCCCGACAATGGCGATGGTTTTCGGCGCATCCGTCGGGTCGTAACGCAATTCGGTCTCATGGCATGCGCGCGGATTGACCAGGCACGAGGTCAGCTTGCCGCCGAAGGTATGGTCCAGACAGGCCTGATTGCAGGCGATGCAGGGCGCAATCTCATCGGCTCGGCCCGTCGCCGCCTTGTTGACGAAATCGGCATCGGCCAGAAACGGCCGCGCCATCGAGACCATATCGGCGCAGCCCTCGGCCAGCACCTCTTCGGCAACATCCGGCATATTGATCCGGTTCGAGGTGATCACCGGGATCCCCACCTGCCCCATCAGCTTTTTGGTGACCCAGGCAAAGGCCTTGCGCGGTACGGATGTGGCGATGGTCGGAATGCGCGCCTCGTGCCAGCCGATGCCGGTATTGATGATCGTGGCACCCGCAACCTCAACCGCCCTGGCCAGTTGCACCACCTCATCGAAGGTCGATCCGTCGGGGATCAGGTCGATCATGCTGAGCCGGTAGATCAGGATAAATTCCGGGCCGACAGCCGCACGCACACGGGCCACCACTTCCACTGGCAGCCGCATCCGGTTTTCATAAGAACCGCCCCACCGGTCGGTGCGTTTATTGGTATGGGTGACCAGGAACTGATTGAGGAAATACCCCTCGGACCCCATCACCTCGACACCGTCATAGCCCGCTTCTTGCGCGCGCATGGCGGCGGTGACGATATCGGCGATCTGTTTTTCGATGCCGGCCTCGTCCAGTTCTTTCGGGGCAAAAGGCGAGATCGGCGATTTGACGGGCGAGGCCGAAACGCATTCCGGCCCATAGGCATAGCGCCCGGCATGCAGGATCTGCATCGCGATCTTGCCGCCCTCGGCATGAACGGCATCGGTGATCACGCGATGGTTGGCGATATCCTGATCATTGAACAGACCCGCCGCGCCGGGAAACACGCCGCCTTCACGATTTGGGGCCATGCCGCCGGTCACGATCAACGCCGCCCCACCGCGCGCGCGGTCCGCATAGAACGCAGCCACGCGCGGCCAGTCTTTGGTTTCCTCAAGCCCGGTATGCATCGACCCCATCAACACGCGATTTTTGAGCGTGGTGAAGCCCAGATCGAGCGGGGCCAGAAGATGCGGATATGTGGCGTGTGTCATGGCAGATGTCCCCTTTGGCCGCCAAAATGGCGCGGGCAGGCCCGGCTGTCACGCGCTACGCGGCGTCATTGGCAAATTTCCGATCAATCCGCGCCGGTTTCGACGCAATGGCGCCGGAAGGCGCGTTTCAGCAGCTCTAGCTCTTCGCGCAGCAGCAGCATTTCGCCGCGGAAATCCTGCTCCAGAGGTTCGCCCGCCAAAATGGTGATCCGGTCCAGCACCTCGCCATCCGCCGCACTGCGCAGCGTGATGATCTGAACCCCATCCGAAATGGCCGTGGCCGGAATGTCGAACCCCGCCAGATGATGGCCCGGGTGGCTTTCCATCTCGACCAGATCAACATGGCCCAGCACCCTGTCCAGATGCACCGCCTCGATCACCGGGGGGGTGCCGGAGCAGGCCAGAACCCCTTCGTAACGGCCAGATGTCAGGCGGGTTTTGGTCAGGGTGATCTCGGCCATCATGCGGTCCCTTTACAAATCGGCGCGCGGCGCGCGGGTCAGGGTCAGATCGTGCAGCGTGACCTGATTCATGCTTGGGTTGTCGAAAATCAGGTCGATCCAGATCTTTTCCACCCGCTTTTCGTTGATGTTGGAATAGGCCAGATCAAATTCCGCCAACCCGCGATCATCGCTGAATTCCAGCTGGCGCACGATCTGTTCGGTATTCGGCCCGTGCTGCACATTCAACCTTACATAAACCTCGATCGGGTTCTCACGGGTCATGTCGATGCGCAGTGAAAAGAAGTGATTGCGCGAAATCCTGCGCAAAGCGGCGTCAGGCAGAGTCACCACCAGCGACAGGAACGACCCGTCAAAACGATAGACATAGATCTGATTGCCAAAACCCGACCCGGCACCGGGCGATCCATTGCGAATTTGGCGCAGGCAGATCTCGGAATGGGCACAATCGTGAAAAAGGGTGACGAATTCGGATAATTTGAAGGGCGACGGTGCCCCGACCGTGCCCGGATCGCCGCCCGGCGCGCACCACGGATCGGGTCGCCAGGCCCAATCGCATTGATCTGGACGCAGGATGCCGCCCTGCGGGTCAGAGATCAGCGCCGTCTCGGCGGCAACAGTCAGTTTGTCCAGACGTCGGCGCAACCTTTTCGCCGTGCTGTTCAGCGCAACCAGATCCTCGGCGGGCAATTTCGGCGCACGTTCTGCCAGTTCGGTCCATTTCTGAACCGACCTGCGCAATATCCACCTTTCAAGAAACCCGCTCATGCCCCTGATGCTTTCTTGCTTATGGTTGCGGTCCCTGCCGGATTCTATCCCCGATCTGGTTACCGGCTCATTATTCTCCGAAACAGACCAACATTCCAGAGTGTTCCATCGTCCGGTGACGGCGCAGCGGTCGGTTGCGAAACGGGGGCCACAGGAGGGAATGCGGCAACCGGCAGCTGATCGCGGTCCGAATTGGCCGCAATCACCGCATTCGTATAGCTTTGCAGGGTGGCAAGGCCGTGCTCCGTTCCAACCAGCGCTGCCTCTGTTTCCAGCACGGTGAGCGTGGCAATGCGCGGTCCGACATCGAGATAGGATCGCCAGTATACCTCGGACACACCCTCAATCTCGCCCGCGCTGCTGTCTCGGGCATGCAGGAAATAGACATCGCCCTGAAAAAAGCTGTCGAGGATCTCGACACTGTCGGGATCGCCGCCGCGGCTGAGCAATTGGCGGCCCTCCTCGGATTGGAAAAACCGGTCGAGCTCGGGGATCGATTCGCGCAGGGTCTGGCCCAGACCTGCCTCGGAAACCGAAGCGGTCAGGACCGCCTGCACTTCGGGTTGCGCCTCGTTTCGCCGATCCGAAATCACGGCGCAATTGCCCAACAGCACAAAGGCGGTATCGGCGCGCTCCTCGGTCGAGGTCGGATCGATGCAAAACCCGCGCGGCCCGGTGACGATGACCTGATCGCTGGTTACCGCGATCTCGCGCACCGGCGGCGGGCCCTGCGGGCGCAGATTGCGCAACGGCCCGACCGAGCCACAAGCGGTCACCAGCGCCGTCAGCAACAACGCGGCGCTGTTGGCCTTAGAGATCCATATAGACATGGCGCTCCTCTTTGGCACCGGGATGGGTCACCGCGCCATACCGGGCCGAGCCGACAAGCTGCGCGTATTTCCACA
>Ga0316205_10003856_pt1 | contig 13723 bp, 10 predicted proteins | sample 3monthpyrite_MG_FD_204941 | JGI IMG/M metagenome (GOLD analysis project Ga0316205, IMG submission 204941) | Microbial mat bacterial communities from mineral coupon in-situ incubated in ocean water Damariscotta River, Maine, United States -... | ecosystem: Environmental > Aquatic > Marine >... | reverse complement strand
GAAGTCCTTAATCGCCCTATCAGTTTCAGGCGTTTTATTTGCCCCATCAGCATTTGCTACAAATGGATATTTTTCACATGGTTACAGTACAGCAGAAAAAGGTTTGGCTGGTGCAGGTGCTGCACACTCTTCAGATTCATTAGCGTCTGCAACTAACCCCGCAGGTTTAGTTAAAGTAGGCAGCCGCATGGATGTGGGTGCGGCTATTTTCAACCCAAATCGTCAATACACAATCGAAGGCACACCAAGTGGCGCTACAGGTTCTTTTCCATTAGCACCTGGCACATATGAAAGCGATCATGATTTTTTCTTAATTCCACATATTGGTTATACCAGCATGCTGGATGATACAAGTGCGTGGGGTATTGCTGCTTACGGCAATGGTGGTATGAATTCCAGTTATAGTGCTGATGCTGTAAATAATGGACCAGGTAATCCACCAGGAACTTTTGGCGGTGGTACAGCAGGTGTTAATCTGGCTCAGTTATTCATAAACTTATCTTACTCTAAGCAAATTAATGATAAACATGCTATTGGTGCAAGTGCTATTTTTGCTTATCAGATGTTTAAGGCAGACGGTTTAGCTGCTTTTGGTGCTCAGGGTTTTTCAACTGATGCTACTAAGCTGACGAATAATGGCGATGACACATCTATGGGTTTTGGTGTGAAGCTGGGTTGGCAAGGTGAGATTACTAAAGCAGTTACTTTAGGTGTGTCTTATCAATCTGAAATTGCAATGAGTGAATTTGACGATTACGCTGGCCTGTTTGCAGAACAAGGTGATTTTGATATTCCTGCTAGCGCAACAGTCGGCATTGCCTGGAAAACAAGTGATAAATCTACATTAGTATTTGATATTCAGCAGATCTATTATGAAGATGTAGCGTCAATTTCAAATAGCATAGAAAATCTTTTTGCAGTACAGGGTGGAGCGTTAGAAAATCGCTTAGGTGGTTCTAATGGTGCTGGTTTTGGCTGGAAAGATATGACTGTATTTAAACTGGGTTATGAATGGGGTGATGATATTACCTGGCGTGTAGGTGTAAGTACTACCGATCAGCCTATTACAGGTGGTGGTGGTCCAATATTTGCTCCATTAAATGGTAATGAAGTTCTTTTCAATATTCTCGCACCAGGTGTAGTTGAAACTCATATAACAGGTGGCATGACTATGCCTCTAGGTTCTAGTTCTGAAATGTCATTCGCTGTTATGTATGCGCCTAGTACTTCTGTGAAAGGTAGTACACAGTTTGATACGCAGACATCTGAGTTAGAGATGGATCAGTTCGAATTTCAAGGTACTTATACTATGAAGTTCTAAAATAGCTTATAGAAATTTTATTTGCTAAAAAAGCCGCGTTATATAACGCGGCTTTTTTTATGTTAAAAATTCATGAGTGTTATCACACTAACCAGCATAAGAAAATAAGCGGGTACTTAAATACGGGTGAGATTAATTTTTCCGTTGACAAGTACTGGGTCAGCCGTATATTTTGAGCGCACGTTGTTAATGCGTGATCCTATATAAAACACACCTTATCGATATAAGGGGACGGAGTTATTAAAATGAAGATAAAATTACTAACAAAATTTGCACTAGCAATGTTAGTTGGCGTGGTTGTTACAACTGCTCAAGCAGCTCAAACTTATTTACCTTTTGCACTTGCATCAAATGGTGCTGGAACAGTTGCAGATAAAATTGAAGCTACAAAAAAATCATTATCTGATAATGGTTTTGAAATTGCAGGCGAATATTCGCCTTATAAAGGCGCTCATGTAATTGTTGTTACAAATGCTGAGCTTAAAAAAGCGGCTGCTTCTCAACCACGTGGTGGTTATGTTGCTGCACAGCGTATATCTTTAACTGAAGTAGGCGGCAAGGTTCAGGTTTCTTATACAAATCCGGTTTACATGTCATATGCTTACCGCGTTAATAATAAGCTACCTCAAACAACTGCTTCTTTGAAAAAAGCGCTAGGACATGTTCAAGATTTTGGACCTGCTGAAGCAATGGATTCAGATGACCTGAATGATTACCACTACACATTTGGTATGGAGTATTTTGACGAGCCTTTAGAATTAAATTCAAAGGGTAGTCATGATGCAATGGTTGCTGAAATTGAAAAGAACCTGGGTGCTAAAAGAAACGGTGCTGCTCAAGTTTATAAAATTGAAATTCCTGGAACTTCACAAACATTATTTGGTGTAGCAATGAAAGCACCAAATGAAGGTAAGAAGTATATGGATGACGGTTTCATTATGAGCGAGATCGATTTTAAACCTTTACGCTCAACTGCTCATCTACCATATGAAATTCTGGTAAATGGTAAGCAAGCTGAAGCATTACATGCACGTTTCCGTATTGCGATTAACTTTCCTGACCTTGCTATGATGGGTGATAATAGTTTTATGAACATTATGGCAACACCTGATGCAATTCGTGATGTGTTATCAGCTGTAGCAGGTGGAACAGTAGAAGATGAAGACTTCTAATTAATTTAGTTGTTGATATCTACTGATGAAAAGCCCGGTTTACCGGGCTTTTTGTATTTTGGCTCTTATAAAAAGTATCGACCAGAATAGAAAGCAAAGGTTTAAGCAGCTGTATTTTAATGAGATGTGAGATATGTAAGGTTAAAACTGATGAATATGGCTTAAGTATTTGTCGAGGCGTATTAATCGAGTAAGAATAGATAATCTGGAAGCCTTGAAACCCATACATAAAGTGGCGTGACCTGAGTATTAATCTAGGTTAAACTACGCGGCTTGCATATTCTTAAGTAAAAATAAAAGTATATGATTTATAAGGTTTTTCGAGGTTTACTGCTCTAATTTGGTAAAACAGATAGGCCTGTAATTTAACAATTAATATTTTGGAGACATTTAAGGTGGAATTGACCGGTGCTGAAATTGTTGTTCAAAGCCTGATTGAAGAAGGTGTTGAGCATCTGTTTGGTTATCCTGGTGGAGCAGTTTTGCATATTTACGATGCAATACACCAGCAGGAACAACTACAGCATATACTCGTTCGTCATGAGCAAGCGGCAACGCATGCGGCGGATGGTTATGCCCGTAGTACAGGCAAACCAGGTGTCGTCCTGGTCACCTCAGGCCCCGGAGCTACCAATGCAGTAACCGGTATTGCCACCGCGTATATGGATTCCATTCCAATGGTTGTTCTAACAGGACAGGTGCCTCGCCCTTTAATTGGTAATGATGCTTTTCAGGAAGTTGATTCTGTGGGTATTACTCGCCCTGTTGTTAAACATAACTTCCTTGTTGAGGATGTTAAGGATTTAGCGACTACCATTAAAAAAGCATTTTATGTGGCAACAACGGGGCGTCCAGGTCCTGTTGTGGTGGATATACCAAAAGATATTACAGCGCATAAGACGGAGTTTTCTTACCCGCGTGAAATTAATATTCGTTCGTATCACCCAACAACAAAAGGCCACACAGGGCAGATTAAAAAAGCGTATGAGTTAATTCTTGAAGCTAAAAAGCCCATGATATATACCGGTGGCGGTGTTATTTTAAGTAATGCCAGTGAAGAATTAGTTAAGTTCACTCAATTATTAGGCGCGCCAATAACCAATACTCTAATGGGACTGGGAGCATACCCTGCTAGTGACAAGCAGTTTGTGGGAATGCTGGGAATGCATGGTACTTATGAAGCCAATATGGGTATGCATAACTGTGATGTGCTGATAGCCATCGGTGCTCGATTTGATGACCGTGTAACGGGTAATCTTGAAAAGTTCTGTCCAGATGCTCGAATAGTGCATGTAGATATTGATCCTGCGTCTATTTCAAAAAATGTAAAAGTTGACGTGCCAATTGTTGGTGATGTAAAAGACGTTGTTACAGAGCTTAATAAATTAATAGAAGCGTCTGATCAACGATTAGATAGTGCTGCTTTATCGACATGGTGGCAGCAGATAGAAGAATGGCGCGCTCAGGATTGTTTAAAGTTCAATCGTGATACTGGCACAATCAAACCTCAGTTTGTTGTTGAACAGTTGCACCAGGTAACTGAAGGTAATGCCTTTGTAACCTCGGATGTTGGTCAGCATCAAATGTTTGCTGCACAATATTATGGCTTTAATAAACCTCGTCGCTGGATTAATTCTGGTGGTCTGGGCACGATGGGTTTTGGTCTGCCAGCAGCAATGGGTGTGAAAATTGCTCACCCTGATGAGCAGGTTGCGTGTATTACAGGTGAAGGCAGTATTCAAATGTGTATTCAGGAGTTATCAACCTGTTTGCAATATAATACCCCCGTTAAAATCATCAACCTGAATAACGGCTTTTTGGGCATGGTTCGTCAATGGCAGGAGTTCTTTTATGATCGACGCTACGCGAGTTCTTATGTTGATGCATTGCCTGACTTTGTTGCACTGGCTGAAGCATATGGGCATGTCGGTATCCGAATTGAAAAACCGGAAGATGTACGCCAGGCCATTGAAGATGCATTTGGTAAGTATAAAGATCGTACGGTATTCCTCGATTTCATTATAGATAGAGAAGAAAACGTATATCCAATGATTCCTGCTGGTGCAGGCTTAAATGAAATGATCCTGGTTTAGCTGGGCTAAGTTATGAATAAACATATTATTTCTTTATTATTAGAAAATGAATCCGGTGCGTTATCACGTGTTGCCGGTTTGTTTTCGGCACGTGCTTACAATATTGAATCTTTGTCTGTGGCACCTACAGATGACGCAACGTTATCTCGAATGACAATTGTTACTTCGGGTACAGATCAAATTGTTGAGCAAATACAAAAACAGCTTAATAAGTTAGTTGATGTAGTAAAGCTGGTTGATTTAACCGAATCAGAGCATATTGAACGCGAATTAATGCTGGCTAAAGTAGAAGCTGTCGGTGATGCTCGTGATGAAGTTAAACGTCTAGTTGATATTTTTAATGGCAAGGTTGTAGATGTAACCGATACGACATATACAGTTGAAATTACTGATACAGGTGAAAAGCTTGATTCGTTTATTACGTCATTGTCTAGTATAAAAATTCATGAAGTGGTGCGTTCAGGCGCAATTGGCATTTCCAGTGGCGATAAAATACTCGCCGTTTAAACATTTTATTATTTAAATTTTTTGAGAGCAGAACTATGAGCTTAAATATCTATTACGATAAAGATTGTAATCTTTCGTTAATCAAAGACAAAAAAGTAACTATCGTGGGTTATGGTTCACAGGGCCATGCACATGCGTTGAATCTAAAAGATTCAGGTGTTGATGTAACTGTAGCATTACGTGCTGGTTCAAGTTCAGCGGCTAAGGCTGAGAATGAAGGCCTGAAAGTTTCATCAGTAGCAGATGCAGTTAAATCAGCAGATGTTGTTATGATTTTGACGCCTGATGAATTTCAATCTTCATTATACAAAGATGAGATAGAACCAAATTTGAAGCAGGGTGCTACCATGGCATTTGCTCATGGTTTTGCAATTCACTATAACTCAATCGTTCCACGCAGTGATTTAGATGTAATTATGATTGCACCTAAAGCCCCTGGCCATACAGTTCGTAGTGAATTTGTTCGCGGTGGTGGTGTTCCAGATTTGATTGCAATTTATCAGGATGCTTCAGGTAAGGCTAAAGATTTAGCGCTTTCATATGCTTCAGGCGTAGGTGGTGGCCGTACAGCTATTATCGAAACTACATTTAAAGATGAAACTGAAACTGATCTGTTTGGTGAGCAAGCGGTATTATGTGGTGGTGCTGTTGAGCTGGTTAAAATGGGTTTTGAAACATTAACTGAAGCCGGTTATGCACCAGAAATGGCTTACTTCGAATGTTTGCATGAATTAAAGCTGATCGTTGATTTAATGTTTGAGGGCGGTATAGCAAACATGAATTACTCTATCTCTAATAATGCTGAGTATGGCGAGTATGTAACGGGTGATAAAGTAATCAACGAAGAAAGTCGTAAAGCAATGCGTCAGGCACTGAAAAATATTCAGAATGGTGAGTATGCTAAGAAGTTTATTCTTGAAGGTATGACTAATTACCCTGAAATGACAGCACGTCGTCGTAATAACGCAGCACACCCAATAGAAGTGGTGGGCGGTGAATTACGTAAAATGATGCCGTGGATTCAGGCGAATCAGATAGTTGATAAAACTAAAAACTAAAATAACACTTCAGCTTATTTCTGTGCAACTCCATGCCTGTGTTGAAAAATGAACATTTACATTTGTAAACTCACATTTTTCGCCGTGGCCTGAAGATGCACAGAAGCAACCTGAATAGTTATTTTTTTTGTGGTATAAATAAAGGGGCTTTTTTAAGCTCCTTTATTTATTGTGAGTTTAATTATGAGTACAGAGATAAATCGTACGCAATGTAGATAGGGCATGATTTTTGTTGTTAGCTTCACTTTATATTCCGTGTCTTTGTGGCAAAGTCTTTAGATTGTAGTATTAATATTTACCGGATGAATATGCAAAATAAAAAGAAACCATCATTTCGTCGCAGAGGCATTTATCTGCTTCCCAATATATTTACTACAGGAGCCATGTTCGCAGGTTTTTATGCCGTTGTTGCTTCGATGAATGGCCATTTTGAAAAAGCAGCGATAGCTATTTTCATCGCCATGATTTTAGATGGTGTTGATGGTCGTGTGGCACGGATGACTAATACGCAAAGTGAGTTTGGCGCAGAGTATGACAGTTTATCTGATATGGTGTCTTTTGGTGTGGCACCGGCTCTTGTTATGTATCAATGGTCGTTTTCATCGATGGTTGATATGGGCTGGCAGTGGGGAAAACTGGGCTGGATGGCGGCATTTATTTATACCGCATCTGCCGCATTACGACTTGCTCGTTTTAATACACAGGTAGGGATAGCAGATAAACGATATTTTCAGGGTTTGCCTAGCCCGGCGGCTGCAGCTGTCATAGCTGCATTCGTCTGGGTTGGTGTGGATAATAAAATCGCCGGTGCTGATGTGGCGGTATTAATGGTAATAATTACCATTGCTATGGGCGTTATGATGGTAAGTAATATCCTCTTTTATAGTTTTAAAGAGGTTCACTTCAAAGGCAAGGTGCCTTTTTATTCAATCATAATTGTAGTGTTAGTACTGGCTCTGGCATCATTGGATATCTCAAAGTCACTATTACTGGTGTTTGGTCTGTATGCACTGTCAGGCCCTGTATTAAGCCTGCGAAAATTACGCAAGTTAGGTAAAAAGAAATAAATTAACATATTGATTTGGTAGAGGCAGGGTTAGGCAAGGTTTGTAAATGATTTCGACATGCATAATTATCTGAAATTAAGTCTTGGCAAATCCCTTGTGAATCGTTATAGTTTTAGCAGTATGAACATAAACAGAGCTAATGATCGATTTTCTGATGAATCTTGCAAAACATTTGCAAGTAATGCTTTGTCCTGCCTGTTTCTACTTCCTTTATCTGCTCTCTCATTACTACTGCCGTAGGGCAGATATTAAGTTCTGGCGAGGCGAAATACGCATAAAAAACACCCTATATTAAAATTGATTTGCAGGACAGACAGATCATGAGCAAACAAGAAATAGCTAAAGATAAATTAATTATATTTGATACAACATTGCGTGATGGTGAGCAGAGCCCGGGCGCTTCAATGACTAAAGACGAGAAAGTGCATATTGCTAAAGCACTGGAACGCATGAAGGTCGATATTATTGAAGCCGGTTTTCCTATTGCCTCAGAAGGTGACTTTGCAGCGGTAAAAGCTGTGGCCGAAGCAGTTAAAGACAGTACGGTTTGTGGCCTGGCTCGCGCTTTAGGTGGTGATATTAGTCGGGCGGGTGAAGCACTTAAAAAAGCAAACTCATCGCGTATTCATACTTTTATCGCAACATCACCTATTCATATGAAAATGAAGTTACGTATGCAGCCGGATGATGTTTTAAAGCAGGCTGTTGATGCGGTAAAGCTTTCTCGCCAATTTACAGATAATGTTGAATTTTCACCTGAAGACGCAGGCCGTTCTGAGCTTGATTTTTTATGCCGAATTATTGAAGCGGTTATAGATGCGGGTGCTACGACAATTAATATTCCTGATACCGTGGGTTATAATTTACCCAATCAGTTTGGCGACTTGATACGTAATTTAATTGAGAAAATACCCAATTCCGACAAAGCCATATTCTCAGTTCATTGCCACAATGATTTAGGGCTTGCTGTTGCTAACTCTTTATCAGCTGTTCAAAATGGCGCTCGACAGGTTGAGTGCACAATTAATGGCCTGGGTGAAAGAGCGGGTAATGCATCACTAGAAGAAATCGTAATGGCGGTGCGTACACGTCAGGATTTATTTACCTGTGATAGTAGTTTAGATACAACTCAAATAATGTCCTGTTCTAAGCTAATTTCCAGTGTAACGGGTTTCCCTGTGCAACCTAATAAAGCGATTGTCGGTGCGAATGCGTTTGCACATGAATCAGGTATTCATCAGGATGGCATTTTAAAAAGTCGCGAAACTTACGAAATTATGCGTGCTCAAGATGTTGGCTGGAATGAAAAGCAAATTGTTTTAGGTAAACACTCCGGGCGTAATGCTTTTAAAACACGCCTTGGAGAATTAGATATAGAACTGGATTCTGAAGAAGATTTAAATGCTGCCTTCTCTCGTTTCAAAGCATTAGCAGATAAAAAGCATGAGATCTTTGATGAAGATTTACGTGCATTAATGGCAGACTCAAGCTGGAGCGATGCTAATGAACAATTTAAATTAATAAGTTTAAAAGTTTGTTCTGAGACGGGAGAAACTCCGCATGCTGATGTCGTTGTGCAGGTTAATGGCAAAGAGTTGACTGGCAGTGAGTATGGAAGTGGTCCAGTTGATGCTGCTTTTAAAGCTATAGAAAAAATTGCACACAGTGAATCTGAATTAAAACTATATTCGGTCAATAATATTACCAGTGGTACCGATTCACAAGGTGAAGTGTCAGTTCGATTATCTAAAGAAGATAAGGTCGTAAACGGCCAGGGCGCAGATACAGATATTGTTATTGCCTCAGCAAAAGCATATATCAATGCACTGAATCGCATAATGGTGTCTAATGCCGATCGTGCACATCCTCAAATGGGGGATGTGTAAGTTATATTAACTTAAGCTTAAACCCAGCGACTTGAATATTTTTAGTCGTTGGGCATTAGCTCATACCATGCATAAATAATGATTTATTTTATTTTTACCGTAGATTGTTAGAAATAATAGATATGACAGAGAGCATAGAAAATAATTCGACAGATAATTTTAAATCTAATGTGTTAGCAGAAGATTTACGCTGTCAGTATCTTAATGTGATGGGAATTCAGACCTGGTTTGACCCCGAGCTTAAAGGCGTAGAACCTGAGTTAGTAGAAGGTCATGTGCAGAAACCCGAAACTGATCAGTTGCACAAACAGGACTTCTCAGAACCAGCACAATTACAATCAGAAAATCCAAAACCTGAACTTTCAAATCTTGAAACGAATGATGTTTCGCAAGTTGTGAATTCAAAACAGTCGCAGATAAACTCAGTTGAAAATCTAGCTGAATTAAACCTCAAAATATCCCAATGTGAATTATGTGAATTGCATACTAGTCGTAACCAGGTAGTTACGGGAGAAGGCAGTGAAGATGCCAGATTATTTATAATAACGGATGCTCCACTTGATGATACTGTTATTGAAAATGCGTTATTAGATATAAATGATAAAGCAATGTTGCAGGCTATGTTACAAACAATTAATTGTTCTTTGTCTACTGTGTTTATTAGTAGTTTAGTAAAATGCAAACCACCAGAGCGGCGCTCTCCTCAAATATCAGAAATGATTTGCTGTGATGATCATCTGTCAGCTCAAATTAAACTGGTTAAACCGAGTGTTATTCTGGTGATGGGAGAGTTAGCTAGCCAGCAGTTACTAGTTAGTCAAAAGTCGTTAACAGATTTGCGTTTACGTCAGCATAAACATTTGGGTATACCGGTATATGCTTCATATCATCCGGCTGAAATGTTTGATTCGTCGGATACCAAGCGCAAAGTGTGGGCAGATCTGCTACAAATAAGTAATCACATTTAATAAATAAAAAGTATATGGCAGTAAATCCTGAAATTGATCTGGTAAATGGTTTTCGTGAAATGACGGAAGAAGATGTGCCGGAAATATTAGAAATCGAACGCCTGGTTTATACTCACCCCTGGTCTGAAGGTATATTTAAAGATTGTATACGCGTAGGGTATAACTGCTGGGTCTTTTTGGATAAGGATAAGATACAGGCTTATGGGCTTGTGTCTGTTGCGGTTAATGAGGCACATATACTTAATATTTGTGTATCACCCGAGTTACAAGGTAAAGGTTTAGGTAAGCGTATGTTGCATAAGTTAATGCAGTTGGCAGCAGACAGACAGGGTAATTCGATTTTCCTTGAAGTACGTGAATCTAATTTTATTGCTCAAAATTTATATGATCAGGAAGGTTTTAACCGTATCGGAATCAGGAAAAATTATTACCCCTCTGAAGATGGGCGAGAAGATGCGCTGGTGTTTGCTAAAGAACTGAATCTGGATAAGGTGTTCTAATGAAAAGGCACCAAAAGGAAGTGGTGTATTCAAATGTTGTTATTCCCTCTATAGTATTGTCAGTTATTATCGCTATTGTTTATATTAGCTGGCTGTTTTTTTATAATATATTTTCATATCAGGAAATGCCTGAACATTGGCAGCCAATACCGGTTCCCCAATTACAAACGCCAGTTGTTTTACGAGTGGTTTATGTCGAAAATTCACGCTTTAAATCTTTGTCTGATGATCAGATTAAAAGTATATTAATTAAAACAACTGAACTTGTGGCAGAGCACTTTTCTGTTGAAGTTAAATTTGAACAGAAGAAAAAAATAAATGTTCAAAGTCTTTTTGAGTATTTGCCCTTTGCGGCGAAAAATAATCAATCTAAAAAAATTATTTCCATTACAGATGAACAGGATGCTTTTAAATATTTTAATAAAATTAGAGACTCTATAGCGTTGCAAATAAAACATGGTGCCAGTTCGGAGCAGTCAGTTATTGACTATGCTATGCCATATCTTGTTGAAAAAAATGCAATTAATAGCCTGGATGAATTAACAGCTGAATTAGCCAGGACAATTATACAACGTTACCAGTTTTGGTTAGGTCAACTGGCTAATGACGGTAAGCCAGTGCTCGATGGCTCGCCTTATAACCAGTGGATATACTGGGATTCATTGGGTTATGGCGCTTTACCATATGAAATTGTTATTACGAACCAGTTAGTGGCCAGTATTGAGGAAAATGGAATGCCAGTGCATACCTGTCTGCGCGGCGGTATAACTGGAGGCAATATGACGTTTAATAAAGACAGCGAACTAGAAGGTTTTGTTTTTGTTAGTGCTTTTCAAATAATTAATGATAATAAGTTAATGAGTTTTCTGCGTGATGATAAGACGTATACTGAAGAGCAGAGTTTAAATTATATCGCCGCTACCTTAACTCATGAGTTGGGGCATTTGTTATTTCATTATGCGCATCCTTTTAATGCGCAAAGTTGTATTATGAATCCCACACCATTACTGCAATATAGGCAGTGGTTTGATCAGCTTGATGTTGAAGCCTGTAACAGGCTTAATTCTCCAATGCAGCAGCCAGGCGCTGCGCCGTTAACATATAATATAAAATGGTAAGTCTTATTTAAAACACTAAGTAAGATAAGGTTTTAATATTGTGAAAAGTATTTATAATATCGCCCTCGAATAGAAAACTTTTAAAATTTCAAGTTTAAGACGATTGTCTAATTAGTCGTGTTTTACTATCAGTGATTAGTTATGGCGATAGCCATAGTATTAGTCTGAACGATCGGTTCTGACGTGCTGCAATCTAATTTTAATAGACTAAACTCTTACTTAAATAAGAGTTCTTTTAAGTTGAAAAATTAACTTCAATATCTCTGTCATTCCAGGTAAATATATATGAAAAACAAAATATTAGCGCTTCTAGCTGCTTCTGCAACAGTGTCTTCATTTAATGCAGTCGCAACTAACGGTGACTCGCTTATTGGTCTTGGGGCCATCTCACGTGCTATGGGCGGAACAGGTGTGGCTCACTTTGCAGGTGCTGAATCGGCACTTAAAAACCCGGCGTTATTATCTCAACAGAAGGGTATCGAGGTGATGTTTGGTGGTACTTACTTTGCACCGGATGTGCAGGTGACCAAAAATGGTAGCCCGCAGGATTTAAGTGCAACCAGTGATGCAGATAAAAATATGATACCTGAAGTTGCAATTGCCCATGAATTAGGTGATGGCTGGGTAGTAGGTGTTGGCATGTTTGGCTCGGCGGGCATGGGTACTGACTGGCGAGATAGTGCGCCTATGATAAACCCAGTTCCACCTGCTGGAGATGTAGGTTTGTATGGTATGCGCTCGAATTTATTATTACTCAAATTTGCTGTGCCTTTTGCATACAGTCAGAATAACTGGTCAGTTGGTTTTGCACCGGTATTACAATATGGCGCATTGGATCTGGCATACACAACCTCTAATACAGATCAGTTTGGTGCATTTAATCCAAATACGCCAACAACAAAACAGATAGGTCAGGGGTCGTCATATGATTTCGGATTCGGTTATGACTTAGGTTTTTCATATGATATACCCAGCTCAGGCATTACTCTTGGTCTGGTTTATGAGTCGTCTATTGAGATGACTTATGATTATCAAATCAGTAATGCGGCAGCGGCGTTTGGTTATGGCTCGCCCGCACCGGGTGCACTGGCAAACTTTACCGATAACCTTGAACAGCCGGCACACATTGCAGCAGGTATAGACTGGCATAACGATATGATGTCAGTGACATTTGATGTTAAAAATATCATGTGGGGCGATGCTAAAGGTTATGAAGACTTCGGTTGGGAAAACCAGACAGTTTATGGCTTAGGTGTAGAGTATTTAATGGATGCTAAGCTGGCGCTTAGATTTGGTTATAACTACGGCAAAAATCCAATTGCAAATAGTACAGATGCAACCCCCGTATTTACGGGCGGGCCGACAAATGGTGATGTTTTAAATACATTTAACCACGTTATGTTTCCGGCAATTACAGAGCAGCATTTCACGGCAGGATTTGGTTACTCATTTTCTAAAAATGTCGCACTTGATATGGCGCTTACTTACGCTACCAGTCCTGATGTAACCGTGTCTGCACAAACAACGGGGTTGGGTGATATAACTATAACCAATGATCAGCTGGCGATTACTGCGGGTATTAAATATGGGTTTTAAATAACAATTTAAACCTTTAAATAAAAGCACCGAATACGATTTAGTATTCGGTGTTTTTTTTTACAATAAAAAAAGCAGTATCAAATGTTTATGATAACTGCCCTTTCTAGTTTTTCATTTAAATTTAAGCTTATATTATCTTTGTCTAGCCATAGAGCCTTGCTCAATATCAGACATTGCTGAGCCGGATTCGGCCAGGTCATTACCGATACTCTCAAGATTACTACCCATATCGGAAGCCATATCAGAACTCATATCAGCACTCATATCAGAACTCATATCAGCAACCATATTACCAGTATCATCATCTCGAGATGCCATACCTTCGCCCATATCGGCGCTGTCGTTACCCATCTCATCAAACACCATTGCTAAATGTACATCTGAAATATTCTCTTCAATCATGGCATAAACTTCTGGATCCACAATATCAGCCG
>Ga0316205_10003853_pt1 | contig 13738 bp, 11 predicted proteins | sample 3monthpyrite_MG_FD_204941 | JGI IMG/M metagenome (GOLD analysis project Ga0316205, IMG submission 204941) | Microbial mat bacterial communities from mineral coupon in-situ incubated in ocean water Damariscotta River, Maine, United States -... | ecosystem: Environmental > Aquatic > Marine >... | reverse complement strand
TAACTACAATCAATACAAAAAGTGTTGTTTCTCAACAAACACCTATGGGTAGTATGGAAATCCAAAACGATGCAACAATCAACTATGAAGAAATTAGTATGGTTGCAAATCTGGTGACGCCACAAGGAAATATTACCATGGAATTACAAAACGGCACGGGAGTAATGAAAATGATGGGACAAGAACAGCCTTTGCCACCGGTGATGACCAAACCTATGTTCGATGAGATTAAAAACAGTTATTTAAATGTTGCGTTAAAATACGAAGGATTATCTGCCGAGTATCTGGGAACTGAAAATTTGGATGGAAAAGATTATAACATCTTAAAAGTTGAAGGTGAAACTACCGTTACTTTCTTGCTTGATTTGGAGACCAATCTTCCATTTATATCAAGAACAAATGCATTAAATCCACAAACAGGTGCTTTTGCCACTAATGAAAATAGATATTCTGATTGGAAAACTGTTGATGGCATTACCTATTCATTTTCATCTGTTGGTTTTACTGATGGTGTACAAGTTTCGGAAACAACCGTAGAGTCGTTAATTGTGAACAAATAGTATTTGATTTACAATCAAAAAGGCCGATACAATTTATATCAGCCTTTTTTTGGTCTTTGTCTTCAATTTCATTAATTAGAACATAAAAACATCGACAGAAGTATGGAAGTTTGGGAGAATGAATATCCGGCCTCGTCAGAATATGTACACTTTTATTCTGGATATGTGGGGCTTATTGAAAAGGCAAACGTCATTAGTACGCTAAATGCGCAAATGCACGAGTTGTATACTCTAATTAATACGGTTCCCGGTGATAAGGCCTACTTTGCTTATGCACCCGATAAATGGACATTAAAAGAGGTATTTGGACACATGATTGAAACAGAAAGGTTATTCTGTTATCGCGCTTTTGCTGTGAGTCGCGGTGAAAAACAACCTCTTCCAAGTATGGATCAAGATGCATATATGGCAAACAATCATTATAACAAACGCACACTCGCAAATTTATCCAATGAGTATTTAGCCGTTAGAGTATCCACTATTCATTTGTTGAGTAATATGACGAAAGAAATGATCAACCAAAGTGGTACAGCCAGCGGTTATGATATTACTGTCCGCGCAATGGCGTTCATTATCGCAGGCCATGAGAGACATCATATTAATCACATCAAAGAAAAATATCTGGCAGATTAAACACTGACAATATCTCTTTTTGCAGCACTGATAATTTTTGAGAAATCTTATCAATCCATCGATTCAAAAGAAGCAATATATCGAAGTCTGAATTTATGATTTATCAGGAAATGATTCGCTGTTGTGTGAACTGATAAAGGGCTGATTGTTAGTTTTTGGTAACACTAGAACAACTTTTATGTTACTTCTTTAATTTCCAATCACTCCAAAAGTCACCCAAACTCCAATCAATGTCTGAAGAAACGGCTGAAAAAATAATTCATGTTCATTTACCACAAAATGAACCATTTAAAACTAGTTTAACCGCTGGTGATCATCATTTAATTGCTGATGAACCAAATCATGTTATAGGAGGCCGGAATCTAGGTCCCGATCCATACGATTTACTTTTAATGTCGCTTGGGGCATGTACTGTAATGACCATAAAAATGTATGCTGTAAGAAGGAAGTGGGAAATAGGTGATATCTACATTGAACTGAGGCATCAAAAAAATCATATAGATGACTGCGCTAATTGCGATAACCCAAATTCTAAGATTGATTTCATCGAAAAAGAAATTATAATCAAAGGTGAACTAACGGAAACGCAAAGAGAAAAGCTTTTAGACATTTCGAAGAAATGCCCCGTGCACCGTACGCTACTTTTTGAAACCAGAATTGAAAGCACTCTGAGTAATTAACAACATAATGAGTGTCATCGTTTTTGCCTCAACGCTCTTACCAACTTTTAATCAATAATTGTACGCTCCACTTGATAGTCTGGGATACTTGCTGATAATATCGAAGTCAACTCGGTAATTGCTACAAAATGCAATGAACCTATAATTTTTTTGCATAGCTTTCGTTGATTTCAAATCAATAATTTAGCAATGAAGTCAACAATTCCTTTTTTGTTCCTGTTCTTATTTGTACTAACTACTTGTACGCCATTTGAGATTGATTCTAGTGATTCAGTTCGTCTATGGATTGAAGTTGCCTCAGGTGAGCAGCAATGTATTCCACCAACATATGCGTCGCTCGAAGATGCGATTGAACAGCTCACATCAAACAACATTAAAGTATTTGATCAAAAAGAGATTAGTTTAGTTGTTTGTGCGGCATGTTTCTGCCCCACCGGAATAGTATATCAGGCTCAGATAAGTGATTCAGATTTTGAAGATGCTGAAGACTTAGGTTGGTCAGAAGCAAATAATTACGAAGAATAGTTTTTGAATGAAGTACTTACCAGATCACTTTTCTATATTCGATCAAAAATTGATCAATGGAAAGGCAGGATGTAATTGAACTCATCCAGGAGTTGGACGTCAAAAATGTAAAATTTGGAATTACTGATATTGATGGTGTACTTCGTGGAAAGATTATCAGTGTCAAAAAATTCTTAGCATCATTAGAAAATGATATCGGTTTTTGTAATGTGATTTTTGGCTGGGATATCAACGATGAATGTTATGATAACTCAAAAATAAGTGGTTGGCATACGGGTTATCCCGATTCATTTGCAAGTATCGATCCCGATTCTTATCGAAAAATTCCCTGGGAAAATGACAAACCTTTTTTTATTGCTGATTTTGAACATTCTGAGGATCTTTCAAAAGTTTGCCCAAGAACTTTGTTAAAACGAATACGATCAGAAGCCATTGATCTTGGCTTTTATCCAAATTATGCTGCTGAATTTGAGTGGTATAATTTTTCTGAATCACCAACTACGTTGAAAGACAAAAACTATCGGAATCCTATTCCAATTTCACCCGGAATGTTTGGCTATTCGATTTTACGAGCATCGCAATTTTCAGAGTATATTCATCATTTATATGATGATTTATTCACTTTCGGGATTCCGCTCGAAGGCATCCACACAGAAACCGGCGATGGAGTTTATGAGGCTGCCATCACCTACGATGATATACTTGTTTCAGCAGATCGGGCGGCATTGTTTAAAACCTCGGTGAAAGAAATTGCAAGTCGGCATAATATTTTGGCAAGTTTTATGGCAAAATGGAATATGGCTTTACCCGGTTGCAGTGGACATCTCCATCAAAGTTTGTGTGATTTTGGCGGTAATAACCTCTTTTACGATCAAAATAAACCCAATAAAATAAGCCAAACGATGGAGCATTTTATTGCCGGTCAACTTCATTGTATGCCTGCTATTTTACCGATGTTTGCCCCAACAACTAACAGCTATAAACGCTATGTAGAAGGATCATGGTCACCAACTGCAGTGGGATGGGGCATAGAAAATCGAACAACCGCATTACGAGTTATAAATCACGATCAAAATTCAATGCGATTGGAACATCGTGTACCGGGCGCAGATGCAAATCCTTATCTTAGTATGGCTGCATCGCTCGCATCCGGCTTATTTGGAATAAAACATCAACTTCCATTGCAAATGAAACCAACGAACGGCAATCAATATGAAAACAAAAATGCTATTCCTTTTTCACAAGATTTAGGTGAGGCAATCCGGGTTATGAAAGAATCTGACATTTCTACTGAATTGTTCGGTAAAGACTTTACAGATCATTTCATACGAACCCGTGAATGGGAGTGGAAACAGTTTCAGAATTCTGATGAAGAATGGGAAATGAAACGTTATTTTGAAATTGTTTAATTGAACTGATAATGACTTTCATCGATTTTAATGAAATAGTAAGCAAAGCTTGGGAAGCATACGATTCTACTCGCGCCATAATCCGCATTGAAGATATAAGTGCCAAGGTTTCAACCAATCATGTATATCGAATAACTTTGCAGGATCGTAATTTTGTAGTAGCAAAGCTTTCATACTTTGGGTTATATGATCATTTTGTTGAAGATCATGCCATAATTAATGCTATGGCAAACAATCTACCGGAGCCTTTTGAAAATTTTTTAGCGCGATCTCTTTTTAAAGGATCAGAGCTTTATGTGTACCACCATAAAACAGAATTAATTGAAGCTTGGGTAGTTTTTTACCGGCCTGTTAAAATCGTTAATAAACTTCCAAAGAAATTAAATCATCATCAGATAACTCGATTAGGTTCAGAAACAGCTAGATTTCATGAAGCCTGCTTAACTATCAAAAATAGTTTGCCGGATTCTTCAAAATCTATGATGGTAGATATTGACGATCTCGAAAAAGTATTAGAAACTGAAGAAGGAAAATTTCAATATCGTGGGCATATTGATCTAATTCATCAACATTGTGAAATCTTCAGAAAAAATTATGTTGACTTAGATTCAGATTCATTTGATGCCATTCCAGTATTTGTTGACTGGAATATTGGCAACTTTTCTGTAACCGACGATCTACAATTATTTTCGCGCTGGGATTACGATTGGTTTAGGATGAGCACTAGAATAATGGACTTTTATTTTTTTAGCCGCGTTGTTTCAGAAGCGGGTGATCGAACGGTTTTTAGCTACAATATTGAAGTTTTAATGCACGAACGGTTTATTCTTTATTTAAAATCGTATCACGATAGAAATCCCTTATGTGAACGTGAAATATTATTACTTCGTGAATGCTATCGATTTTTTCTTCTTACTTATGTTGTTAAATACGGTAGTTATTTCTTTCATGATATCTTTGCAACAAAACTTCAAAAAGAGACTCTGGAAATTCATTTACCCTCTATCGATAAAAAATTCAACCCAAATATTCTTCTAAAAGCACTCCATCTTTGATATGAACTATCCCTCATTCTACGAAATAGCTAAAGATTTTAAAGTAATTATGCTTGATTCTTACGGAGTAGTAAAGAATCATAAGGGTCTAATTGCAGGTATCCAAAAAACCATTAATTGGATAAAAGCAGAAGGCAAAACATTTAGGCTCTTAACAAACGATGCTTCAAGAAGTCAGAATCAGCAAAAAGAAAGTTTAGCAGCTCTAGGTCTGCCGAACATTGAACTGCATGAAATTATTACCTCGGGGATGATGGCCAAACATTTCTTGAAGCAAAAAATTAACACCGGAAAAATTGCCTATCTAGGTACAGAGAATTCAGCTGAATATATCTTGCAATCTGGTCTTGAACATATATCAGTTAGTGATGTTGATCTTAATTGTTTAGACGAAATTTCTGCTTTTGTTTTTCTGGATGATGAAGGCTTTGATTGGAATACAGATATAAGCAAAACTGTAAATATTCTGCGCAAAAAAACGATGCCGGTTATTCTGGCTAATTCCGATAAGTTTTATCCGGTATCTCATAATGACGTCGCAGTTGCAACAGGTGGCATTGCTAAATTAGTTGAGTCTATGTTAAATCGAAAGTTTATACATTTCGGGAAACCTGACTCCCAAATGTTCATGTATGCTTATGAGCGCCTAAATGGCGAATTAGGAGCCATCGACAAAAAAGATATACTAATGGTTGGTGATACTCTTGAAACCGACATTCTTGGTGGGAACAAATTTGGCGTTAAAACCATGTTGGTACTTTCAGGAAATACCCGCGAAGAAAAAGTAGATCTTAATATTAATGCTACAGGGATTATTCCGGATTATGTGTGTCGTTCAGTGGTTGATTAACATTCTAAGTTTTTAATATATTTCTATTAATTTTATTAGTCGTTGGCACAATTAGAAAATTATTTTTCATAAGTGGATTGTGGGGCACAGGGAAAACCTCACTTGTTCAGTCGTTTAGCAATGCTAAACACTTACCATTCAAATTTATCGATTTTGATTTTGGTGGTGGAATTACGCCGCCATTAGACCGTGCTAAACATTCTGAGTGGCGTTATAAGCAAACTAAATTTTGGTTGGATTTCGCAAGAAATGAAATTAATAATAATGCACCTATATCTGTGATTTGTGGTGTAAGCTTATATCCTAGTCAACTTATCGCATTGGATGCTTCGAAATTCCTTGATCCTACTGAAATAGGTTTTGGATACTTATTTGCTAGTGATGAAGAGCGTGAGAAGCGGCTGCATGAACGTGGAGATGGAGATATATTTGAAGCAAATAAAGCTTGGTATCAGGAATTTTATAATGAACTGGAAGCACATGATGCGATGAAATTTGATACAACTGACAAATCAAAAACCGAAGTAGCCGACTTAGTTTTGGAATGGCTGAAATCACAAACAAATAAATTAAACAAGAGTTAATGGCTTTTATTTCAGAATCGGAATTACCCAAAATTGGGTTTAATTCCTTTGGAACTAACGTGTCAATTTCATCAAAAGCTAGTATCTATAACCCACACCTAATTGAGATTGGAAATAATGTTCGAATTGATGATTTTGTTATTCTTAGCCCAACTAGCAAGGGAATTAAAATAGGCAATTATGTTCATATTGGTTGTTATTCGTCATTGATTGGGAGAGGGTTAATAACAATAAATGATTATTCAGGTACGTCGGGTAGAGTTTGTATTTATTCATCAAACGATGATTATTCAGGGAATTTTATGATGGGTCCGACATTACCTGAAGAATTTACAAATATTACTACAGGTGATGTTACACTTGGAAAGCACGTGCCAATTGGTGCCGGTTCTATAATTTTACCAAATGTGTTAATTGAAGATGGAGCTGTAATTGGTGCATTATCATTGGTAAGAAAAAATGTCAGGTCATTTACAATCAATCAAGGTAACCCACTGAGAGAATTGGGAAAAAGAAATCGGACGGTCTTAGAATTAGAAGAAGAATTTAAATCTAAATTTAGAACCGAGAGTTAAACTCTTATTTCTGACTCAAACGAAAAATTAATAAAGCCGCTCTTTTTGCCTGCCTTGGAAATTGATTGATGAATCCGACTTCATTAATCGTATGATCTCCATCACCGCTCATTCCAACGGCATCAATACTCATCTCAACATGAATTGCAGAAAAAGAAACATCAGCGGCGCCTGCTCTAAGTGGATTTACAGCAACTACTTCGCCAAAGCCTAAATCTTCACTTGCTTCACTATAAATTGATAGGAGTTCTCTGTTCCCATCTGTTGGAGCCATAGGTGGATAACCATCAGAAAAATTTATTACAGCAGAAGTATGTGGTAGGTTTTGGCTAACAATTTCTCGCATTTTCTTTTGAACACGCTCAACCTGTTCGGGCGAAATCGCGCGTAAATCACCTGAAACTATCGCTGTCTCAGCTACCACATTTGACTTCCCAAACACATTCCCACTGCTAGTTCCCGCATCTTGATTTACCGTAGTTCCACCAAGAATTCTACCCGGATTGAAAGTCAGATATTCTTCGCTTCTCAATTCTTCATAAAATGAATTCAGAATTCGTGAAGCTTCGTAAATAGCACCTGCGCCAATGTCTTCACGGAAAATCTGTGAAGAATGCGCCGGTGTACCTGTAACGGTTAACGTCCAACCTAAAGATCCTCTTCGGGATACATTTGCAGTTTTTGGATTTCCATCTCCGTTTTCGAATCCAATGGAAATATCAGCCCATTTAGCAGCGTCAATTAATGCCTTTTTGGAAAGTGATAGTGGTCGACCACTTAATTCTTCATCCCCTGTCATCACAATTTTGATATTCATTTGCTCAAGCGCCCCCACTTCATTCAACGCCCGAAGTGCTTGGAGCATGATGATATTTCCGCCTTTCATATCTGCAATTCCGGGTCCTTTGGCTGTAGTGTCATTCACCATCTCAAAAGTCTGGAACGGAGAATCCGGTTCAAATACTGTATCCAAATGACCAATGAGCAAGATTTTTGGGGCATCTTCATTCGCAATATGTTCAGCCATTAAATGGCCTGCTCTGTTCCATTCTGCTCCACTTTCAAACCAAGTTTTAAATCCAATAGCTTCAAAATGAGGGATTAAATGATCCGCAACATCTTTTACACCATCAATATTCATTGTTCCACTATTGATATTCACCGACTCGATCAACAATTCTAAACCCTCATTATTGATAGCATCAATATGATCAACCATTCGCTCTTCGATTTCGGAAATTTGGGCATTCGTCGAAAATCCAATAAATAAAAGAGTTATTAGTAAACTAAAGCTTCGCATTTTTTAATCCTCAAATATTTCTTCATCCTCATACTCCGATATCGGAATACACGAACACATTAAATTTCGGTCACCGTAGGCATCATCCACTCTAGAAACACTAGGCCAGAATTTATTGTATCGAAGATTGTCAAGTGGGAAAACAGCTTTTTCAACAGAATAAGACCGATCCCAATTTTGAGTTACCGTAGATCGCATGGTATGTGGTGCATGTTTCAATACATTATCAACCCGATCAGCAATACCATTTTCAACTTCCCGTATTTCATTTCTAATTCCAATCATTGCATCACAGAAACGATCCAGTTCTTCTTTGCTCTCACTTTCTGTAGGTTCAATCATTAATGTTCCTGGAACAGGGAAACTCATCGTTGGTGCGTGGAAACCATAATCCATCAATCGTTTTGCAACATCTACAGATTCGATATTTGCCGATTGTTTAAATGGCCGTAAATCAATGATAAACTCGTGGGCGGAACGGCCTGTCTTTCCAGTGTATAAAACCGTGAAGTGATCTTTTAATTTATCTTTGATGTAGTTAGCATTTAGAATTGCCCGTTTTGTAGCTTCGGTAAGGCCGGCTGCACCCATCATTTTTATGTAGGCATAAGAAATTGTTAAAATACTGGCACTGCCAAAAGGTGCAGATGAAATAGCTGTTATTGCCTGATCACCTCCAGTTTTGATTATGTTGTGGCTAGATAAAAATGGTGTTAAATGTTTTGCAACTCCAATTGGTCCCATTCCCGGACCACCACCACCATGTGGAATACAAAATGTTTTATGCAGATTTAAGTGACATACATCCGCGCCTATTTCACCCGGGCTGGTCAACCCAACTTGAGCATTCATATTAGCTCCATCCATATAAACCTGACCACCGTGTTTATGAATCAGTTCACAAAAATCCTTCACTTTGTGTTCAAAAACTCCATGGGTTGAAGGATAGGTAATCATAAGTGCTGCTAAACGAGCGCTGTATTTCTCTACTTTCGATATCAAATCTTCGTAAGAAATATTTCCATGTTTATCCGTCGCTACAACCACAACTTCCATACCAGCCATAACAGCACTGGCCGGGTTTGTTCCATGCGCAGAAGCCGGAATTATCGCCACATTTCTATGATGATCGCCTCTACTTTGATGATATGCCCGAATTGTCATCAAACCGGCATATTCACCTTGGGCACCTGAATTTGGTTGAAGTGAGACCGAATCAAATCCTGTGATTTCTGAAAGCCAATCTACTAGTTCACCAAACATTTGATGATATCCTTGAGCCTGAGCCACCGGAACAAATGGATGTACCTGACCGAATTCAGGCCAGCTTACCGGAATCATCTCCGTGCTTGCATTTAATTTCATCGTACATGATCCAAGAGAAATCATTGAGTGAACCAATGAAAGGTCTTTATTTTCTAACTGTTTCATATAGCGAAGCATCTCATGCTCTGTGCGGTACAAATGAAACACAGGATGAGTCATGAATTCCGATGTTCTAATAAGATTTTCCGGAAATTCCACTTCTACCTCTTTTGAAGCTGCTAGAACATCAAAACTAATTTTTGAACTTCTTGCTTCGGCAAAAATATCTAATATCCCGATTACGTCTTCAAACTCTTTGGCTTCATCAAATGATATACCAACCCTGCCATCTTCAAAATATCGAAAATTTGTTTCATGCTTCTCTGCAATCAATTTCAATTTCACTGCATCAACTTTCACAGTCAGTGTATCGAAAAAAGTATTATTAAGTACTTCAACACCAAGCTTTTCAAGACCTGCTTTTGTGAGCTTAGTTAAACCATGAATTTTTGCAGCAATTCTTTTTAAACCATCGGGGCCATGATAAACTCCATACATGCCGGCCATCACAGCTAATAAAACTTGAGCAGTACATATATTAGATGTCGCTTTTTCACGGCGAATATGTTGCTCCCTAGTTTGAAGTGCCATACGATATGCCGGCTTGCCTTCCGCATCCTGAGATACACCAATAATTCTTCCGGGAATTTGGCGTTTAAAAGCCTCTTTAGTAGCAAAATATGCCGCATGTGGACCGCCATAACCCATTGGCACACCAAGCCTTTGCGTTGTGCCAACAACAGCATCAGCACCCATTTCACCGGGTGGCGTTAATAATGTAAGACTTAATAAATCTGCTGCCACAACTACATGAACACTATGTTCATGGGCTGCATCAATCAAACTTGTGTAGTTTTCAACAGATCCATCGGTTGCCGGATATTGAAGCAATATTGCGAACAGTTCCGGCTTAGTTAGGTCCAATTTCTTGTGATCACCAATTTCGACTTTCACTCCAATTGGAGTTGCTCTTGTTTGAACAACTTCAATGGTTTGCGGATGACAAAATTCACTTACAAAAACCGTGTTAGCTTCTTTCCGTTTCGCACCTTTACGTTGTCCAAAAAACATACTCATGGCTTCTGCAGCGGCTGTGCCCTCATCCAAAAGAGAAGCATTTGCAAGTTCCATTCCGGTTAAATCGCTCACCATTGTTTGGAAATTGATTAAGGCTTCTAATCTACCTTGTGCAATTTCTGCCTGATATGGAGTATAAGCGGTATACCAGGCAGGATTTTCGAGAATATTTCGAAGAATCACTTTAGGAACATGAGTATCAAAATATCCCATCCCGATAAATGACTTAAATATTTTATTTTTTGAAGCTAGTTCTTTGAATTCAGTCAAGAAATCAACTTCGCTGACTGCATCAGGTAGGTTCATTTGCTCATTCAATCGAATGCCTTCCGGAATGGTCTCATCAATCAACTGCTCAATTGAATTGGCACCGATTGTTTCTAACATTTCTTGGATGGCAATAGTTTCTTTGCCGTGATGGCGGTGGGAAAATTGCTCCTTGGCAAAATTGATGCTCATCAAATTTGAATCCTAATTTTTATGCTGATTATGTTGTTGTAGGGGCTCTAATGGCAGGCTAAAAATTTATAGCGAATACAGTTCCTGCAGGCTTGAAGAAAATACCAAAATTCAGATTTAAATAAGCGTAAAATCGTTTTCTTTGAAGCATTAATCTTCGTTATTTCATTTGCCCAATTAAATTTTGCAAGGCAAACTAACCATATCTGTTTGGGCAACAAATTTTAGCCAGATTTTCATAGAGGTTTTTATGTATAGCTTTTTAAAAATAATACACTGCACTTTTCTTTTAGCACTGTTGATGCTTTCAACTACATTGTGGGCACAATCTGCCCGTATTGTTGTGGAACCTGAAGAAATTGTCATGAATGTGAATGATGAATTAATGCTCTCAGGTAGAGTTATTGCTGAGGATGGCTCTGCTTTACAAGACACGGTGTACTTTTTTCTCCAAAGTCGCCGAAATCGCAGAGCACTTGGTGTTAGCCAAGAAGGAATTTTACTAGCCTATAAACCGGGTACTTATGGAGTTTCTGCCAGAACATTTGGTGAAGAACGTCTACGGCTCGATTTTGAAGTCACCATCTCTTATCCACCGGTAACTGCAGTTGAAATCTCCGGGTTGCCGAATACTTTGTTTTCAGAAACATCCGTTTCCATCAGCCCGAGAATTATAGATGAAAGCGGTGTTGAGCGAGATAATGTTGATTATAATTTCGCTAGCTCGAATGAAGAAATTGCTGCGGTAGATGAATTCAACATGCTGAAACTTCACAAAAAAGGAAAATCAAAAATTACATTAAATGCTGATGGAGTCTCAACCGAAGTTGAAATTGTTGTAAAAGAAAATCCTGTTGAAAGCCTGGAATTGAACCATAATTACGCAGACAAAATTATACGAACCGGGGATGTAATTACATTTTCTGCTAGTCCAAAAGATCGGAGAGGAATTTCTGTTGAGGAAGTCCCCGTTAGTTATTCATTTATGGTAAAACCAGATGACAATTTAGGCCAAGGTGCCTCTGCTCTCATCGAACAAGATGGAAAATTTGTAGCCAATAAAACTGGCACATATACTGTAATGGCTCGATCAGGAAATGAATTTGCTGAAACAACTTTCAGAGTAGTTTATAGAAATGTTCAACGGCCAATTGAAGTTGTAGGAAAAGGAATTGTATCGGACGTAAAAACTTCTGATCTCTGGGTTTGGGAAGGTGTTGATGGACGAGATTATGCAGTTACCGGAACTTGGGGTGCCCGTGGTGAAGCTTTTTTCTGGGACGTAACAGACCCAACCAATATTCATACCATCGATACGGTGATGGTGGATGCAAGAACAGTAAATGATGTGAAAGTATCAGAGGATGGAACAATTGCTGTAATTACTCGCGAAGGGGCATCAAATCGTAAAAATGGAATCATTATACTGGATGTGACTAATCCGCGTGATGTTAAAATTCTTTCTGAATATACCGAAGGACTTACAGGTGGTGTACATAATGCATTTATCTACGAAAATTATGTCTATGCTGTAAATAATGGCCGAAAGTATGATATCATCAATATCGAAGATCCATCAAACCCGAGAACAGTAAGCGTTGTTGAGTTGGATACTCCCGGGCATTCCATTCATGATGTTTGGATTCAAGACGGAATTGCTTATTCATCGAACTGGGGAGATGGTGTTGTTGCAATGGATATTGGCAGCAACAACAATGCAGATATGCCGGGAGCCGGTGGTTCGCCGGAGAATCCAAAATTATTGGGCAGTTATAAATACCCGAGCGGTTGGAATCATGCTGCATTCCCTTTTCAAAGTAAGTCGACCGGTGATTTCTACATCGCTGCCGGTGATGAAGCTTTCCCTTATGGTCTTAATTTTGAAGGGCCAAATCGAGCGGCCGGTTGGATTCATTTTGTGAAGTTTGATGGTTGGGAGAATCCTGAAGAAGTAGCGCGTTATCAGGTTCCCGAAGCAGGTTCACATAACTACTGGATTGAAAATGATATTTTGTATGCAGCATTTTATAATGGTGGATTACGTATTGTAGATATTAGTGGCGAATTAATGGGCGACTTATACCAACAGGATCGTGAGATTGGGATCTTTCTTCCAACAGATCCTAATGCTGTAATTCCGAATGCTCCTTTTACCTGGGGACCACAACCTTACAAAGGGCTGATTTATATGAGTGATTGGAACTCCGGAATTTGGGCTGTTAAAATTGGAGAATCAAATTCTTCAGGTAGCAATTAATGAGAATCGGGATTTCTTTTTTTATTGTATTTATTTTCTCATTTGGGATTGCTACTGCACAGAGCTATTACCTCTATGTGGCAGCAGAATCTGAAGATGAAGTACATTTAATTCATTTTAATGCAGAAACAGAGCATGTAGAAATTTCTAAAACTATTAATGTCGGGCGCTTCCCTACAGAAATTGATGGACCACATGGCATAACTGTTGCACCCGATGGCAAACATTGGTTTGTTTCAATTGCTCATGGAAACCCATACGGTTTATTGGCAAAATACGAGACGGGTTCAGATGAACTAGTACAAACAGTAGAATTGGGAATGTTCCCTGCAACTATGGAAATCTCCCAAAAAACAGGCCTTCTCTATGTAGTGAATTTTGACCTTCATGGCCCCATGAGACCAAGTAC
>Ga0316205_10003852_pt1 | contig 13739 bp, 13 predicted proteins | sample 3monthpyrite_MG_FD_204941 | JGI IMG/M metagenome (GOLD analysis project Ga0316205, IMG submission 204941) | Microbial mat bacterial communities from mineral coupon in-situ incubated in ocean water Damariscotta River, Maine, United States -... | ecosystem: Environmental > Aquatic > Marine >... | reverse complement strand
TTCCGTCGTCGTCCTGCAAGTCGCAGGCAGCGATCCGCTCTGGTCACGCTGGCGCACATAAAAGAACAATCGCGTCTCAGCCTTGGCAGCTATGGTAGGCCGCGCATGACTGAGGAACTCAAAGAGATTGGCCTTGATGTCGGGCACCGCCGTGTCGGGCGTTTGATGCGCCAAAACGGCATATCAGTGGTGCGAACGCGCAAACATAAGGTCACGACTGACAGCAACCACAAGTTCAACATCGCGCCCAATCTGCTGGATCGCAACTTTGCAGCAGATGGTCAGAACCAGAAATGGGCTGGTGACATTACCTATGTTTGGACGCGTGAAGGCTGGTTATATCTGGCTGTGATCCTCGATTTGCATTCGCGGCGTGTGATCGGTTGGGCGGTTAGCAATCGGATGAAACGAGATCTGGCAATCCGTGCATTGAAGATGGCCATAGCGTTCCGTTCACCGCCCAAAGGCTGCATTCATCACACGGATCGCGGCGGCCAATATTGTTCGCATGATTATCAGAAAACTCTGCGCCAACATGGGTTCAAGATGTCCATGAGCGGCAAAGGAAATTGCTATGACAACGCCGCAGTCGAAACCTTCTTCAAGACGATCAAGGCAGAGTTGATCTGGCGAGACACGTGGGGCACCCGCAGACAAGCTGAAATGGCGGTCTTCGAATACATAAACGGGTTCTACAATCCACGACGACGCCACTCAGCACTGGGCTGGAAAAGCCCTGTCGCCTTCGAGCGGAAGGTGGCCTAAACGAGCACTTGGGGCGGCACGAAAGCGGGACAGGTCCAAAAGTGCCCATCAAACCGGGGAAACTCCACATCAGAGAGCTCGGCTGCTTGCACTTCGAATGTTTACGCGGAACAGCCATCGCCACTTGGCTGTGGTCGTGTTTTTTCAGAAAGCTTAGTCGCTGAAATCATCGGCCAGCTGTAATTCGAAGTGGTGACAGGCAACTGCCCGCAGGTCCGACACATGCTGTGTGAGCGGCTGAGTTGCGCTGCAAATCTCGCTCGCAAGAGGGCAGCGCGGGTGATAGTAGCAACCCGTCGGCGGCGAAAGGGGTGAAGGCACTTCCCCTTCGATGGTGTCAAACCGAACCAGTTCGTCCGCATCCAGTACCAGTTTAGGCACGCTACCGAACAGGGCCGCAGTATAGGGGTGAGCAGGTGTGCCAAAAACCTGCCCCACCGGCCCCAATTCGACGATCCGGCCCAGATACATGACGGCCACCCGGTCGCTGACGTGCTGCACAACGCTCAAATCATGGCTTATGAAAACGGAGGTCAGTTCCAAATCACGGGTCAATTCCAGAAACAGGTTGATGATCTGCGCCTGTATGGACACGTCGAGCGAAGCGACAGGTTCATCACAAATCAGCACATCAGGCCGCATAGCAAGTGCGCGGGCAATCGCGATCCGCTGACGCTGGCCGCCCGAGAATTGGTGCGGGTAGCGATCGACCCAGACGGGGTCCAGCCCCACACGTTCAAACCATTCGGCAACGTAGCTGCGGGCCTCTGACTTTGTCGTCAACCCGTGGGCGATAGGCCCTTCGGCGACGGTATCGCCCACCTTCATACGTGGATCGAGGCTGGCAAAGGGATCCTGAAAGACGGTCTGCACGCGAGTTGTAACCTTAGCGCCGCTTTCCATCACCGGCGCGCCGTCGATGGCGACCGTGCCGGTGGTCGGCGGCAGGATGCCCGCAATCACACGGCCCAGCGTGGATTTACCGCAGCCGGACTCGCCAACCAACCCCAATGTCTCGCCCTTGCGGACCGCCAAGGTGACGTCCGATACCGCGCGAACCGAACGTGTCTCTACTTTGCTGCCCAACTTGGCGGCGATCTTTTCGCCGGTGGTCAGATTAGGCCCGAACAGACGACTGACGTTGTTGATGCTCAGAAACGCGCTCATGCCCCGATCTCGTTGTGCTCACCAACAGGATGAAAGCAGCGCCAGCCGCGATTGCTCTGCATCGTCATCTCCGGGTCAATGCCGCATCTGTCGGTGACCCGGTCACAGCGTGGTGCAAAGGGGCAGCCGGGTGGCAGGGACAAGAGCGACGGCGTTGTGCCGGGAATCTGTGTAAGAGGCGTTCCGGGTCTGGCCGTGGCTGGCAGGGAGGCGATCAAACCCGCCGTATAGGGGTGGCGCGGATCGCGCAGCAGCGTGGCTGTCTGCCCCTGCTCCACGATACGGCCCGCGTACATCACGGCCAGCTTGCTCGCGAGGCTGGACACAACCGCAAGGTCATGGCTGATCCAGATCATTGCGGTGCCGGTTTCGCGCGCAAGGTCACGCATCTGGAACAGAATTTGTGCTTGTATGGAGACATCCAGCGCTGTCGTCGGCTCATCCGCCACGATCACCGCAGGGCGGTGAAGCAGCGCGATGGCAATCGCCACGCGCTGCCGCATGCCGCCGGAAAACTCATGCGGATAGGCGCGCAGCCGCGCAGACGCGGCGGGGATGCCCACTTGTGTTAGCAATTCCACTGCCCGTGCTTTGGCCGCACGACGGCTGAGCCGTTCATGAGCGTCGATCGCCAGCCGCATCTGCTGGCCGATAGTCAGCATCGGATTAAGCGTGGCAATAGGGTCTTGAAAGATCATCGAAATTTCTTGGCCACGACGCACCCGCAGTGCTTTGTCTGACAGGGATGTCAGCTCGGTCCCGTTTAGTTTGATGGAACCTTCGACGATGCGGCCCGGCGCATCTACCAACCCTAGTAGAGAAAATCCCGTGACCGTCTTGCCGGATCCGCTTTCGCCAACCAGTCCCATAATCTCGCCCTTGGCCAAATCGAAGGAGATGCCATCGACCGCCTTGACCACGCCTGCGCGGGTGTAGAAATGGGTGGCTAGGTTCTTGACGCTCAGGACTGGTTCAGTCATTTGCGCAGCCTTGGATTGAACTGATCGCGCACCTGATCGCCAACGAGGTTAATGGCGACGATCAGAATGATCAGCGCCACGCCGGGATAGACCGAAATCCAGTAGCGACCGCTCATCATATAAGGAAATCCGTTCGAGATCAGCATGCCGAGCGAGGGTTCCGTTACCGGCAGGCCAAGGCCCAAAAAGCTGAGCGTGGCCTCAAGCGAAATCGAGTTGGCGATCTGTACGGTCGCAACCACAATCAGCGGCGGGGTGCAGTTGGGCAGAAGATGGCGCATCACCACCAGCCGTCCGCTGAGCGGTGTGGCCAAAGCGGCCTCGACGTAATCTTTTCCGCGTTCCGCTTTGGCAGCACCGTAGGCAGTTCGCGCGAAATAGGCGTATTGCGCCGCCACCAGTGCGCCGATCAACTGTGCCTTCCCCTGACCCAAAAGGGCGACGATTACCAGCGCCAACAGGATCGCGGGGAAAGACAATTGCAGGTCGACCAGCCGCATGATCAACGCCTCGATCCGCCCGCCGACATAGGCGGCCGTGATCCCCATCGCCGTGCCGATAGTGAGCGAGACAAGGCCCGCCGCGAGACCGATCTGAACGGAAATCCGCAACCCGTAAAAGATGGCCGACAACAGGTCGCGCCCTTGTGGGTCAGTGCCCAGAATATGCGTATAGCCACCTGAGCCGACAAACCCAGGCGGGCGACGACTGTCCATCAGCGACAAGTTTGCCAGATCATACGGGTTTTGTGGCGAGACGACGGAGGCAAACAGAGCCAAAAGGATCATCAGGACGACGACCACCAAGGCCAAGACGGCGATCTTATTTTCCCGAAACTCCGCCCAGAAACGGCGCAGGGGAGTGCTCTGATCGGTCATGCGGACACCCTGTGGCGCACGCGCGGGTCGATCAGGGCAAAAACCAGATCAATCACGAAATTTATGGTCACAAACAAAAAGGCGACGAGGATCAAGTACGCCACCATCACAGGACGGTCGAGCACGCCGATGCTATCGATGATGAGTTTGCCGACGCCGGGCCACGAAAAGATCGTTTCGGTTACGACTGCAAAGGCCAGCGTTGATCCCAACTCAAGCCCGAAGACCGTGATGATCGGTATGGAGATGAGTTTGAGTAGATGGTGGCGCAGGATCGTGCCTTCGGACAAGCCCGCGGCGCGGGCGAATTTGATGGTGTCGGTAAGCATGATCTCGCGCGTGCCGGCGCGGGCCAGACGGATCATCATCGCCAGTTTAAAAAGCGCCAAGTTGATTGCTGGCAGCACGATGTGGGACAGCCCGTTAAGCGTTGGAAAGGACCAAGCCACGCCCCAGATTTCAACCGTTTCGCCGCGCCCGCCGGCGGGCAGCCAACCAAGGTTCACAGCAAAAAACAGGATCAAGATCAGCCCGACCCAGAATGACGGCACCGAAAAGCCAAGCACGGAAATGGCCATGATCATCTTGGACAGCCAGTTGTCAGGCCGGTAGCCGGCGTAAATACCAAGGCTTACACCAAGAACTGTGGCCGAAATGACCGAAATGAGGACCAGCTCAAGCGTTGCTGGCAGACGGCCACCAATCAGTTCCAGTACCGGTACGTTGTAGACGAACGAGCGGCCCAGATCGCCCTGCAGCAGGTTCGTGATAAAAATGAAGTATTGCTCATAAAGTGGTCGATCGAGGCCGAGCCTGCGGATCGCTTCCTCGCGGATGTCCTGCGTGGCTTCTGGCGGGATCACGATGTCGATGGGGTTTCCGATGGCATAGACGCCGCTAAAGACTATGACCGACATCACGGCCATAACCCCGACGGCCTGTATGAAGCGCTGGATGATGAAACCGAGCATCAGCTCTCCCTTGGAGCAAAACAATGGCCGGGCAGCTTATCTGCCGCCCGGCCATTTGTCATGTTACGCAATCAGGGTGAGGGTTTGATGAAGAACGCGAGCGTATCTTCGTCAAAGCGCGGTGTGAATTGCAGCATGCCCGCCTTTGCACCCCAAATAGTCTGAAGCTGAACGATGGAAATGTAGGCCTTGTCCGCCATCACCTTTTCCATTGCGTCCTCATAGGTCGCGCGGCGTTCGTCCGCATCCATCATCGTGGCGCCGGTTTGCAGCAGATTGTCCACATCATCGTTTTTGTATTCGATGCGGTTGTAGGCCCCCAGCTTCACGTCGGGGTCGTTGGAGTGTGCCAAACCGCCCAGCGTATATGATGCCTCGCCCGTCAGCGTGCCCCAGCCATTCATAAACATCGAATACTCAAGCCGCGCCTGAGCGGGGAAATAGACGGTTTTAGAAATTGCGTTCACGTTGGTCTTAATGCCCACTTGGGTCAACATCTGGCCCAAGCCCTGACAGATTGCGCCATCACCTGGCAGACGGTCTGCCGTGCAGTAAAGATCTACCTCGAACCCATCGGCATAGCCTGCGTCGGCCAGAAGTTGCTTGGCCTTGGCCGGATCATACGAGGGCATCGGGATGTCTTCGCTGGAGCCAAAGAAGCCCGGAGGCATCATCTGGTTGGCCGGTTTACCCAGACCTTCCAGCACGATATCCACCATAGTTTCGCGGTCGATAGCGAGGTCGATGGCCTGACGTACCATCAGATCGCGCAGCGGGTTTTCATCCAGATCGGAGCCATCAATGGCGCGCACCAGTGGTGTATTCTCGCGCTGATCAAGCTGGAGGTTCATGATATAAACACTGTCGCCTTTGACAACGTCGATGTTCGGATCGCCCTCAAGCGCAACGTAGTCCACCGAAGACACGTAGTTGATCACATCTACCTGCCCCGCCTTCAGCGCTGCCAGACGCGAGCTATCGTTGGGGATTTCCTTGCGGATCACGGTTTCCCAGGCGCCCTCACCACGCCAGTAGTCGTCGAAACGCTCCAGCACCAGATCGCCTTTTGGCTCCCAGCTGACAAACTTATAGGGGCCTGTCCCGACGGTTGCTGCACCCGAATTGAAGCCACTGGCTGCGGTTTCGGGTGTGGAATAGTCTGCCGCTGCATCAGATGACACGATGAACAAACGAATGAAATCGTTTGGCAGTGTCGCGGCCTGGCCATCCGTGTTGATGTGTATGGTGTAGGGATCAATAATATCTACGCTTTCCACCCTGCGCACGTAGATCGCCGTCGTGGTTGGCCCGGTTACGACGGGAATACGCTCGATCGAAAACTTTACGTCCTCCGCATCGAAATCAGAGCCATCGTGGAACTTCACACCTTCGCGCAGCTTGAACTCCCAAGTGTCGTCGTCCACGGGTGCCCAACTGGTCGCGAGCCCCGGCTCAATCTGCAGGTCGTCGCCCGACCAGACCAATGTGTCAAAGATATGCTTGGCCGCTTCAGCATGTGGGCCAAGTGCAGAGAAATGCGGGTCCATCGATTCAGGCCCGCCGCGCACACCCATCGTCAGCGTCTGCGCCGATGCAGCACCCACCGCAGTCAGGCCCAGCGTAAACGCCAGTGGTGCAAGGAATTTCTGGTATTTCATGATTTTCCCTTCCCGTTGGTGGAAGAGGCCGCAAACCCCGTCCAACTCATTTTAGCAAACTTGTTGTCCCATTTGGAACTTGCCTTATGAGCATGTGAGGAGATAATGTGGCAGTCAAGTTCAATTTGGAACTCATTTGGATCCACCAAAGGATTAGTGGAAATATGTCAGGTCCACAGACCGCTTGTGATCAAGAATCCGGCAAATCAGAGATACGACAAGTCCCAGACATGCTGGATGCCAAATTATGGGGAAATCCTTGCCCGTTCACGTTCCGGATCAACTATCTTGCCCTTCTCTACAACACGCCGCTCTATACTTGGGTGCAGGACACCTACGGGTTGAAGCGGCCGGAATATGTTGTGCTCTATTCGCTCGCCCTCGCAGATGGCGGCAGCGCACGGGACATTTCGCGCACATCCGGCTTTCCCAAGAACACCCTCAGCCGAGCGATCAAGCGGCTTGAGTTGATGGGCCTGATCGAAGCGCGCGCCAAGGCTCCCGGCGGTGGGCGCAGGCAGGCCCTTCATCTGTCGGAAAAGGGATGGGCACTGTTTAACCAGACCCGCCCCGCTTTTAAGGCGCAGGAAAAACGCATGCTAAAGGCGCTGTCAGACGGTGAACGACAGATCCTGTTTGAATTGATGTCCAAAGTGGTGCTCGGGGCAGAGGATTGGGCAGGCGAACTGCCCCCGGACACAATTGCAGAAGGGAAGACCCGATGAAGGTGGCCAATATGAACTGGCGTGACGTTGAGGCGGCCGCCATCCGCGATCCGCGCTGCATCTTGCCCATCGGTTCAACCGAGCAGCACGCGCAATTGTCACTTTGTGTGGATATGATCTTGGCCGAAAAGGTTGCAACTGACGCCGCGGAGCCCCTGAGTATACCGATTTTTCCCGTGATGCCTTATGGGTTGGCCCCCTATTTCAACGCCTACCCTGGCACTGTCTGCCTGCGGATAGAAACCCTGATGGCGGTCATACGCGATGTGGTGGCATCGCTACGACGGGCGGGGTTCCGGCAGATTCTGATCGTGAACGGGCATGGTGGCAACAACCCTGTTGGCGCGCTGGCGCAGGAGTTGATGGCCGAATACAACGACACTTCAATCAAGTTCCACAACTGGTGGAACGCGCCAGAGACTTGGGCCAAGATCCAATCCATCGACACATCAGGCTCCCACGCGAACTGGATGGAGAATTTTCCTTGGACAAGGCTGGCGCATGCTCCTGCTCCAGACGGCGAAAAGCCGGGGGTTGATATGGCACTGATGAAGGCATCATCGCCTGCGCAGGTGCGTGACCTCTTGGAGGACGGCTCATTCGGCGGACAATGGCAGCGTCCCGATGCGGAAATGCTGGCCATCTGGGAAGCTGGCGTGGCCGAAACCCGTGCGGCGTTGGAAGGCCCCTGGCCCGACATCGGCAATGGCTGAACCGGTCCTGATCTGGGGCGCAGGTGCCATCGGCGGCATTTTGGGTGCCTATTGGGCGCGGGCCGGCGTGTCGGTGCTGATGGTGGATATCGTACCCGAACACGTCGCCGCCTGTTCGACCAGAGGACTGTCGATCAAAGGACCGGTCGAGGAGTTCACCCAAGTCGTCCCCTGCGTCACACCCGACCAACTGACTGGCACCTACAGAAGGATTGTACTGGCAGTAAAGGCGCAGGCGACCGAAACCGCATTGGCGCAGCTGATGCCACATCTGGCAGCGGACGGCTTTGTCTTATCGGCGCAGAACGGGATGAACGAACGTGTCATCGCGCGGCACGTAGGCGCCGAACGCACCATGGGTGCGTTTGTGAACTACGGTGCGGATTGGATCGGTCCGGGTCATATCCTCTTCGGCAACCGCGGCGCGGTTGTGGTAGGTGAAATTGACGGTAGTCTACGCCAGCGCACTCACGACATGTTCGACCTGTTGCAGATATTCGAGGCGAACGCGGCGCTCACACAAGATATCTGGGCTTATCTTTGGGGCAAGCTGGGCTATGGCGCGATGCTCTTTGCTACTGCGCTGACGCCGGACAGCATGACGGCAAACTTTGCCGATCCCGCACGCGGCCCTGCGCTGATGGGACTTGCGCGTGAAGTGATGCGCGTCGCTGTTGCAGAAGGTGTCGAACCTAAACCTTTCAACGGTTTTGAGCCAAGCGCCTTCATGCCTGATGCCGGCAACGCCGCCGCGCTGCAAAGCCTTGCCGATCTGGCCGAGTTTAACTCCAAGACCGCCAAGACCCACACCGGCATCTATCGCGATCTGGCCGTGCGCAAACGCAAGACTGAAGTTGATCCTCAGGTTGGTATGGTCGCGGAGATAGCTGCGGGACATGGCATAGACTCGCCATTGTTACTCCGATTGGTGGAGTTGATCCACGACATAGAAGACGGTCGCCGCGCGCTGTCAACAGAGACGTTTCACGAATTGACCAAGGTGCTGGCGTGACAGCCCGCACGGCCCTTGTGACTGGCGTTGTCGGCGGGATCGGGGCCGCGATTGCCGCCCGTCTGGCGACCGATGGGGCCAAGGTCATCGTCAGCGATTTGCCCGGTGCCGCTCTGAAGATGGTGGCGGAAAGACTGGGGTTATCTGCTGTAGCGGCCGATCTAGGAAATTCGCCGTCAGTTAAGTCAATGGTACGGCAAATCACCGCCGATCATGGGGCCCCGGATATTTTGGTCAATGCCGCCGGCGGTGTGTGCAATCAGGTGGGCACTCCGCTGGAAGACGTCGATCCCGTTGCCTGGCACAGCATTTTTGCCGTCAATGTCGATGCAACGCTTTATCTGTCGCAAGCACTGGTCCCTGCGATGAAAACCGCAGGCTGGGGACGGATTGTGACCATTAGTTCTGGCGCAGGACTACGCCCCAGCTTGACGGGCATCCATGCTTATACGGCGGCAAAACATGCTCTGGTTGGCTTAACCAAGCAGCTTAGCCTTGAGTTGGGCCAGCACGGAATCACGGTAAATTCCATTGCTCCGGGTTTCATCCTGTCCAATCCCGCTACCCAACGCCAGTGGGACGCCTACGGCCCGCAAGGACAGGCGCAACTGATGAAGCGTATCCATACCCGCAGGCTGGGGACCCCCGAAGACATAGCCACCGCTGCCGCCTTCCTAACCTCGCAGGAAGCCGGGTGGATCACCGGTCAAATCCTCGGTGTAGATGGTGGCATTTCATGAATGAGAGCCCATGACCGACCCTGTACTTGCCCACGCGCTTAACCGACAACCCCAGCTGATCGAGGCCCTGAAAACGCTGGTGGCCTGTCCGTCCGTAGGAGCCGACCCGGCCATGGCGCACGGCATGGAGGACGCGCGCAAACTTATCGAGGAGCGCCTGGACGCGATGGGGTTCCAAAATTGCCAGCGGCTGACACCGGCGGATGGAAGTGGCCAACCTGCGATCTATGGCGAACGGCTGGATGCACCGGGCAAGCCGACCATTCTGGTCTATGCCCACTATGATGTACAGCCTTCGGATCCTCTCGACAAATGGGACACACACCCGTTCGAGCCAGTCGAACGGGACGGTAGGCTCTATGGGCGCGGCATCTCGGATGACAAAGGGCCAATGATGATCGCTCTCGACACGCTTGGCGCCTTCGTCGCGGTCGAAGGACGCGTGCCCGTCAATGTGAAACTCTTGATCGAAGGGGAAGAGGAAACCGGCTCGCCCTCTTTGCCCGCGTTATTCGAGGCGCATTGCGATCTGCTGGCGGCTGATGCGGTGCTGTCAGCGGACGGGGCACGCTGGCGACCTGACCTCGTGACTCTTAACGTTGGTTCACGCGGGAACGCTGGCTTCGAGATGCGGGTGCAGACGGCCGGACAGGATCTGCATTCAGGGCGTTATGGTGGCATAGTCGCCAACCCGCTGCACGTCCTCTCAACGCTCATTGCGAGCCTGCACGATGCGCAGGGTCACATCGCGGCACCGGAGTTCTATGATGGCGTGGCAGAACCCACGCAGGCCGAGCGCGAAGAAATCGCGGCAATCCCCTATGACGAACAGACCTCATTTGCAGCGATTTCAGCACGGCCGTTTGGAGAGACAGGTTATTCCACACTCGAGCGGCTATGGATGCGGCCCTCCGTGGATGTCAACGGCATGTGGGGTGGATATACCGGTGCTGGCTCAAAGACGGTAATCCCCAACGAAGCCTTTGCCAAGCTCACGATGCGCCTAGTGCCAGGACAGAACCCACAACGCGCAAAGCAAGCCGTCATTGATCACCTCAGGGCAAACCTGCCCTCCGGGGCTACGCTGGATGTCTACGGCGACAGGGGGCAGGGAGGGGCATATGCGGTACCACCGGATCACCCGCTGCTTGGGGCCGCTGCGTCGGCGCTTGAACACACAACCGGTCAGTCGCCTTTGAAAGTCCGCATTGGCGCCTCCCTGCCCCTCACCGATATCGTGTCTCGCGTGCTGGGGCTCGATACAGTGATGTTCTCCTTCGCGCTGTCAGATGAGAACTTCCACGCGCCCAACGAGTTCTTTCGTCTGTCGTCAATCACCGACGGTCTTGCCGCCTGGGTGCAGATCATGAGGGAGATCGCTGAGATTGCACCTGCCGACTTTGCCCCTTACCGCCCAGAGTGACAGCGCAGGCCGCCTCCCGCCAGGACGTAAGCGGCCCCGCCAGAAAGTTGAACCGCAGCGCAAAAGGCACGGAATTTCCCACGACCGCATTGTTTGCCGCGAGCTTGGCGGTGGATTCAGTGGCGCGGCAATCCAAGCTGTTGGCCGGGTTCGCCTCTATAGTGATCTGATGCGCCGGCCCCCAGCGTTATCGTGTCTCGGTGGGATTACACGTTAGCTGCAAAATGACGTCACCTTCAGGCTATCCAGACACCGCGCGAGAATCTTATGGAGCGTTTCACGCAGTGGAGATCGCTTCGAGCTGCGCGTCTTGGAATTGCGCCAGGTAAGCGTCAATCTCGGCACGGGTTTGGAATAAGCAAGCCGCCGTCGAGAGGGCATCGGCGAGCGCTGCGGACGCCGCTGAGACCGTGATTTCACGCCAGTTGGCGCGGGATGGCAGACCGGTACGCGGGTCAAGAATGTGACCGACCAGCCCACCTTCGTCGAAAGTTGTGCCAAGCGGCGCAGAGGTGGCGAGCGCCCTTGTGACAAGTGGCACCTCCCCGCCTGCTGCGAGTTTGACCGGCCACGCACCACCATCAGGGTGCCCGCCGACGGCACGAAACTCGCCCGTATTGATCAGAATATTCGTCAGCCCCTCCGAGCTCAGCATCTCGGCCACGCGATCCGCGATATAGCCCTGCGCAATCCCGTTCAGGGTCAGTGCCATGCCCGCCCGCATGGTTACCACAGTCGGCTCTAGCGCGACGTGCTTCCAGCCAGTCAATGCGCGTGCTTTTGTGACCGCGTGGTCATCGGGCAACGCGCCGCTCGCCGACGCCTCGGCATAGCTGGCCCAAAGCGGCTGAATGGTGGGATCAAACCGGCCACCGCTTGCCTTGTGTACCGCGCCCGCCAACGACAGACACTCAAGCAATTCGAAGGGCGGGGCTTGCAATTCACCCTCTCGATTCAGCTGCGACAGGGCGCTGTCGTTGCGGTAGAGGCTGAAAATGTCCTCGAGACGCGAAATCTCGGCAGCGACACGCACGCTAATTGCCCTAGCGTCCGGATGCGCAAGACGCAGCGTCGCGCGAGCACCAAGGGCGACACCCTGCCACGTGTAAATCGGTTGCGCAGCACTTGAACCCGCAAAGGCGAAGCTGGCAGCACTGATTGCTAGAAAACGGCGGCGGCTGGTCATGGTTTCACCCTCCTGATGTGCGCGACAAGGCGCGCAGGCGGTTATCATAATCGTCATCACTGGTGTCGCCGTCCAGAGCGACAGGGGCCAGAACGGCGCTGTCCGGTATCTCGGAGAGTTGCATGACCTGCCCGCCATTGGTCTCGGCAAACTGAGCGGCGTCTTCCGGCTTTGAGAATGGCACGATCTCCGGCGCACCCATACCACCCACAGCGCGTCCCCCGACAACATAGACCGCGTCCTCAGCCGCAATCCAGTTTGTCGGACCGGGCGCATTCCATGTGGCGTCCGGTGCCCCCATGTCATTGACCCAAACTGTCAGGATTTCATGGCTTTGCTCAGGCATCCGCGTATAGGCCACGACGTCACGCACCTGACTGAAAAACAGCGGCGCGCCCGGCAACCCAGCCAGATGCGCCTGCGCTTTCGGGCCTTCATGTTCCAGCAGGTTCATCTGGCAATAATGCCCGACGGCTTCTGCGGTCAACGGAAGAGCGGTGGTGTCTTGCGCGGCGTCTTGTTTACAAGCCGCCACCGCCAAAAGCGTCAGGGTAAACAGCAGCGACCTCATGGCTCGACCTTTCGGAAAGCCAGCGCTGCCAGCCCAAGTGATACAAACGGCCAGACCAATATAGAAAACAGTGATTGCCACAGAGGTATCGTTGCGGCAGCAGCACCAACGCCAGAGGCCGCCGCAGTGGCCTGCGAGGCGGTCAGGTTGAACAGGCGGAACGCATCGGCAGGATTGGCGAGCAGTGCGCCCGGGAAAATATTGGTGGTGAAAGTGCCGCCATCGTCGGCGACAACCGCCGCCAGCAAGCCCAGATCATAGAGCACCACCAAACCCAGCCAAAGCCCGATCGCCAGCCCAGCAGCTCCCGAGACGCGGCGTGCCAGCGAAGACAACGCGTAGCCAATCCCTAAGAATGTTGCGCCCAACAAGAAGGACGTCCATGTCAGCCGCCACAACGCGCCCAAACCCGCCACCGCCGCCGGATCAGCCGCAATGGTGACTGCCGCCGCCGCACCATAGCCCGCAACGATGGCGACAATCAGAATGGTCGTATGCGCCAACAACTTGCCTGCGAGAACCTCCCATCGGGCGACAGGATATGTCAGCAACAAGGGCAGCGTGCCACGCTCAACCTCGCCGGCCACGGCATCAAACGACATCAGCAAAGCCACCAAAGGCACCAGATAGACCGACAAAGACGTCAGCGAAGCCACAACGACCGACAAGCGGTCCGTGCCAAGCGCGCCGGTGGGCGCCGATCCCGCCGCCGACAAAACGAGCGAGAAGACGACCATCAGCAACACGGCGATCAACACCCACCGGTTTCGACGCGCAATGTGGGTTTCGGTGACTGCGGTGGCAAGGATACGTGCGATCATTGGCCGTCCCTCCGGCTGAAATGGCTGTAAATGTCTTCTAGACTGGGTGGGATGACGTCCAGATCCGCGACCTTGCCTTGCAGCGCTGAAATGCGGGCGAGCGTCGCCAGCTTTTCGTCCTGTTCGCAG
>Ga0316205_10003851_pt1 | contig 13741 bp, 15 predicted proteins | sample 3monthpyrite_MG_FD_204941 | JGI IMG/M metagenome (GOLD analysis project Ga0316205, IMG submission 204941) | Microbial mat bacterial communities from mineral coupon in-situ incubated in ocean water Damariscotta River, Maine, United States -... | ecosystem: Environmental > Aquatic > Marine >... | reverse complement strand
GCAAAGGACGAAAAGGTAGATATCGAACATGCTTTTCGATTAAAGTTAATGTTAGAAAAATATAACAAACCATACTCCTGGTACGTGTTTGAAAACGGTGAACATAACTTGGGTGATGTAAAAGATCAGCTAATTTTGTTTAATAAAGTAAAGAATTTTGTCGAAAGCAATTTGATATAATCATTCAGTTGACAACGAAGACCACGGAAAATCATGCTAAACATAGTCCTATTCGAACCAGAAATCCCACCTAACACAGGCAACATCATTCGCCTATGCGCAAACACTGGTTTTCAGTTACACGTTATAGAACCTTGCGGTTTTGAACTTGATGATAAACGACTGCGTCGCGCTGGTTTAGATTACCACGAATTTTCTGAGCTAAAAATTCACAAAAACTATCAAGAATTTTTAGATAAAGAATCACCCAAGAATCTTTTTGCTTGCTCGACTAAAGGCACCCGGAAGCATACTGAAGCAGAATATTCCAAAGGCGATTATTTATTATTTGGTCCGGAAACTAGAGGCTTACCGATGGAAATTTTAAATAGCCTGGCTCAAGAAAATATTTTACGATTACCGATGGTAGAAAACAGCCGAAGTCTGAATTTGTCTAACAGCGTCGCGATTTTTGTATATGAAGCTTGGCGACAGTTGGGATTTGAATTAAGCTCTGAATAGCAAATCCCCTTCAATCCCCCTTTTTAAAGGGGGAAGTTATGTTTTTAACTTAAAGCCTACAAATAAGTCTCAACCCATGCCTTAACATTTTCATCTAAGACGCTCATAGGCACTGCGCCTGACAACAAAATCAAATCGTGGAATTTTTTAATATCAAAAGCGATTTGCAATTTGCTTTTGGCATACTCTCTCAATGATAATATTTTGAGCATTCCAAGTTTGTAACCTAACGCTTGTCCTGGCCAAGCCATATACCGCTCAATTTCACTGACCACGTCCGCCATTTCTGATCCGGTTGTTTTCGCCATATATTCAATCGCTTGTTCGCGTGTCCATTTTTTTGCGTGCATTCCAGTGTCGACCACTAAACGAACCGCTCGGAATAATTCGGCTTTTAATCTACCCAAATTTCCAAAAGGATCATCTTTATAAAGCCCCATTTCATAAGCGACTTGCTCGGAATACAAAGCCCATCCTTCAACGTAAGCATTGTACGGTGCTATTCGACGTAACAACGGTAGCTGTTCTTGAGCTAAATTAAGCGCTACCTGCCAATGATGCCCGGGAACCGCTTCATGATAAGTTAAGGTTTTAAGATCAAATTTTGGATTGGTTTTGGTATCCTTTAAATTGATCCAGTAAATACCAGGAACGCTGCCATTAAGGGCTGGTGGCGTGTAATAACCACCGGCACTTGAGTCTTGAGTCGCAACAGGAATTCGTTTAACTTCGACCGGATAAGGAGGGACACTGGCAAATTGTTCAGGCATGATATTAGTAATTTGATCAATGGTTACATTTAGAAATTCTAGTAACTCGGCTCGTCCTTCATCGGTGTTCGGATATAAAAATCTTTTTTCATCATTTAGCGCCATCATTCTTTCGCCAACGCTGCCATCTCGGTAACCTTCATCTGAAAGAATTCTATCCATCTCGGAAGTAATGCGTTTGACTTCTTGTAAACCGATTTGATGAATTTCTTCGGGCGTTAGATCGGTATCGCCTAACTTGCTCACTGAATAGCGATAAAACTCAGAACCTTTTGGTTGCGCCCAAATACCAGAATCAGTTGGCGCTTTGTCTAAAACTTCTTGCATCGTTTTAGTGATCCTTTTGAAACCGGTATAAACCTCATCGTCTACTAAATGTTTAGCTTGAGCGATCATTTCTATTTTATCTTTATCTGATAAATGCTCAACTTTGGAAAGTTTAGTTTCAAAACTGGTAACCAATGATGTTTTAGCCACATCCACTTGGACAAATCCTTGGAGATAGTTAATCGCTTTTTGCACAATCACTTTAGGGGGCACCCAACCTTGGCTTGCATCTTCGATCACTTTGTTGTTGATGCTGTCTAACGTCACAGAGAATTTTGATAATCTTTGTAAATAGTCTTTAGCATCATCAATATTTTTAATTGTATGGCTATTGATCAAATTATTTGGAATATCAATTAATGGACCATTAATTTGATTAACAATAAATGCAGAATGTCCCATCCAGCTATCAATAAAACCAACCGGCATATCTTTAGCTCCGGAATAATAATCAATAATATTAGAAACCACTTTTCGATTTTCATCTTCGACTTTTGAATCACTGGTTAGATTATTTAGTGATGCCGAAATACTGCTCAGATCGTTACGGAATTTTTCCTCATTTTTCGGGTTATAATTTTCCATTTCTGACTGAAAGTGATAACCAGCTATTTCATCAGAAACTCCAAAAAGTGTTGCCGCTACAGAGCGGTTTTTAAAGAGCGTTTGAGTTGCCTTAGTAAATTGCTCTTGTAATTTTTCTTTATTATTGGTGGATTTTGTTAGGTTAGATTGACCTTGTTCTTTAGTTTGTTTGTTATCAATAGTTGAACTCTCTTGTTGATCGCAACTCGCTACAAATATTGCAAAAATCAAACAAACAACGGCTATGTTTTTATTGTTATTCATAATTTATCCCTGGTTTATTCCCATTCGTCTTCTAATTCGTTTTCTAAATGATACAGGTGTCGATCTAATTTATTTAGCAGGTGATGAAGTTGTTCTTTTTCTTCTACCGAAAAACACGCTTCAATTTGTTCACCGGTTTCGATCCTCTTAGGAGTGATTTGATCATGGAAATCAGCGCCTTTTTGAGTCAGATATATTAATATTTTACGTCGATCTTTTTTTGAGTTTTTGGTCGCTACAAAATCTAACTCTTTAAGTACTTTTACCCCACGAGTAACCGTTGCTGCATCGGTCTTTAGTGCTTCAGCAACGTGGCTATTAGTTAATCCACCGTAAGATCCTAAAACAGAAATCACCCGCCATTCTCGTTCGCCAATAGCAACCCCAGTTTGTAATAGAAGATCAGAAAGTTTATGCCCGGCTTGAGACATTTGTGCCGCTAAACGGTACATTCTATATGGCAAAAATGTTTGCAGATCCAGTGTATATTCCACTTTACCCGCTGGCGGTTTCTTCTGTGCACCTGAATTGATTAACTCGCTCATAATTTTACTCAACTAGCATAATTTTGTAAAAATTTAATGGTAGATAAATGAATCAGTTTAATCGAAATACAAAATCATTTCGCCCGCGTCGCAATGACAATGTATATCTGGCAAACATACGATGCATCGATATCCTTGATAACTATCTTCAAGCCACCGATTTGGATGTGTGTTAATATGTTGCCCACCGCATTTAGTAAAGTAGAGAAAGGCAACATTCCCTGGACTTTGCATCCAAGTATGACAAACACCGCCCTCTGCACCTTGCTTTTTCACTGCTTGGATTGAAGCGTTTAACATTTTTCTAGCAACACCATACCCTCGATAATTTGTATCGACAGTACCGCACTTAAAATAGCAAAGTTTTTCTATTGGTAGCTTCCATAGATCCGGGGAGCACCATTCATCCGCATCCCAATTGGTCGGTGCGTATGTTAAACGAAATCCAGCAACTTTTTCGGCTTCGGGCGTTGAACTAGTTGAGCTTTCTGCGGTATCTATCATCACAAAACTACAATTGATACCACCTTTGTTACTTTTTTTGTAGATGGCGTTAATAATTTCATCGGTTAAGTAATCTTCACCATGCACTTGATTACCAAGCGCAATCACGGCATCAAAATATTTTGGCTCCAGTGGAGCGAGTATTAATTTGCTTTCCATTAGATCCTTGCTGAGCAAATCAGTGTTTTAGCGACTGAATGGTTTCTTCGAGCCGTTTATTTTGCCATAATCAGCGCTCATAATCCCAAAATATTCCAAAACAAATGCAAATAATGTTATCTATCGCCCAATGCTTGTCGCTTAATAATAGTGTCCGGCACTTTAAAAGCTATGTCTGGTACTATAAAAATCATGCCTAGTGCTTTAAAAACCATGTATGACCCACTAAAACAACTATCTCCAGGGCAAGGTGAACCTTACCCTAATAGCTATTGGGCGAACGGCTCTGGAACAGCACCTTGCAGTGACGGTGTAATTGAGTCGGATATCGACGTGGATGTAGCCATAATCGGCGGCGGCTATACCGGATTATCTTGCGCTCTACACCTTGCAAGAGAACACAATATTAAATCACATATTTTAGAGGCTAACCAAACAGCCTGGGGTTGTAGCGGTCGTAATGCAGGCTTTATTCTAAAATCAACGGGACGCAAACCTTATTCAGCGATAATTAAAAAATGGGGTGGAGAGATCGCACAAGGAATTTATAATGAAGTTTGTGAAGGTATCGAAGCAGTTAATGGTTTGATAGCTGAGGGTATTGATTGCGATCCTCAGTCGAAAGGCTATTTGAGAGTTGCCCACAAACAATCAATGTTTAAAGGTCTAAGCGAACAATCTGAGATGTTAAAAAACACCTTTAACTATTCCACCGAAATATTATCTGCTGAACAAATAAAACAAGAATATTTTGATAGTCAAAATACCTTTGGTGCAATCCGATTTTCAGATTGCTACGGAATTAATCCGCTAAAACTGGCATGGGGATACCAAAATTTGGCTCAGCTAGCAGGCGTAAAGGTTCATACCGCCAGTCCTGTCACTAGATGGGAACAACTAAAGAATAAAAGTAGCAAAAAACAAATACTGCACACGCCCAATGGGATCGTAAAAGCGGACAAAGTCGTCATAGCAACCAACGGTTATACTCCTAAGAATTTTCATTTATCGGTGGATAATCGAACGCTTCCGGTATTATCGCAAATCATCGTGACAGAGCCTTTGAGTAATGCTCAACTCGCTGATACAAATTTCTTAACTGACAATGTAGTAATGGATACTAGAGCATTAAAATATTATTTTAGAAAATTGCCCGATAACCGAATTTTATTTGGTGGTCGTGGCGCGATTTCTGGAAAAGATGCAAATGATCCCTATTTTGCTAATCGACTTTTGAATATATTACGAAAAAATTTTCCGCCGCTACATTCAATAACATTCGATTACTCCTGGGCGGGCTGGCTGAGCATTTCCTTGGATGATTTGCCCCACATTTGCCAAGCTGATGATGATGGAGACGTTTTTTACGGTATGGGCTATTGTGGTAATGGTGTTTCTTTTTCCGTTCAAGCCGGAAAAAGATTAGCTGACAGAGTAGCAGGGATCGAGATCCCTAATTTACCTTTTTATACCAAGCAATTACCAAAATTTCCGTTTGCAAAATTTAGACGTGTTGGGCAATGGGGCTATTTTCACTACGGAAAAATTAAAGATCGTTGGTTTTAATGGAGTTAATATAATGTATAATCAATCTGTTCGTCTATCAATGATTTTAATTCTAATATTATCAATAAAAAATTTATGTGCCGAGCCGAAAATACCAAGCAGTCAACGCTCAATTAAAGCGATCAATAGCGTCGAAAATTTACTCAAGCAACAATTAAACCTAAAAGGACTAAAATACGGCTCTCCCGTTTTTGTTCGCATATTTAAGGAGTCGAGTAATTTAGAAGTTTGGATCGAAAACAACGACAAAAAATTTACTCTATTCAAAACCTATGAGATCTGTAATTTTTCCGGCGATTTAGGGCCAAAAACCAAACAAGGCGACTGGCAAAGTCCAGAAGGTTTTTACTTTGTGACTCCTAACCAACTCAACCCTTGGAGCAGCTATCATTTATCTTTCAACTTAGGCTATCCAAATCGATATGATCGTGCCTACAAGCGGACGGGCAGCGCACTAATGGTTCATGGTAACTGCGTGTCGATTGGATGTTATGCCATGACCGATAAGTACATCGACGAAATTTATGCGTTAGTTAACGCCGCGTTAGAAAACGGACAGCCATTTTTTAGAGTTCACGCTTTTCCATTTAAACCCGATAATACTCGGTTAGCAAAAGAAAAAGATAATCAATGGTATTCGTTTTGGATGAACTTGAAAGACGGCTATGATTATTTTGAAGAAAACAGAATACCGCCGAATGTAACGGTTAAAAATAAAATGTATATTTTTGAGTGAGCAATTACAGACTATGAAAAAGATCATAATTTTCGGAAACTCCAGCTCAGGAAAATCAACCTTGGCAAAACAATATGCTGAGCGGTTCTCTCTCACTCACCTCGACTTAGACTCACTCGCATGGCAAGACACCGTTCCGCCTCAACGACGGGATTTACAAGATAGTGTAAATGAATTGAATAACTTTCTAGCTCTAAATGATAATTGGGTAATTGAAGGTGTTTATGCTGATCTGCTATCTTCAATTTCTTACCAAGCAACCAAAATGGTATTTGTTAATCCAGATATCGAAACTTGCATTGCAAATAGCAAAAACCGCCCGTGGGAGCCACACAAATATGAGTCTAAAGGTGCACAAGATGATAATTTTCAAATGCTAATCGGTTGGATCAGACAATATCCAGAAAGAAATGATGAAATGTCTCTCAACGCTCATCGCAAACTGTTTGATGAACACCCTGGTGATAAAATTGAGTATACGTCTAACGAAAGAGCTCCGATCAATGAGTAATGATTTAGAAGAAATCACATCAATAGAAATGCTAGAAAATCTTTACGGAAAACCCGTTGAAAGAGCATTATGGAAAGAAATCGATCATATAAACGAACATTATCAAAAGTTTATAGAAGCATCATCGTTTTTAATTATGGCAACTTATGGAGATAAAGGCGTAGACTGTTCGCCGCGAGGAGATCCCTCAGGGTTTGTAAAGGTTGTTGATAAAAATCACTTGCTGATCCCTGATAGGAAAGGAAATAATCGGTTAGATTCTCTTCGTAATATAATAGCAAACGGAAAAGTTGGATTAATTTTTCTTATTCCAAATGTCGGAGAAACGATTAGAGTCAGTGGTCATGCAAAAATATTAATTGATGACAAACTTTGTGCATCATTTTCAATCAATAATAAACCTGCTAGTAGTGTATTATCCGTTAAAGTTGAAAAGGCTTATTTTCAATGTCAAAAAGCGATTGCTCGCTCATCTCTTTGGGATGCTTCAAGTTATATTGAAAGGGAAAAATTACCTACAGCCGGTCAAATGGCTCAGTGTTTTTCTGAACAAAAAGGATTAGAATTTGATGGCAAAACTTATGACAAAAATTATCCTGAGCATATGAAAAAGACGATTTATTAGGGTGTTTCTGAAGCTCTACTTTTTTGCACGAATACCCGGCTTCGCCAAAATCTCCAAATAAAAAGATTCTAACTCTTCTTTCTCTGCCTCATCCATATATTTATTGATTTCTGAAAGATGAATAACTTCAGCCTGCGCTTCTGTATGACCATACTTACAATCGAAATCCCAATAATCGACACCTTCGGGTAAGGTTTTATTTCGCTCTCTTTTCAGATATTTTTTTACTTCATGCTTAGCCGCTTCGATCAGTCGAGGCAATTTAATTTTGGGATGTGTCAATGCAAATGTTTTTTTCATGATTTACCTAGAGAATATTTATTACTACTAAAAGAGCTGATGTTTAGTCTAGCGCTAGCCAATTTATCTTTATCTAATTTTGTACAAAACTCGCTAATAGCATCTAAAAATATAGTGGCTATTTCCATTTTTCTCCAAAACTCTGTGTTTTCAAAAAAGCAAATAACAATCGGGTGATATATCATAGATATACATTCACTATTATTCTTTTTAAACTCAACTTGAGTTTCAATACTCAAATCGTTGCTTTTAATAATCGGATGGCCAATATCGCATTTGCCTTCTGCAAGCGAGGTTGTCATATCTTCTAACTGCGAAATAAGCGCCTTTGCTTTTTCTAATCCTGCGCCATATTCTTTATCCTTCACTTTTATTTCAACGGGAAATACCATCCAAGCCGAATCTTTTGATAAAGGTTTATCGCTATAATATGGAATTTCAAAACCTGATTTTGACAACATTTTATAACTCCTCATTTATGTTCTAGTAACCTTACTCTATCAAGTCGAGTTCGACTAGCGGCCATATTTTATCACCTTCAATGCTTCTTAGGTTATTTAATTCCAATTCAAGCTTATCTTTACCAATCTGCTTTGCTTGAAACATAGGGCCGCCTTTATGCCTAGGAAATCCATAACCATGTAGCCAGATCACATCAATATCTGAAGCTCGCTGAACAATACCATCTTTAAGCAGTTGTAAACCTTCAGAGATCAAGGCATATAATGCTCGTTGAACAATTTGCTCATCAGTAAAACTTTGTTGTGGAATATTTAGTTCTTGAGCTTTCTCTTGAAACAATTGATCAACTGCAGGATCGATAACTGCCTTGTTATTTTCATCGTATTCATAATAACCCGAACCAGTTTTTCGACCATACCGTCCTTGCTCAAACATGATCTCTGACGGCTTGAAATAGCCTTTATCATATTCAGGAAAAGGCTGTGAACTTCTCGCATGATACCCTATATCAATCCCGGACATATCAGCAACGGCGAGTGGTCCCATCGCCATACCCCAATTGGTTAGTGCGGTATCAATTTGCGAAACGGTTGCCCCCTCTAAAAGCATTTGTTGGACTTCCCGGCCATACCGCGTGTACATTCGATTACCAGCAAAACCGAAACAGACTTCCACTAAAACTGGAATTTTATTTAACCTTTTAGCAATTGCCATCGCGGTAACTAGTGCTTGCTCTGAAGAGTTTTTTGCCTTAACCACTTCAAGCAGCTTCATAATATTTGCAGGACTGAAAAAATGCATTCCTATCACTTGCTCAGGACGACTCACAACAGACGCTATCTCGTCAATATCAAGATAAGATGTATTGGTGGCTAATATGCATTCCTTTTTGCAGATTGTATCGAGTTTTGAGAATATTTCCTTTTTAACTTGCAAATGTTCAAATACCGCTTCAATGACTAAATCAGATTGGCTCAATACCTGATAATCAGTTGAACAAGTTAATTGATTCAAATGACTATCTACTTGCGACTGGGTCATTCTTCCGCGTTTAACATTGCCAGCAAAATTTGTTTCGATTTTTTCTTTCCCAAGATCAAGCGCCTGCTGATTTTGTTCAATTAAACAAACATTAAAACCAGATGAAAGAAATACCGTTACAATTCCGGAGCCCATCGTTCCACCACCTATTACTCCAACGGATTCAACCGCAAGGGGCATAGCATCAAAATCAGTTTTTGTGGCAGATTTTTCTGCTGCAAAGGCATATCTTAACGCTGCAGATTGTTCAGAGTCTCTCAGCTTAATAAACGCCTTTCTTTCTAAAGCCAGACCTTCGAGGATCGATAAATGAATGCTATCTTGAATGACTTTCGCAGCGACAATCGGAGCATTTTTTCCGCGCGCTTTTTTTTCAATTTTTAATATTGACTCTTTCCAACTATCAACGTCATCGATCATCGGTTGTTCGCCGACTTTGGTCGTTATTGGCATATTATTCGTTATTAAACTATTTACGAATTTAATTGTTGCCGAATCTAAGTTTTCTTGTTTGGGAAAAATCACATCAAATAATTTTGTATCCTTGAAATCATCAACTGAATAATGCTGACCACTTGTAATCATTTCCAAAGACTTTTTTGTACCAACAACTCTAGGTAATCTTTGGGTACCTCCAGCGCCTGGGATCAAACCTAAATTCACCTCAGGAAAACCAAATTTTGTACCTTCGGATGCAACTCGATAATGACACGCTAATGCAACTTCAAATCCACCACCAAGCGATGTTCCGAATAAACTCGCAATTACTGGCTTATCGCTTGCTTCAATTCGGTTCACAACATCAGGTAAATGTGGCTCTAAAGGAGGCTTGCCAAATTCTTTTATATCTGCGCCCGCGATAAACGTACGTTGCGCGCATCGAATAATAACTGCTTGAATAGAATCGTCGGAATTAAATTTTTCGATCCCATCGATAATTCCCTGCCTGACAGATTGGGACAAAACGTTTACCGGTGGATAGTCAATATTAATAATCCCGATCGATTGCTTTTGTTCAAAAGTTACTGGTTTTATTTGCATAAAATTTCTCAATTACTTGTAATATTAATGTTCTCCTCTTTGTAAAGAGTAGCTAGGGGAGATTTGTTTTTTACTTAAAGCGTTTATCAAAATCACTAGAAGCTTCCGGTAAAAAACCATTCACAGCTTCTAGTTTATGCGTTATATAGTAGCATGATTTGTCCGCCAAAAATGAATACAAATCTTTTACTAATCGATTAGCCTGATAACCACTCCAATTTTTGGGAAGCATATCAGAAGGTAGCTCATGGTCTTGTAATAAAATTCGTCGATACTCATGTATCAATAATACTCTTAACAGAAAATGTTGCTCATTTAGATTGGAACGATGACGATTATTAGCAACTGTCTCATTCAAAAAGTCGAATATCGGCGTATAAGTATCGATAAAAGAATTATAAGCTTGTTGCAGGCTGTCTAAATTCCATTTTTGGTAAACTAATTTTTTAAGTACATTAGCAGAGTTTCCATCAATTGTTTTTCCTGAAAAAATTATAACCGAATCCACAATATCCAGCTCTTGAATGGTTTCTTCAATAGACTCTTGATCGAAACACGGATGAGCAAACGCTCCAGAACTTAGTGCGCTGAATCCAAGCCATTTTAGCTGGCGTTTTAATTCTGACATTTTAGTTTCTTCGACAAAACTCGGAAATAAAATTAACCAACGATTATCTGATGAAAGAATACTTTTTGAATAAATTCTTCGAGCTGCTTTTTTGTAGTGATTTATCGCTGAAGTTGTAAGCTGATAATAGCTTTTACGCCCAATTTTTTTAACTTGCAACCAATCATCTTTAACTAAACGGTAAACAGATGTTCTAACCAGTCTTTCAGAATAACCAAAAGGTCTTAGCGAATTAATCAAACTTCCAAGCCAGATCCATTTTCCATGTTGTGAAACTACGTCGCCAAAAATCGTGACGATAAGTGTCCGGCAACTGATATTTGTTTCTTCGACTCTATCATTTATGAAACTGTCTAAATTGATCATTCTTTAGGCTAACTAAAATCAAAATCAATTTCTACTTCTTCGGAAACAGGATGCGCTTGGCAAGTGAGAATCATACCTTCTTTAATCTCCTGTTCGGTTAATGCATGACTTACATCCATTTCAACATTACCTTTAACTACTTTTGCCTTACAAGTTGCGCAAACACCTCCTTTACAAGAGAAGGGTAAATCCGCACCATGCTCCATAGCCGCATCAAGAATATTGTTTCCTCCCATCTCCAGTTCCATCTGCATTTTTCGTCCAGAAACTTTCACTGAAACTTTCGCCAACTTTTGACCGTATTTTTCAGATCGCTGAGCCTGTATTTTTTCAACTTGATGCTCTAAACCGCCAGAAAAAAATAGCTCATAGTGAATTTGAGACTTATCAAACCTCCAAAATTCAAGGCAAGATGCAATTTCCAGCGTCATCTCTTCTGGACCGCAGATAAAAAATTCATCATAGGTTTTCAACTCTACTAATTTGAACTTATCCAAATCAATTAATTTTTGGGCACAAATTCGACCATTGAATATTTCTGAATCATTCTCTTCATTAGTAAAGAAATTGATCCATTGAAACCGATCCATATTTTCATTTTTTATAAAGCTTAGCTTTTCTCTAAACATCATTAATGGTGTTCGTTTATTGCCATATAGCAAGGTGATTGTGGCGTTTTTTTCAACTGATAGAATGGACTCTATATGCGATAAAATTGGCGTTATACCGCTGCCAACGGCTATTAATAAATAATTTTTATTCGATTGCGATGACAACTCTGTATAGAAATGTCCTTGTGGAGGCATCACTTCTAAACTCATCCCTTGCTTAAGTTCGCTATTAGCGTAATTGGAAAAACTCCTTCTTCAATTGCCTTGACAGCCACTTGCAAAGTTTGTGAGTTAACCCCACGGCAAATAGAATACGAGCGACGAATATCTTGGTTATTGATGTCTGCTTTGAGCGTTAAATGTTGACCTTGTTTAAATTTGAATTTTTCTTTTAACTCTACTGGAACTTCAAAATCTAATGCTACCGAATCACGAGTTAGACGCTCAACTTGACTGACTGTTAATGGATAAAATTCTGTACTCATACTGTAACCCTTTTTAATTTATTCCCCTCTTCACAAAGGAGGTATTCTATTTCATCCCCCTCTTTATGAAGAGGGGCTAGGGGAGATTTGAGATCTTAACGTACCGTACGGCTCTATTCTAAAAATCTAAATCCCCCTCAATCCCCCTTTGCAAAGGGGGAAGTTTTTTATATTGCTCACTCTCTTCTGCTACAAAGAGAAAAGCTTATAACTTTCTAAAAGTGTTTAAAATAATCGAACGCTTCTGAACAATTTTTGCATTGATAAAGTGACTTACACGCAGTCGAACCGAATTGACTAATCACTTGGGTATTTTCACTTTTGCATATTGGACAAATAACTTTGTCATTCTCATCAGGTGGTGCAATATTAATACTTTGTAAGTGTGCTTTACCCTCTGGCGACATCATTTCTGTCGACCAAGCTGGCGTTAATGTCACTTCAACCTTTACGTCATCCAAATCGAATTTTGCTAATTCAGTTTTTATATCACTGTTAATTTGATCAACTGCTGGACAACCGCTGTAGGTTGGGGTAACAACAATTGTATATTTATTTTCAGTTAACTGAATATCTTGCAAGATCCCAAGATCCCAAATAGTCAATCCCGGTAATTCCGGATCATAAACATTATCTAAAATTTCCCAGATTTTTTTATGTGGAGACTCGTTTCTATAAGCTCTGCGCTTTGCGAATTCTGGTGATAATGTTGGGATTATATTTTGCATTTTTTAAATCCAAAAACGAAAAGACAAATTTACCACAGAGGCACAGAGAAGGCGGAGAAATATCGGCTCATTTTTAAACTACCACTCCAATCCAGGATAAGCTCTTTGTAGGAACTGCATTTCACTTAAAAGATGCCCTAAAAACTCGGTATGAATACCATCTCTTCCGCCGCCGATTTTTAATTCACTTTCTGAAAAATCAATATTTGATTTTGCTAGAAATTTTTGAACATACTGATCCCATTCTGATTTTAATGACTCTCGATCAACCGCAATGCTGATATCAACCAGCGACTTTTCCCAATCAGGCATGTAAAATAATTCACCGACGAAACTCTCTAATTCAACTAATGCGTCCATAATACGTTGTCGGCTTTCGTCTGTGCCTTCGGCAAGTTGTGTTATCCAAGGTTCACTTCGTTTTAGATGATAACGACTTTCTTTTACAGCTTTGGCGGCTATAGCTGAGATTGTTTTATCAGTCGAGCTTGACAATTTGTCTAGATATGCACAATAAAAAACATCGACAAAAAATTGACGGAGCATGGTAAATGCAAAATCATTAATGGGTAGTTCATGAATTAACAGGTTAGTATATTCTCGTTCGTTTCGAGTATAAGCAATATCATCTTCTGTACGATTTTTATCTTCAACTTTTGCTGCGTATTGATAAAACATTCTTGCCCGACCTAAATAATCTAAAGCTACGTTTGATAATGCTAAGTCTTCTTCTAAGTAGGGAGCGTTACTACACCATTCACTTAATCGATGACTCAATATTACCGAGTCGTCGCCAAGTCCGACTA
>Ga0316205_10003849_pt1 | contig 13752 bp, 13 predicted proteins | sample 3monthpyrite_MG_FD_204941 | JGI IMG/M metagenome (GOLD analysis project Ga0316205, IMG submission 204941) | Microbial mat bacterial communities from mineral coupon in-situ incubated in ocean water Damariscotta River, Maine, United States -... | ecosystem: Environmental > Aquatic > Marine >... | reverse complement strand
AATTGGGTGGAAGAGTTACTAGTGGCAAAAGACCGGTCCATGGCTGGCATAACAGCGGCAGCGCAGGGTTTATATCTCGTGTCAGTTGAGTACCCGGCCACGTTTAATTTGCCAGATGCACCGTTAGCACCTGTTTTTAGTCTGTGAATTCCTGTTCTGGTACTTTCTTGATATAATTCACTTGTTTATCATCTTTACTCCAAGGTTACTTGGCTATTGTGTTTAAAGAGGCCTGTCATTGCGTACGCGTGTTAAAATCTGTGGAATTACCCGACCAGAAGATGGCCTGAAAGCGGCTAATTTTGGTGCAGATGCTATTGGCCTGGTTTTTTATCCAAAAAGCCCGCGAGCTGTCACAATTGAACAAGCGCAAATCATTGTTGCGGCATTACCTGCTTTTGTTACTGTCGTCGCGTTGTTTGTAGATGCGACGAAAGATGAAGTAATGCAGGTACTGAGTCAGGTGAACATTGATATAATTCAATTTCATGGGAATGAATCGGTGCAGGATTGTGAACAATATCGGCGTCGATATATTAAAGCGATTCGCATGACCGATGAAGTTGATCTGAACAAGATAGCTGAACAGTATGTCGGTGCCACTGCCATTTTGGTGGATAGCTATCAGAAAGGCGTGCCTGGTGGTACTGGTGAAAGTTTTGATTGGCAACGAATTCCGAAAGAGCTTGCAGGTAATATAATCCTTGCCGGTGGGCTTGAGAGTGACAATGTCGCTTCGGCGATAAAAACAGTGCGCCCCTATGCGGTGGATGTTAGTAGTGGCGTTGAGAGTGAAAAAGGTATTAAAGATGAAAGTAAAATAGAAGCTTTCATGCGAGGAGTAATCAGTGTCTAAAGTAAAAGAATCCAACGATTCTACTAACAGTTATGTCGACATGCCCGATGACCGTGGTCATTTTGGTATTCACGGTGGTGTATTTGTTGCAGAAACATTGATGGCTCCGTTACAGGAGTTACATCTTGCTTATGAAAAATATCGTCATGATCCTGAGTTTATTGCCGAATTGGAATATGACCTGAAATACTTCGTTGGTCGCCCATCACCACTTTATTTTGCTGAGCGATGGTCAGATACGATAGGTGGAGCGAAGATCTATCTTAAGCGAGAAGACCTGAATCATACTGGTGCGCATAAAGTTAATAATACCGTCGGTCAGGCATTACTCGCTAAACGCATGGGTAAAAAACGCATTATTGCCGAGACAGGTGCGGGTCAGCATGGCGTAGCAACAGCGACAGTCGCTGCACGTTTAGGAATGGACTGTGTTGTTTATATGGGATCTGAAGACATTAGACGACAAGCCATTAATGTTTACAGAATGCGTTTATTAGGTGCGGAAGTTGTACCCGTTGAGTCAGGCTCTAAAACGCTGAAAGATGCATTGAATGAGGCGATGCGTGACTGGGTAACTAATATTGATGATACGTTTTATATTATTGGCACGGTTGCAGGTCCTCATCCGTATCCTGCTATGGTGCGAGACTTTCAGACAATTATTGGGAAAGAAACGCGAGAACAAGTTCAAGAGTTTGAAAGTCGTTTACCCGATGCGTTAATTGCTTGTGTTGGCGGTGGTTCAAATGCAATGGGTTTATTTCATCCATTTCTGGATGATAAAGATGTTGCAATCTATGGAGTAGAAGCGGCTGGTGATGGTCTGGAAACAGGTAGGCATGCTGCACCGCTGTGCGCAGGTTCCCCAGGTGTTTTACACGGTAATCGAACTTACTTGATGGAAGATCCAGACGGTCAAATAATAGAGACACATTCTATATCAGCAGGATTAGATTACCCTGGTGTTGGGCCAGAACACAGCTGGTTAAAAGATGTGGGTCGAGCGCAATACGTGGCAGTGACAGACGACGAAGCGTTAGCAGCCTTTCATTCATTAACTCGCATAGAAGGTATTATGCCGGCATTAGAGTCTAGCCATGCTTTGGCTTATGCCATGAAGCTTGCACCAACAATGGATAAAGATCAGGTTATCATTGTGAATCTTTCTGGTCGGGGTGATAAAGATATTCATACTGTTGCAGCGCTGGAAGGAATTGAAGTATGAGTCGTATCGCAGCCCGTTTTGAAAAGCTAAAAACACAAAACCGAACAGCATTAATTCCTTATGTCACTGCAGGTGACTCAGAACCCTCAGTCACTGTGCCATTAATGCATGCCATGGTGGAAGCAGGGGCTGACCTATTAGAATTGGGCGTACCATTTTCTGACCCTATGGCTGATGGTCCGGTAATACAAGCCGCGAGTGAGCGTGCATTAGAACATCATGTCAGTTTGACGGATGTCATCAACATGGTGGCAGAGTTTCGTCAGCAAGATAAAGAGACACCCGTTATATTGATGGGTTATCTTAACCCCATTGAAGTGATGGGTTATGAAAAATTTGCCGGATTAGCAGCCAGTGCTGGAGTGGATGGTGTATTAACGGTTGATATTCCCCCAGAAGAATCAAGTGAATTAATCAGTGCCTTTAAAGCCAACAGTCTCGATCCTATTTATCTGGTAGCACCTACCAGCACAGAGGAAAGAATCAAGTCAATCTGCGCAAATGCTAGCGGATTCGTTTATTATGTATCTGTAAAAGGTGTGACAGGTGCTGCTAATTTGCAAGTACAGGCAGTAGAAGACAAAATAAACGAAATTCGACAATCTACTGATTTACCGATTGGTGTTGGTTTTGGAATCAGTGACGCAGAGCGTGCAGCAGAAGTAGGTGCAGTAGCGGATGCGGTTGTAGTTGGCAGTGCATTAGTAAAACGCGTTGCCAGTAATGCCGGTGATACAGATAAGATTATTCAGTCGGTAACCGAATTATTACGATCCATGCGAACAGCGATGGGTAATTAAACAAATAAATAATGATTGATAGAAGTGAATAAATTATGAGTTGGTTTACTAAATTAATACCTTCGCGCATCAGTAAAGATGGTGTAAATGATAAACGCAGTGTGCCAGAAGGTCTCTGGACTAAATGCGACATGTGCAGCGCTATCCTTTATCGAGCAGAGCTGGAACGTAATCTCGATGTGTGCCCTAAATGTGAGCATCATATGCGCATTAGCGCCCGCCGCCGTCTTGATATTTTTCTGGATACTGAAGGCCGTGAAGAAATAGGTGCAGATATTGAACCCGTTGATATTCTAAAATTTAAAGATAGCAAAAAATATAAAGATAGAATTATCCAAGCGCAAAAAAAGACGGGTGAGAAAGATGCACTGGTCGCCATGAAAGGAACACTTAAATTAAGACCAGTTGTAGCAGTAGCATTTGAATTTGGTTATATGGGTGGTTCAATGGGTTCAGTTGTAGGCGAGCGATTTGTTCGTGCTGCTAATATTTGCATAGAAGAAAAAATTCCCCTGGTCTGTTTCTCAGCGAGTGGCGGGGCAAGAATGCAAGAAGCGTTAACCTCATTAATGCAAATGTCTAAAACCAGTGCTGTTTTATCACGTATGTCGTCCTTGGGGATTCCATTTATTTCAGTGATGACTGACCCAACAATGGGTGGAGTGTCTGCCAGTTTAGCCATGCTTGGTGATCTTAATGTGGCGGAACCTAATGCTCTGATCGGTTTTGCAGGCCCTCGGGTTATTGAACAGACTGTTCGTGAAACATTACCAGAAGGTTTTCAGCGTAGTGAGTTTCTGTTAGAGCATGGCGCAATCGATATTATTGTCGCAAGGTCAGAAATGAGAGATAAGATAGCTAGAACCCTTTCAATGTTACAAAAACAACCTGCGTAAAAATAACCAGGAAGGTTGAGAGTTAAAACTTTAGATAATGCGTTTTAATGATCTACAAGCCTGGTTAGACTGGCAAGAATCGCTTCACCCATCCGAGATTGAATTAGGCCTTGAGCGTATTCAAAAAGTCTGGAACCGTGTACACCCTCAGAAATTAAAACCTGTTGTTATTACGGTGGCAGGCACGAATGGCAAAGGCTCTTCGTGCGCCATGTTAGAGTCTATTTATCTCGCAGCCGGTTATAACGTTGGTTGTTACACCTCACCTCATTTTATTCGATATACCGAACGAATTCATATCCAAGGTCTTGAGGTTGATGAGTTCGTTTTATGTGAAGCATTTGAAATGGTTGATCAAGCTCGTGGAGACTTATCGTTAACCTATTTTGAGTTTGGCACCCTTGCAGCATTGTATTGTTTCTCTCAAGCAGATCTGGAAGTCGTTATACTTGAAGTTGGACTCGGTGGGCGATTGGACGCAGTCAATATTATTGATGCCGATGTGGCATTGCTTACATCGGTTGGGCTAGATCATCAGGATTGGCTCGGTACAAGCCTGGATGAAATCGGTTTGGAAAAGGCTGGCGTGTTTCGTCAGGGACGTCCGGCGATTTGTGCAGAACCGGAACCACCAGAAAGTGTAAAACTGTACGCAAATAAAATCGGTGCAGATTTTTTGTTGCAGGGTATAGATTTTAAAGTTACCCAACAGGATGTTACCTGGTCATGGTCGGGTCTCAATAACCATTCAAGATATAGCCTGCCACTGCCTGCATTACGTGGAAAAATACAAGTTCAAAATGCATCGGCAGTGCTTATGGTACTGCAATCGTTAGAAGACCGTTTGCCTGTCAATCAGAATCAGTTACGCCAAGGGTTAAATGCAGTGGGTATTCCAGGGCGTTTTCAGGTTATTGCGGGTTCTGTCCCTGTTATTTTGGATGTGGCACATAATCCTGCGGCAGCTCAGGTATTAAAAGAAAATATTCTGACTCGTGCCTGCTCTAGCAACACATTTGCTATTTGTGGCATGTTGGCAGACAAAGACATAGAGGCTGTGATTGATACAATGGATAGCGCCGTTTCATGTTGGCATATTGTACCAATTGATATGGCAAGAGGTGCGAGTGTAGAGCGTTTGACAAAACATTTGATGACGCTAGGGCACGAAGAGGTAGGGGTGTCTGATTCAGTTCAATCAGCGATCATTGAGGTTCTAAAAAATGCCCGTCCAGGAGATGAAATTGTCGTGTTTGGCTCGTTTTATGTGGTCGCTGACGCTTTGAAATTTTGTCAGGCATGATTCTACGTTAAATTACCATAGGGGAAGTGCTCGTAGGCGTTACCGATTTTTTACTGTAGAATGATTTTTGTTAATAAACATAAGGGTTTGATGTGGAATCAGCGTTAAAACAACGATTGGTTGGTGCCGGCGTTATTATAGCTCTGGGAATTATCGTTATTCCCATGATTCTGGATGGTGCAGGCGAGCGTCAACTCAGAAAAATGCCGGAAGCCCCTCAAGCATCTAAAATATCAAAAACCGGTTTTATTATTCATAATCAGCAAGCGATCAAACTGCCCGACGAAAAACCTGTGGTCGTGACCGCGCTCAAAGACCAACCCGTCTTGAGTAATGACAAAACCAATCAAATTAAACAAGAACAAGCAGATGCGATAAAAACTGACAAACCACAGCAGGTTAAAAAGCCAGTTGAAAAGCCTAAACCTGTGACTAAGCCGGTTGTGGCAAAGAAAGTTAACCCCGTCAAAACTGCGTCACCTGTAATGCCCAGGAAAAAGACTGTTGTCTCAACTTCTAAGCAAGTTATCAGTAACAAGCTGCAGAGCTGGGTCGTTCAAGTAGGTAGTTTCACTGACGCTAAAAAGGCTTTATCTTTGCGTAATAATTTACGTAAAAAAAGCTATAAGGCATTTGTCGAGAAAGTGAGTGGTCGTTCAGGCAAACTGTACCGCGTAAGAATAGGCCCTGTTGCAAACCGGAAACTGGCTGAAGGCTTATCAAGTAAGCTGAAGACTGAAGGTGTTAAAGGTTTTATTACTCGTCATCCATAACTTCTGACAGGAATGTGTGATTTCCATTCCTGTAGCCTAAACTCTCTGATAGAATACGGGTGATTATTTCCTATATTTATATACTAGCTAAGGTGTTGTTTTTAAAATGAATTGGGTTGACGTTGCTATACTGGTTATTATTTCGCTGTCTGCTGTAATCAGCCTCTTTCGTGGTTTCGTTCGTGAAGCGCTTTCTTTGGCTACCTGGATACTGGCATTTTGGGTTTCTATCGGCTTTGCAGACAAGCTGGACCCATTGTTAAGTGGGATGATCGCATCGCCGACAGCGCGATTAACAGTCGCATTTGCAACACTGTTTCTGATCACGTTGATAGTAGGTGCATTAGTTAACTACCTGATTGGTCAGTTAGTACAGAAAACAGGCATGTCAGGTACTGACAGGGTACTAGGTATACTGTTTGGTATTGGCCGAGGCATCGTATTAGTTTCTGTATTAGTACTCTTGGGAGGTTTGCCTCAGTTATCACGTGAGAGTTGGTGGCAAGAATCGATGTTAATTGTACATTTTCAGAATGCGGCAATTTGGATGCGTGACTTCTTACCGGCAGACGTTGCCAAGAATTTTATATTTTAAACGGGTTTTGCCAGTCAGGATGCGGGCAACTATTCCTCAATGTTATTTGAATAGTTAGGGTATTTATATGTGTGGAATTGTCGGCATTGTTTCAAAAGAACAAGTTAATCAGAGTATCTATGATGCCTTAACAGTCTTGCAGCATCGAGGTCAGGATGCAGCAGGCATCATGACTTGTGATGAAAATAATCGACTGCATCTTCGTAAAGACAACGGTCTTGTTCGTGATGTTTTTCATAGTCGACATATGTTTAAACTAAAAGGTCAAATGGGAATAGGGCATGTTCGTTACCCGACAGCGGGTTGCTCAAGTTCTGCTGAAGCCCAACCTTTTTATGTTAACTCACCTTACGGTATTTCACTTGCACATAACGGCAACCTTACCAATGCGATAGATTTGAAACAGGATTTGTATCGCGATGATTTACGTCATATTAATACACACTCTGATTCTGAAATCCTGGTTAATATATTTGCTCACGAACTTCATCAGGGCAAACATCCGATTGATGAAAATGATATCTTTGATGCAGTACAGTCTGTTCATAGACGTTGTAAAGGTGGATATGCAGTCGTTGCGATGATTACCGGGCATGGCATAGTCGGTTTTCGTGACCCCAATGGCATACGCCCTGTTGTTTTTGGTAAACGTGAATCGAAAAATGGTGTTGAATACATGATTGCATCTGAAAGTGTTGCACTTGATTCACTCGGATTTGAAATGGTTCGAGATATTGAACCAGGTGAAGCTGTTTATATTAATAAAGACGGGCAATTTTTTAGTCGCCAGTGTGCCGACAACCCGGTTTATTCTCCCTGCTTGTTTGAGTATGTCTATTTAGCCAGACCTGATTCTATAATCGATAATATATCAGTGTATAAAGCGCGCTTACGAATGGGTGAATCACTGGCTGAAAAAATCAAACGCGAACGACCAGAAAATGATATTGATGTTGTTATTCCAATACCGGATACAAGTCGAACGTCTGCCTTACAGTTAGCTAATCTGTTAGGTGTTAAGTACCGGGAAGGGTTTATAAAAAACCGTTATATCGGTCGTACTTTTATCATGCCGGGTCAAAAAGAACGTAAAAAGTCGGTGCGTCAAAAACTAAATGCCATCGACCTGGAGTTTAAAGACAAAAACGTGTTGTTGGTTGATGACTCAATCGTCAGAGGTACAACCTCCAGACAAATAGTGCAAATGGCTCGTGATGCAGGCGCAAACAAAGTTTATTTCGCATCTGCAGCTCCCATGGTTAAGTATCCAAATGTATATGGTATAGACATGCCCTCTGCGAATGAGTTGATTGCACATGACCGTACTGTGGAAGAGTTAAGTGATCTTATAGGTTCTGATTGGCTGGTTTTTCAGGATCTGGACGCATTGGAAGAATCAGTTCGTCGAGGAAATCCAAAAATCAAACGATTTGATTCATCTGTATTTAATAATGAATATATAACTGGCGATATCACCAAAGAGTATTTGGCAGGTTTAGAATTAATGCGCAAAGATGATGCGAAAGATAATCCCCAGGTGGATTCTGAAAAGCAAAATAGCAACAATGATGAAGAATCAGGGCAGCTTGATATGCATAATTCTCAATGATGGTGGTTGACAAATAGTAAGCCATTATCATAGTCTATGATCTTAGCGCCGATTTGAGCACCAGCTTGCGGGCGCATAATAAATTCTGCTAAAGCGTATCAACCTGCTTTAGCACTGCTAATGTAGGTTTTTTTTTGCTCATAAGCATGTTTGCAAAGTGATAGAATAAACAGAACTAGAGGAAGGTATTATGTCTGACAATCCGTATGATGATTATCAATTGGATACCCTGGCGGTCCGTGCAGGACAGGTACGTTCGGCTGAAGGTGAACATGCTGAACCCATATTCCTTACATCAAGTTATGTTTTTGACAGCGCGGCAGATGCGGCAGCCCGTTTTTCGGGTGATGTACCGGGAAATATTTATTCGCGTTTTACTAACCCGACAGTGCGTACGTTTGAACAACGACTGGCCGCGTTAGAAGGTGGTGAGCGTTGTGTGGCAACTGCTTCAGGTATGTCAGCCATTTATGCAACCTGTGCCGGTATTCTCAAGCAGGGTGATCATATTATTTCATCGCGCAGTATCTTTGGCAGTACCGTTATTTTATTTAATAATTTTCTGGCTAAATTTGGCATAGAAGTAAGTTATGTTGACCAAACTGATATTGATACATGGAAGCAAGCATTCAAGAGTAATACGAAATTACTTTTTCTTGAGACTCCATCTAATCCACTAACGGATATTGCTGATATTAAAGCGCTGGCAGACTTAGCGCATGAGCATGATTGTTTGTTAGCAGTTGATAATTGTTTTTGTACCCCAGCGTTACAAAAGCCGTTAGCGCTGGGTGCGGACATTGTGATTCATTCAGCAACGAAATATCTTGATGGTCAAGGCCGTTGCATGGGTGGAGCTGTTGTTGGTTCTGAAGCTGTGGTCGGTCAGGAAGTATTTGCATTTTTAAGAACAGCCGGGCCAACAATGAGCCCGTTCAATGCGTGGGTGTTTTTGAAAGGCTTGGAAACATTAAGCTTACGAATGGAGCGACATTGTCAAAGTGCATTAACTATCGCAAGCTGGTTAGAAGAACAAGAATCAGTGCAACGAGTCTGGTATCCAGGTTTAGCATCACATAAACAGCATGAGCTGGCTACAACGCAGATGAGTGGTTTTGGTGGCATCGTTTCCTTTGAAGTTAAAGGTGGAAAAGATGCTGCCTGGAAACTGGTTGACGCAACGCAGTTATTATCGATTACGGCCAACCTGGGTGATGCTAAAACAACTATTACTCATCCAGCAACCACTACGCATGGTCGTTTAACGGTGGAAGAAAGACAGCAGGCCGGCATTAGTGATGGATTGATTCGATTGTCGATCGGTCTGGAAGATGTAATTGACATCAAAAATGATTTGGCTCGTGGTTTACAAGATTGATTCCTAGCTTCATTAAAACTATTGTTGAAATCACAAAGTCTATATGAATAAATCATTATCCATTTTTGAGATTGCCAAACGTTGTCTTGAATGCAGTGATCCAAAAGAGAAAGTGTTCTTAACGCATTTCTATGTACGGAAATGGAATGATGGTTTATTGTCTAATGAATCTGATTCTGTTGTAGAAAAAATGCCTTCTCCTGGGCGACCAGAAAAACCTGAATTAGTACCGCCATCCAAAGTTGCTAAACGACCAATGCATACCGAAGAAGGCAGGCAAGCATTAGTGCATGCTATTTGCCACATAGAGTTTAATGCGATCAATCTTGCATGGGATGCAATCTATCGATTCAGAGACATGCCAGAAAGTTATTATACCGATTGGCTAAAAGTAGCAGATGAAGAGGCTTATCATTTTTCATTATTGCGAGAACGTTTAAATGACTTGGGCTGTGACTACGGGGACTATGAAGCACACAATGGGCTATGGGAAATGGCTTGCAAAACAGATCATGATGTAATGGTTCGTATGGCATTAGTACCGCGTGTGCTTGAAGCAAGAGGGCTCGATGTAACGCCGGCTATGATGAATAAATTACGTCAGGCAAAAGATTTGGCTACCTTGTCAATATTGGAAGTTATCCTACGTGATGAAATCGGTCATGTGGCTGTTGGTTCACAATGGTTTAAATATGTATGTGAACAGCGAGGGCTTAATCCTGAATCAACATTTATGGATTTATTACAAGAATACATGAGAGGTTTTGTGAAAGGTCCATTTTACGAAGAAGCACGGCTGCAAGCCGGATTTTCAAAAAATGAATTAGAGATGTTAAAAATACAAGCAGGAAAAATATGAATAATTTATTAATAAAATTAATTTACGTTGTGGTTGTCGTGACATTAACTGCTTGTAGTAATGATGAGGCCAGCAAAGGGGATTTAATTTTAACCTATGAAGACTCTGAGCCGGGTGTCGATGTTTTTACTACTCGATTGTTAGTTAATGATAATTTCCTGAGAATGGATGATGGAGTTGATGATAGTAGTTACACGTTATATGACCGTCAAAGCAAAATCATTTATTCAGTGTCGCATGAAAATCAGAGTATTCTGAAATTAAGCTCGAAAAAATCAACAGATCGCATAACAAGAGAATTAAAAATGGATGCGAAAAAAATTACTGATGCAACAATGCCGAAAGTTCAAGGAAAAACACCTGCACATTATCAATTAACGGTTAATGATAAAGTATGCGCTACAGTTATTTCTGTTAAAGGCTTACACGAAAAAGCGACCAATGCATTAAATGAATTCAGAAGATCATTAGTTAGTACGCATTTAAAAAACCTTGCTAACACACCTGATGAAATGCAAGATGAGTGCTTTCTTGCTCATAATGTTCTTTCACCATCAAGGACACTGCAGTTTGGTTTGCCTATCTTTGAAGAAGATAATAATGGTGTTAAACGCATATTGGTTGATTACAAGGATGCAGTAACAACAAATGCCTCATTGTATATATTGCCTACTGATTACAGATATATTAATCGAGGCAGTAATTAAGAGTTAAAAAATATTTAAATTGTTACCGAAGAGAAGGTAGCAATACTCTGAGGTAATGGTTCTTTATAGTGTTACCGCGTTAAGCTTTCAAGCTTGTAACCACGCTTATTCCATCGCAGAACACTGCCTTGTTCATACCAATCGCCTAAAACAATGCGTGTTGTTTGTATTGGCTTGTCCTGGTTATGGATTGCCGGGCGATGAGTGTGACCATGAATTAATAAATGACAGTCGTATTTAGATAATGTTTCATCGACTGTTTGTTGATTAACATCCATAATATCTTCAGTTTTTTCTTGCTTTTCCTGTTGGCTTTTTGAGCGGAGTTTTCTTGCTAGTTCCTTACGGTCATCCAATGAAGTGCTCAGTGTTTGAGCTTGCCACTCAGGGTTACGAACCATTTGTCTGAATTGTTGATATTGAATATCATCAGTGCATAGCAGGTCACCGTGCATAATGAGTGCCTGTTGGCCGTAAAGGCTAATAAGTGTAGGGTCGGTCAATAAGGTTGCGCCGCTCATTACTTCAAACTGGCTACCCAATAAAAAATCACGGTTACCGTGTTGAACGTAAACAGGTGTGCCAAGTTCAGTGAGTTGTTTTAATTTTTGAATAGTGACTAGATTGTCCGGGTTGTCATCATCATCGCCTAACCAGACTTCAAATAAATCGCCGAGGATATACAAGGCATCGCTGCCCTGTGCATCCTGTTCGATAAATTCGAAAAACTGTTGCTGTATCTCCGGGTGTGCTGAATCCAGATGCAAGTCAGATATGAATAATGTTTCTCCTTGCATATGTATTCCTGAAGTGGCCCTGGTTACTCTGCAGCTTCAGGTGTTTCATCGGTGATGATAGTGACTTCTTCAATAATGACATCATCAACCGGTACATCCTGGTGCGGGCCAGCAGAAGAAGTCGCGGTTTTCTCAATGGTGGTGACTATGTCCATACCACTGGTTACTTTACCAAAAACACAATATCCCCAACCTTGTGGAGTAGGTGCACTGTAGTTTAAGAAGCTATTATTTTTCAGGTTAATAAAGAATTGTGAAGAAGCTGAATCTGGGTCAGGTGTACGTGCCATGGCAATAGTACCGACTTCATTTTCCAGGCCGTTGTCTGCTTCATTTTTTATGTTTGCTTTGGTATCTTTTTGAGTCATACCAGAGACGAATCCACCACCTTGAATCATAAAACCAGGAATAACGCGATGGAAAATAGTTCCATTGAAAAAACCGTCTTCAACATAGGAGACGAAATTTTTAACCGTGATAGGTGCTTTATCAGGGTAGAGTTCGAGAGTGATTGTGCCAAAGTTGGTCTTCATGGAAATATTCATGGTTTTTGTTCCTGTTGAAATGGTTTTAGTAGGTTGATCTGTGTTTGTGGTTTTTTGTGTTGCGAACACGGCCACAATTGCCAGAAGAACAATAATTATCAGACTAATATTGCGCGCCATTAGTGTTTTTACCTCAAATTCCTTTAATTACAGGGCATATGATAAAGCTTTTTGCTGGCAGCTACAAAATCCTTTTGTAGCTGGACACGCTTTTCCGTTAAAATTGGGCTTTCTTGTTACTTGATAAATTTGTCGGCTTATACAAAGTCACAACACCTGGAATCATTATGTTAGAGATTTACAACAATTTGGTGCGCCGTAAAGAGCCTTTTACACCGATTGACCCGAAAAATGTGCGTTTGTATGTATGTGGCATGACCGTATATGACCTCTGTCACCTTGGACATGCGCGCGTATTGGTCGTGTTTGATGTTGTTTATCGTTATTTATGCCATATCTATGGCGAACAACATGTGAACTATGTTCGCAATATCACTGATATCGATGACAAGATCATTCAGCGTGCAAACGATAATGGCGAAGGTTTTTCCGAGCTGACCGAACGCTTTATCAATGAAATGCATCATGATTCTGAGGCGCTCAACGTTTTAGCGCCTAATCAGGAGCCTAAAGCAACAACTCATATGAGTGAAATCATTAGCATGATCGAAACACTGGTAGAAAAAGGATTTACCTATCCAACAGATCATGGTGATCTTTATTACGATGTTGGTCAGTTTGAATCATATGGACAATTATCGGGAAATAATACAGAAGACCTTCAAGCCGGTTCACGTGTAGATGTTGATACCTCAAAACATGATCCACGGGATTTTGTTTTATGGAAAACAGCGAAACCGGGAGAGCCGTACTGGGATTCTCCCTGGGGTAAGGGACGGCCCGGTTGGCATATTGAATGTTCAGCCATGTCAACGCATTGCCTTGGGAACCATTTTGATATTCATGGTGGCGGAATGGATTTACAGTTTCCACATCACGAAAACGAGATTGCACAGTCTGAAGGTGCAACTGGCGAAAAATTTGTTAATGTCTGGATGCATAATGGCTTTGTCAGAATCGATAATGAGAAGATGTCAAAATCGTTAGGAAACTTTTTTACTGTACGTGAAATATTGGCACGTTACCGTGCTGAGGTGATTCGCTACTTTATTTTAAATAGCCAATACCGTAGCCCATTAAATTACTCAGACGTACAGTTAGATAATGCCCAAGCCGCGTTAGAAGGTTTTTATACCGCTCTACGTGGACTGACTATTTCTGACATTGACGATACTGATCATTACGGTGAACGTTTTTATGCAGCATTGGATGATGATTTCAATACAGCCGAAGCTGTCGCTGTGTTGGCTGAATGCAGACGGGATATTAATCAGACGAAACTAAACAAT
>Ga0316205_10003847_pt1 | contig 13753 bp, 14 predicted proteins | sample 3monthpyrite_MG_FD_204941 | JGI IMG/M metagenome (GOLD analysis project Ga0316205, IMG submission 204941) | Microbial mat bacterial communities from mineral coupon in-situ incubated in ocean water Damariscotta River, Maine, United States -... | ecosystem: Environmental > Aquatic > Marine >... | reverse complement strand
TTTGATATTTTCAATCTACTCACCTTTATTTAGCATTAAGTATATGTTATTTTTACCCATTATAGCCATTTAGAAAGATTTTTACTATTATGTCCAATTCAAAACAAGGTCGAATGAAATACTTGGAGCAAGTATTTTTTGAGGATTCTCAAGAATTTGAAGTTGATAGCACGGTTATGTTAAGACGTAATAGACTTTTCTCTTTATTTCTTTCATCGATTGCACTCTGGTTAGCGCGAGGCTGTACCATAATCAGTCTCATTACTGCTTCATTTGTCTTTGACACCAAATGGTCTTCGATTTCCATTACTGATTCCTTCGGCAAAGTTAAAGAAATTGCAGTGAAAAAATATGAGTAATGTCTCTCTAAACTTCGATGCATATAAATCTATCTATGTTAAACGTATCTTGGAAATGACTGTGCACATCTTAATTTGGCTCTCGGTACTATCAATCTCTGTTATTTTTAAGCTTAACAACGACGGTCAATATACGCCAGTGAGTGGTAATTTATTGAATCGTGAAATACCGAAAATTGATGTGAGAATGTATAAAGACTCACAAATTGTTGACTACGTCTCCGAAACATTGGTCTCTTGTCTCAATTTTAATTTTACAAACAGCAATCGAAAACTTACTGAATGCTCAAAAAGATTTGAAAATGCGGCCCTAATTGAGCTTGTGAAAATATTAAACGAGCGAAACATTGTAAGAGAAATAAACAGTGGCAATATATTGTCAACTAAGCTTGTTGCTGTTCCTTTAATGCTCGATAAGCCCTTATCCTATGAAGCGGCCTCTTGGAGTGTTTTCGTCCGTATTGAGCTAGATATTGAAACCTTTAAACAAAACTCCTTGAAATCTTCCAAAGGCTCGTATCAGAAAAACTTAGAGCTTCATATCGTAAGAGCGCCCTCTTTTGTAGATGGTTTTGCTATCAAAGTAGCAGCGGTAAAAAATGCTTAACATCGACCGTATATTAGATTATTTTTTATTTTGGCCTAAAAATCGAATACTTAAGCGTCCGATAATACTTTTGTACGTGTATCTTTTTTCGATTATCGGGGCATCATTTATAGTTTTTGGCGTCTCGAATATCAAGCTAATCTACAAAACATCGGCAGAAACACCTAAACAGGCAAGTCTTATGACTTGGCCAAACAGAGGAAAGAAAACCCTACAAAACTGGACTAGGCGAACTATTGTTGACTCCCTAACTATTAACGCTTCTGTTCACGAAGACGATGTATGGGCTCGCTGGGCGCGCACAATGCATGCAAAAGCGGCCAATGATCTTTGGAACTACCTGGAAAGTTTGGGGTTTTGGGCTGCTATCTATGAGGATGGTGCATATTCCGAAATCGGGTTTATAAGAAAACCTGTTATTGTCGCAAGCAGACCTGTAATAAGACCCGGTTCAAAGCCAACCACACTGTGGGTGGTTCAAGCTAGAATTTTGTTAAGTGTTCGAAATTCGTTCTCAGAAATCAACCAAAGCATTGATATTCAGTTTAAATTATTGCAAGACGGGAACACCCATCATGAAAGTAGCGTAAAAATCATGGAGGCGTGGCTTGATGGGAAGTAACGATTATCAAGAAGTCTACAAACAGACCACGAAGCGGAATGAGTTCATAGCCGAATCAACAAAAACGTTTGCCTTTGTTGTCGTTCTCTTGATTGCCAGTATATTTGCTACGTATCTTTTTGGCTCCGCATTAAAAGTAAGAGCTATCGATAAGAGTTACCTTCCGGTTGACTCGTCATATCACCCTTATGATGTTAAAAATGTTGCATTCAAAGAGCCATATTTTTCTCCAGAAAACGTTTCTTCATGGGTGCTAAATGCCGTCGAAGAGTGTTTTAATTTGAGCTATATGAAAATGCGAGAAGAGCTTGCCTCATGCGTAACACAATATTTTGGTGATAAAGATGGGAAACAATTTTTGGATGAGTTGCATAAGGTAGATATTCCAGAACAAGTAAACCAAAACACCTTGATCACCTGGTTTGATAAAAGCGCAGCCCCAAAACTAATTAGTGAAGGTGTAACAAACGGACGATATGAATGGGAGTTGTTTATATCGGGAGATCTGGTAATAGAAAGCTCCACAGACACTAAACGAATGAATTGGGACATTAATATTCTTGTAAGAAGAGTCAGTGTTCTTGGTCATGCTGAACCAATCAGATTAGTTAGATTGCATCCTAAATAAGCGAGAATATAATGCAAAACAAATTAACATTAATCGCAATATTTATATTTTTCGTCTTGGTGCCAAGATATGGCTTTACCTCAGACGGTAAGACAGATGAGAACACATTCGACCAAGCAATAAATCTTGCGTTACAAAATGCTAGTGTAAATGAACACAGCTTCATTGAAGAACAATTAATAAATTTGAATAAACTTTCTGCTGTTGAAAAACAACGCTTGCGTGCCTTTATTATGGACATCGCATTGCGTCAATCTGACGATGTTCACGACCTAAATTTGGAGTGGCAGAAACAAAAAACAGACCACGCATTAGAGAATGCACTGTATGAACTTTATGGGGGGAAAGCGAAATACACCAAAAAATCAAGAGTTCAATCTGAAGATGTTGAACGCGCAATGAATGAACCGTTACGCAATGTTAAAGAAGTTATTAAACAAATTACTTTTGATATTAACAACAATAAACCGTTGGAAATAAAAGTATCACAAAGCATGGTTAGCCAGATAATATTCTTCGACGCCTCTGGCGAACCTTTCGAGATAATAGACATGGCCAACGGTAACGAAGAGGCTTTCTCATTAGATATTAAGACCGCCACAAAAAATGTAATCTCGATCGATGTAAACAAATTATTCACTGTGTCTAACGCTTCGGTTTATCTAAAGGGAATTAACATCCCCATCATTTTACGTATCGTTGCTAGCATTGATGAGAATACCACTCGTTTGATGGTTCGACTCAAGCAACGTTCACCTGATACAAAAATAACTTACAGTGGACAAAGTAAGATTGCCCAAGATGATCAGTATTTAGATGTATTCGTTTCAGGCAAGCTCCCCATCGGAGCACGAATTATGGCACATGATCAAGACAGCCTTATGACAGACGTCTATCTTTTCGAAAATCATATCTACGTTGTCACACCTTACAAAATATTATCACCTGGAGCGGTTGATTCTAAAACAACTCCAATGGTTGGAATGAACAATGTGTACAAGCTTAAGAAAACCTCTAATTTCTTGTTGAGCGTCGCAATGAATTCAAAGCCGGTAATAATCAACCTGAGCCATGAAGTTTTTGATGTGGCCGGTTCTTTGGAGAAAAAACTATGAGCAATGAAAATAATACGGACGACGATTCAATACTTGAAGCGCTCGACAACGATGACAGGCTACTTGATGAACACAACCAGAAGAAGAATAAAAAGGCTCTCAAACAACTAAATAAAACAGGAACAATTGTTGTATCGGTAATTGGACTAGCTGTGGTTGCCTCGTTTGCTATCAGTTTTTATTCCGGCACTAAAGCGAAACCAGAAAATACTGGCGGAAAAACAAAGGCTCAAAATATCGAAAGATTAGATCTGTCACAGAAGAACAAAACCGACAGCAACAACATGCCGAAAGACGCAAAAATATCTAAAGCCACTGAAGCCCAAGAAGTGCAACGAATAGCAGATGGAAAGTCAGAAAGCCAAAAAACCGTATTAAAAGGGCTCGAGGGACTGAATGAACACAACTGGAAGAAGGAAGCAAATACAAAGCCCAATACCAGCTCATTGCGAGATGCCGATCGTTCGAAAAATAAGCAGGTAAAAGACAATTTGTCTCTCTTATTTTCGGCAAGTGACGGTCTTCTACCCAAGAAATTTACCGAAGCCAGCTCTATTGATACAGGGATATTAAAGATAGCGGGAGATGTTGCGATTAATGCGGTCGCGGCATCTTGGGGCGGGAGGGAAACCTCCACTAGTGCTGACGAAACAACTCAATCAAAAACCAGTAATGAGCCATATCAGTTAGTTGAGAATGAATTAATGGGCGCTACTAACTCGTCATCAAGCCCTGCAGATCCAAAAGAGTTACACGGCATCAACCTTAATCTTGGCAAGACTCTTTACGGATTAATGCATGTCGAAATTAATAGCGACCAACCCGGACCTGTTTTCGGTAAAATCTATCAATCTCCACTCAAAGGCGCTGAATTACATGGAGAATACACTCTAAAGGATGAATGGGTGATGATCCGAATGAATAAAATGGTATACAAAGGAACAACCTATCCAGTCTCCATTCTTGCTTTTGACCCGAACACCAAGCGACCTTATATAGCTGACGATGTCGATTCGCACCCCGAAAAATGGCTTTACTTCACGTTAGCAAGCCTCTCTGAGGGGTTTTTAAAGTATTCCACCAGCAACATAAGCGTTAGGAATACGGACGGCTCCCAAGTTTCCGAAACAAACGCCTTATCAGGATCCGACCTTACTACTGCAGTAGTTGCCAATGTAGGGCAAAGAGCCCTACCCGCCGCCGAATCTTTCTTAGACGTTAAAGATACTGTCACCGTTAAAGATGAGAAAGAAGTAATGTTTTATCTTGAAGCCGATTTAGAAATTTAGGACGTAAACCATGAGCACCAGAAATGAAAATGACACAGACACTGAATTCGACAACTTCGAAGACGACGACTTGTTTGCTGAAAGTGGAAACGACTCCAATTCTTTCCAGGACGAATTTGATGAGAACCTTATTAAGCATGAATCTGAAATAGATCGGATTAACGAAAAGGCTAACAAATCTTTCACTGAAACTACCATGGGTAGAGTTTCAATTGGGCTAGTTGCATTTCTTGTGATCGGATCACTTGGTTATGGATATTTAAACGATACGAAACAAAGCAAGCGCACTGCCAAAACAAAAAACATTGCGACTCCGGAGTTAGTTAAAATCAAGGATGATAAAGTGAAAACTATGCCTAGGTCTGAATCAAACAAAGACGCCGCCGCAAAGTATGAACTCGTATCAACCGACTCGGCTAATAGCGGAATAATTAAACGTACTCCCCCAATAAAGTCCCTCGACGAGTCTGAAGCCATAGCCGAAACTCCAGATTTTCAAGCCGATAAAATTGAAATCGTAACTGAAATTGAAAAACCTATAGTCACCACAAACAATTTTGTGGTCGAGGAACTTCAGGCCAAGATTTTAACAAAGGATAGCTTGATATCTAAAAAGGACAAGACAATTGAACTTTTGCAGAAAAAACTTTCCGAGGCGAGCAAAAAACAATCCACAATCAACAGCGCTCAGAATATTAGGCTAGCTGGCTTTAAAATTATTACTTCAAGTAAAGATTCAAAGTACGCGATCGTTAAATCACCGACTAAAACTATTACGTTGTTTAAAGGTGAAACATTCTACTCTCATTTGGGTAAACATAGTGTCAGCAAATACGATCCGAGAAAACAGATTTTGACCTTAGATAATAAATACTTTATCGATACAGTTTTGGAAAAACGCCCTATTTCAAAACGCTCAAAGAAGAAATCGGCTATTTCATCGGTGAATACAAAAGTGGTTAAAAAAGACACCACGCTTAGTAACTCAACAGCCTTTGAGAAGAAGACGATTACCGAGTACACAATCCTATCATTCAGTGCTGAGAAAAAGGTGGCTGTTGTAAAAAACAAACATAATTTAATTACTCGAATTGAAGTAGGTTCTGTTTTCAAAGGGTTTGGACGAATGCTGAATATTACACAAAATGGCGATCTAATTTTTAATGACTACATAATACGCTTTAACAACTAATTTTTTTAACTAATATCATTGGAGAACAACATGAGAAAACAATCTAAACAATCTATCGCTGCAATTTTTTTGATCTTTGCCAACTGCAACGTATTCGCTGCAGAATCTATCACCGGTAGGGATGTGCAGAACGATGACATAGATCTTTTTGAGATTTTAAATGTACTTGTCAATTTGCTAACGAGCGGTTACAACATGGTTTATTTTATTGCTGCCTTGCTTGGTGCAATTTTCTTTATACGCGGAGTCTGGATAATGTACAAAGCCAGTAACAAAGCAAATGAAGACGATGATAGGCACACAATGGGTAAAGGAATTAAAATTCTTGTAATTAGCGGTGTAGTGCTTTCTTTCGGCGTCTTCCAAATTGCGAGCCAAAACACTTTTAATACTTCAGATGCAAGCGATCAAGAAGTGATCGAGGTTAGCTATTAGCATCACAGTAAAACTAGGTATAAAACGCCGCTCTTTCCGAACCAGTTCTGGTTCGGAGTTGAGCGAGCCTTCTTATAGAACGAAACGAGAAGGTATTTTATTACGTGACGACTTCAAATGCCAAGGTTGTAATTTCTTCTCAAAGAAATTTCATGAAGTTCATCATAAAGATGACAACCATTCGAATGACAAAGATGAAAACCTAGTCACTTTTTGCTGTCTTTGTCATGGTTGCTTTCATTTAGGATTTGTCGGACAACAATCAAAAGCCCAGATAATATATTTACCTGAGTTGGAACAACATGAACTAAATACGATTTTACGAAGTATGTGGATCGCTGTTGAGAATAAGACGAAATACAAAGACCACGCTAAGCTAGTCCTTGCGATCTTAAAAAACAGAGCGACACATGCACGAGAAATTTTAAAAACAAGCGAGCCAAGAGTCTTAGCAAACCTACTCGCTGAACTACCAGATAAAGATTACAAACGCAGAAGCTCATTTCTTGCCGATTTTAAGTTACTTCATTCGCCAGAACTGTATGAAAGACAACTTAAATATTGGAGCAGTGAAACTATTAATAATTACCCTGAGGAAAATTGGGGCGACCTACTACAAGAGGCACAAAAATGATTGGAATAGTTTGGTTTGATGACGCAAATAGAGGGCGAGAGGGATGGTCTTGCAATATCAACGGCAAGGCTGAGAGGATACATAGCCACGGAGACCTTAACCAAACTACCGTTTGGATTTGCAACATACCCAGAAGGCAGTTTGATAGTCTCGCATTAAACGCCGTTCCTTACTTACGTTGCAATGACTATTTCAAATCTAGGCTTGATCATGTAAGTGATGAACTTGGGCTTAAGTCAGTCTCACCCAAAATAAGAGTCATGACATTATTTTCAATTTTTAACAAGGCGATAAAACGTCTTGCAGCAAAATACACTATAGAGCTTCCGGGATATCGTTTTCACGAAGCATTCACTGATCAGGTTTTAGTTGATGCCTTTAGAGAAAGACCGACATGCAAAGGAATGGACTCTTCTCTTTTGGAATATATTTTCACCAACGCTACTCAATACAACCAAGCTAGCAGCGGAAGACAAATTCCCAAAGGTTCGAAAGCTTGCAGATTCAGGTTTGTTAGAGGTCCTTATTATCGCTATTTGGCAGAGCAGGATTGTCCGGCGAATAATACATGGAAATACAAAGATCTGAAAACGCCCATTGTCCTAGGGCGTACACATCAAGGACCAGTTCAATCTCATCAAAGCTCACTAACAAAACTAGAAAATTACCGCAAAGAATATTATTGTCTTGCGCAAGTCGAAATTCAAAAATGCGACCCCAGCTTTAGCCAGTTTTATACCTTTGGTGTTAGCGGATTTACAAATAAAGCACCACGCAGATGGGCACCATTAGACGAAATTATTGAAATGTCAGCTTTTACTCAAATCAAAGTCACTTCTATATTGTTTACGGAAAAGACTTCTATCAAGGAACATTTAAAATTCGATCCGGTTTATGACGCTTGTTACAGCGATGGTCTCTATAGAGAAACGCTCTATAAAGCACTAATGGAGCATCCATCGAGTACGAAAACAGCTTTATCTGCATGTTTGTCAAGCCACGAAAGAATATTTACAGGTAAAGTGGCTGCAGCGTTTTTTAACGCTGGCTTTACTATCGGATCATTCGGTTCTGGACTTGTTACACTCTTTATACGTGGTGCATCTGATCCAAATAATTTTTCTAGTGAAGTTAAGAAGGCTGTCCAGGTAGGCTTCAATTTTGGACTATTGCCAAACGCCGATCTCATTCCGTCCGCCAAAGCATCAGATGCAATAGAATTTAATATAACATCTCAACCATTACTTCCAATAGATGAGCAAAAGCTGAAATCCTTTACCGTGAATCCCTTTCTTCACACGATACGAAAGATTGCACCTGACAAATTCGACATGCCTTATTTAGTTAATCAACTCGAAATTGTTTTCGGTAGTGGTCAGCGAGAGCAAATTGTTGAACAAATTAAAGACTTCGGAAAAAATTTCACAAAAGAACTTTCAGCAATAGGGAGGTAGTTATAAATGGATATTATCGAATCGTTATTGACTGGCTGGGAAAAACGACTGAAGAGCTCGTTAGGTGAATATTGTCAAATTGAATGTAACGCACAGGGCAATAAAGCCTTTGTTTCCAGAGACGGTGGTCTAATATCAGTAATTAGAATTCATGGAGCATTGTCGTTATCCACGGACAACTCGAATGTAAGCAACTCTAAGTTGCTTGATAAACGTCTCAGATCATCGTTCAAGAAGGAGGGCTTCTATGTTTCGGTCGTCTATGAAAAAGATAAAGCGATAGGTCCAAAAATTGCGAAACAGACATATGATGGTATTAGAAACACCGCCAAACGTATTGGCTTGGATTGTGCTGAGCTTTTACAAGATTCCGAGAATTTCATTGCGGAACGTATCATTCCGGAAATAAGTTACCTCGTAATACAAACAACACCAGGGATTCTTAGCCGTTCACAGCGTCAGCGAGCAAATGACGAGCGGTATAACAAAGCGAAGATCGGTATTAAACCCGGACAGAATGGGCAGTCGCCTGACGTATTGATGACATCACTAATTAAGCAGCACAAAGGTTTTCTTTCAAGTGTCTATTCGAACTTAAGTACTATTCTACATATTTCAATGGTTGACTGTTATGCCAGCCTGGGTTCGATTAAACAGATGGTATACCGAGCACCGAACCTCAACTGGAAACCTCGGTTAGTTGGTGACCCAGTAGATATTCGTCTCAATATTGAAGCGATCCCTAGCCGTGATGTTTCGAACTTTATGACCCCATCAATTTCTCGACAAATATTTAATTATCCAGTTATCGAGAATCACGAAGATGCTACTTTAGTCGATATTGGCAACTATACCGCTGCCCCGCTTTATATTTTATGCAGTCCACAAAACCCTACGCGATTTAACGATTTATTAGCAGCACTACCAGACGAGCTTCCATTTAGAGTCTGTTTTGACATTCAAACAGGTTCCAAAGTTGCCAAGAAAGTACTTTCAAGTAGAAAGTCTAGCGCTGGTTTCGCTCGGCTATTCAATGAAGAATCAAAATATATTTTTGAAGCATGCAAAAACCTGATCACTGCAGGAGAGAAGGGAAAAACCATAATTATTCAAACGATAGTATTTTCTACGTGGGGGAAGACTAAAGTTGACGCACTAGAAAATCGCGAAATTCTTATTAGAGCAATCGAATCATGGGGTTCAACAACCCCTGAAATCGAATTAGGTGATCCGATAGGCGCATTCCTATCGACTATCCCAATGTTTCACGATCGCAGTGTTGGAAATAAATTACCGTCTGATTTAGAGCGAGCTTTTAAGCTTCTACCGTTCGAACGTCCAGGTTCTCCTTTTACAAGCGGCTCAATGCTTCTACGAACAATTGACTCAAACCCGTGGCTTCTAGAACTAGGTAGTAGTAAACAAGCGTTTTGGAGTTATTTAATTGTCGCACTACCTGGTGCCGGAAAATCTGCATTGGCTTGTAGAATCATGCTTTCTGTTTTGCTGTCTCCCATAAACCAATCTATGCCGTTTATTAGAGGTATAGATATCGGAAACACCTTTGGTTATTGGGCTGACTCAATTCAAGCTCTGCTAAATAAAGATGTCCAACACATGGTTCAGCGTTACAAACTCATAAATGATAAAACGCAACAGTATAATGTTTTTGATACACCGCTTGGATTGAGAGAACCGCTAAGTATGCACGCAGGATTTCTAACTTCGTTTCTATCGCTGCTCTTAACGCCAGCTGGAGACAGCCCGAACTCAGACATTACGGGTGCGCTCCCAACAATTATTGAAGAATTATATCGATATCGCTCAGAAACCCAACCTAAACCGTTTAGCCCTGGTCAAAAAAATATCGATTCGGCTCTCGAAGCAATCAATTTTATTGTCGATCATTCTACAACCTGGTGGGGGGTTGTTGATGCTCTTTTTGACGCCGGGAAAATGACAGAAGCAAATAACGCACAACGATACGCCTCCCCTACCCTGAATGACATTGTGCTCATCCTTCAAGAAGTTCCTTCTCTGAAGGATCGTTATTCTGGTGTTCTTATACATCAAAACCCTTTTATCGATTTTATTTCACGGCGGTTAGCTGAATCGATGAAAGCTTATCGTAATTTGAGTGGTGCAACGAACATGGACATTTCTAATGCCCGGATCATTCTCTTAGACCTAATGGACGTCGCTCCCGACCCTAAAGGCGATCCTATAGCTGCAAAACAAACAAGCGTCTATTTTATGCTTGCCGATCAAATATTGACTCGTGATTTATTCATTAATGAAGAAAACTTGAAAACGATTTTTGACCCCGCATACAATGCTTATCATTCTGAACAATTCAAGATAATGCAAGGTGCACTAAAAATTAAACTAAATGATGAATTTCATCGTACGGATGGTGTTGTACAACCACGAGCAAATTTCAAACGCCAACAACGAGAGGGCAGAAAATTTAAATTTTTTCCTTTAGCTATTAGTCAGGATTTAAACACATTCGATGATGAAATGATCGAATTTTCATCAAATGTAATGTTGATGAATGTACCAACTGAACCAAAAAAACAAAAAGACTATCATAACCGACTAGGTATTCCTCTTGACATACTTGAAGAGGCGACACGGTATGTACTAGGCGTACCAAACCATAACGGCTCTAGCATGTTAATGAAGTCTAAATTTGGAGAGTCTGATATGTTTCAGGTGCTCTACAATACTCAACCGCCTCAAGAGCTTTGGATGAATGTCACTACAATGGAAGATGTTCAGCTGAAAAATCATGTAGCGAACAAAATAGGACTTGATAAGGCATTATCTCTATTAGGTAAGAGCTTTGGACCTGATCAAGGATTTAGCGCCAAATCATACATTAATGCAATCCGAGCTGAGAGATCATCCAATGCGATGGATATGGACGATTCGATAGTATTTGAGCAAATTCTTAATGAAATGATGTATAGTTAAAACACCTAAAGATATCAAGTTTGATATTTGGCTTTCTGTAAAAAGTGGTTACTGGTGAACATGCCCAAATATATTGCTGTAGATTACATCGACTTCAAAACGCCTCTCCCCTTAGCTGGGGAGCCTACTTCTTATCTTTATAATAAGAACAATGAAAAATCTCCAGATTTTGGTTCACTTTATGGTCAAGACATAGAACCGGCCGGTTACTACCACACATGCAATAACAAATTCACACTCACGCCCAATTACACTGGTGGTTTAATAAAATATCAAAATCCGATAGTTATTCATTGCGATGAGACTCCACTTATTTGGAAGAAACAACTATCAGAGCGTTATAGTGGTTTAACTGGTATAGCACTTTCCAACAAAATTATAAGTGAGGGTTTTGATGGGATAATTACTACTGGTGAATACAAACGCGCAAACGGGAAAATCTTGCAGCATTTAGGCGAGTGCATTTCCCTGGGTGCAGATGTAACGGAATTCCAAGAATCCCTAATTGCGTATATTTCATTTGACAAAAAGTTACGCTTTTTTGATAAAAAATGGCAACGTAAATTGACCGAATATGTCAACGTACATCCGGAAACGAAAAATTGGATTTTAAATATGGACCACAAGGGAGAGCCTTCTATTATACCTAGAACTCAAGTCGCCGAACATCAAAAGCACTCCCTAACAATTACCTCATCGGACATTAAAGCTTTCTCAAGAAATATGAATTCACTACGAATTGAGTAATTTCTGTGAGTCCCTGTGAACCAAAAGGGTTTTGGTTCTAATTTCATATTTTAAGCTTATTTAATTAGTGTTCAAGTAAATTTTCTAACATAAAGAAGTCTCTGCTGATAAAAATATTCTTACTATATTTCCGCCCCAAAAACCATTACCCATAATGCCTACCTAGATACTATAAAATATATTCCTTATGTTTTGAAATATATTTTGCATCATAATTATTCTCTACTTGTTAAAAAGATCGTATGATTTATTGACATTCGTCTAAAGAGATCTTATCTTTAAGAACTCTAGCATTAAGCATATATTATATATATCTTTATGAATCCCGCGCAAGAGCGGTGTTCTTGGACAATTTATGTGGAAACCAAGAAAAATTATTAGTGGTGGCGAAACGGGAGTTGAAATCGGAGCTTTAGTTGGAGCTAGACGCACAGCGATTCCAACAGGGGGTTGCAGCGTTAGAAACTTTAATACTGAGAAAGGCTCACAAAGAGATGTTCTTAAAAACACCTTTAATTTGGTAGAGCACCCTTCACCATTCTGCAAAGACCGTACTATAGAAAACATTGTCAATTCAGACGCGAGCCTGATAATAACCACGACACTAAATAGCGAGAGAACGGGGTTAGCCATCCGAACTTGTAGCAAGAAAAAAAAACCTTTTATAATTATTGACCCCGATCAAGAACCGGTTACACCGAAAATTATGTTATTTCTGAATACTAACAAACCATGCACATTAAATATTACTGGCAGCAAAGAGTCTCACTCTCCTGGTATATCGATCAAGACGGCAAATATTGTGGAATCTATTTTCGCCGATAAATCAGATATCAACTTATGATGGATTCAAAAATATACCTGGTGTTAATAGCGGTAATTACTAGAGGAATAAAATGAATAGTCAAAATACACATGGCAAGAATGATAACTCAATACTCTGCTCCAATCCGGATGTGATTGTTTTAAGTTCAGGTTCTGAGCATTTGATAGATAAGCTTATTTTAGCCGGACACAACTACATTGATTTACGCGGGAATGGAAAAAACATTTTATCCATACGCCACAAAATTCTGCTCAACAACCTAAAACAAAGATGCAGGATAAAGCACACATATGTTAAGGATCTAATAGATTCTGGTTCTAGCGGTAAATTACCAAGAGGGTTCGTTAAAGTTACAAGACGTGCGATAAAGTGCGTCATACTTGATGCGGATAACTTCCCTCGACTTCTTTCTACCGGTCACCTTAGAAATAGGCAGCTCTTTTAATCCGAAGAAACATTTGTTAAAGAGCTCTGTGCGAAATTTAAAACATCTATAGCGTCATCAAACAGTCGGAGGGTTTTGTTGCTTGTAAACGAAAACTAAATTCGACTAAATCGATATATAGAAAGATCATAACTTCTACATTATTAGTATTTGGACGATAACAAACAGATAATTTGAAATGAATTCTTCATTTGAGGAGGTATACGATTGAAACCAGTTATAGAAATTAGAAAAATTTATCATAGCCTATCAGCAGTGCATAATCCCATTTACTTCTTAATGATATTGTTTTTGATTACTACTATTTCGCTAACCGGCGGTTTTATTTCTCAAGCTAATGAAGACCCTACGTTAGGGAGGTATTCAAAAGACATGATCAAATATCTGGAGCGTCGTTACACTATGGTTTTGCCAGCAGATAATT
>Ga0316205_10003846_pt1 | contig 13753 bp, 6 predicted proteins | sample 3monthpyrite_MG_FD_204941 | JGI IMG/M metagenome (GOLD analysis project Ga0316205, IMG submission 204941) | Microbial mat bacterial communities from mineral coupon in-situ incubated in ocean water Damariscotta River, Maine, United States -... | ecosystem: Environmental > Aquatic > Marine >... | reverse complement strand
GACCTTTTTCCAAAACCTGATGAATAAACACACTTTCATCCATCGCCGGATTCGACCAGTCATAGGGAAAGTCGAGTTCCAAGCGCTGGGACAGTGGCTTGAAAGACTCTTGTGCTGACGGCATGGCGTCCGGCTCTTGTTGTACTACGGCCAGAGTTAGCCCCAGCCCGTGGAGGACATTAAAAATTTTACCTATTTCTGCAGTCTCTTTACCGCGCTCGCACTCGGAAAGAAAACGTTTACCAACTAAGCAGGCTTTAGCGGTGCTTTCCAGACTGGTATAGCCGGCCTCTTTACGCTTGCTGCGGATAAAGCCACCTAATTCTGCAGTCGTTCGGACAATGTGTGGTGTAACGTTGGCTTGCATAAATAATCTCCTGTACGGGGTATTATCGGCCGATTATAGGCTATAATCAAGCACTATACATCCCGCACAGGATATATAGAAAAAAGAGAAAGGGGACGGAGGGATTAAATATTAACCAACTCATCCACTGTTTTCCTAGGGCGCCCTCGCTGCAACCGTCCAAGCTTAATACCGTACTGCTTTTCAATTTGCGCTCTAAATCGGCCATCGCCGACTGGCTGACAATAATGCGCCACCTTGCGTATCAACTGTAAATCCACCTCACTGAGATGCTGGTTGAATAACGACCGGTACGCATACCTGCAATTTTCAGGCGAATTACCCAGCCGGAGATATTCGGCATGTGGCTCAAGCCAGCTTTCATCCCCCCAGGCATTCACGCCGTAACTGCTCCAGCGGTACTCCTCCGGCCTTTTCACCATCCCTGCCCTGACCGAGTTTAGTTCAATGTAACGATAGCAGCCCAGCAGATACTTTTCTGTTTGCCCCAGACTCGAACGATGCCGTCCCTCCCAAAGCGTTCCTGTTCGCTTGTATTTTAGATTAATATACTGGGCGTAACGACTCCCTACCACTTTCAGTGTATTGGACACACACGGGGTCCACACACGGGGTCAGGTCTTGAATTGTGAATCATTAGCTTGCTTGATGATTTTACTCACACTTGAACCGTGTAATCCAAAATGCTCCCCCACCTCTCTCATACTATACACGCCACTTTGATAGGCCACACAAACCCCCTGATCTCTATCTTTGTATTTATCTGAGTAGTAACTCAATGGTTTAGCTACTTTACGTCGCTGCGCTTTCGGTATTTCACTCAACTGCTGATCTTCATTGATTTTGCTTTGCATACCCTCAACAAACTGTTCATCACCCAGAAATATTTGATTCTTCAACTGTTCCCAGGGCGAGGGCTGATTCTTGCCTTGAGCCACAAATGCTCGGTATCGTTCAATCGCCGTCTTTTTAGTTTTAGCAAAGCTTGATAACAAGCAGGCAGTATCGAGCCAATTCGGCGAAGCCACTATGCCACAACTCATCCGATAATTACTCCAGGGCCAGTCTTTTGCCGCCCGCACCATCTTGGCTCTGACGGGGTTTAACACAATGTAGCGACTTAATTCTAGCAAGTAGCTGTCCTTCTGTACGATGATAGCTTTATAACGCCCCTGAAAGACGTGGCCGACACGATTATGGTGACGATTAAAATGCTGGGTATACACACCGTTAAGCTGGCGCATACCTCGGGAAAGGTTTCCATCTGGAGTTTCGATCAACAAGTGATAATGATTATCCATCAAGCAATATGCATGCACACACCAATTGAAACGTTTGCAGACTTCCGACAAAACATCCAGATAATCCCTGCGATCCCGATCATCGCGGTAAATAGCCTTTCGACCATCTCCCCGTGATGTCACGTGGTACAACGCACCAGAAAATTCAATACGTAAAGGTCGACTCATTCGTAAAACATAACAAAAGAGAATTCACATGACCCCATGCTTGCCTTGACCCCGCGGCTTTCCTTTGTACCGACCCCCTTTCTTCCGCTTTCTTCTTGTCTAAACAGGAATTATATTTTCAAGAAGCTTACTTATATTTGACATTGTGCCGGTAATTACAAAGCGTTTTCCATTCTTCAAAATAATCACGTACGCAGAAGACTCTCTTTTCCAAAACACTATAAATTTTATTTTTTTATTGTCCAATACCTCTAATTTTTTAATATTATATTTATTGAATTTTTGACTTCTCCCTAAGTAACAACTAACAAAAATTGTTTCATTCTCTATTTTAATAGACTTAACAGTATAACTAGCTTGCCTTAAATATATGACGCCACTTACAATTAAAACTATATTGCTTAAATATAATGTCAACCAAACCACTAAATCCTCTACATCTCTGAATGCCAATATATGCGGCAACATAACAATCAACATAGCTAGCAATACTAAAATACCTAGCATATAAACCCATACATTCACTGAATAGGCTACGACTTTACAATCTTTTTCAACCATGATTTTATTCACAACATAAAATTACATTAAATATTTACACCTAATTTACGGAGATGACACTTAGAGCTAACGCAAATTTACCTGCCAAACTCGCCGCAGCAATTTGCCCGGGAATAGAACTGCCCGTTGCATTTGCAAACCCACCTCCTATTGCACCTGCAATAGCGGACTGTCCGACCGAGTTCAAATTAAGACTACAGGAAGGATTAGACAATTTTTGTCCTGTTACATCAGCTAACGACCCTATCAAAACCCCCTTGGTCACATTACCCAGAAGCTTAACACCTTGAAAAAGATTCCCGCCAAAAAAACCTTGTACCGCACCTACACTTGCAGCAATAGCCAAATCTTTTACATTTGTCTTACCTTGAGAAATTGCTCCAATCACGCTAGTAATAGCACCCAGCCCAGCTCCAAATACTGCAAATTCACCATTCGGATCAGACCAATTCACCGGGTCATTAACTGCATATCCGTATAGGTTGGTTCCATCCCCTTGAAACCGAATCGGATCCTTCGCCGTCCAGCGACCTGTGGCTGGATCATAATCCCGCGCCCCAAACCTAACCAACCCCGCATGCAGATCATAAACCCCACCCGCAAACCCAAACGGCTGAAAACCCGGACTGGTGTCATTCGTCACATTACCCCAAACATCATAATCCATCTGCTGAGCCACGACACCATCAGCAATATTAACGACCAATCGCGGGCTACCTAAATGATCACTGATGATGCGATAGGTGTTGCCACCTTTGATCACGTAATCAGGCACATTGGCTTTTGAACCATAGACAAAGGTGGCGATGATGTTGCTGCTGCCATCAAGTTCAGCCACGGGGTTGAGCTGATCTTGATAAAGAAAACCCTGTGTCAGCGTCCCATTAACCTGTTTGCCGACTCTTCTGTTTCTGCCATCGATTAAATAATCAATGGTTGTGGTATCCGGCAGGGTGACCTGTCTGAGATTACCGAGCACGTCATAGTCGTATTGGGTGATCGCACCGTTGTCTGTTTTAGTGAGCAGTTCACCGTTAGCGGTGTAGAGATAACTGGCACCGTTGTAGCTACTCAATCGATCCTGGTCATCGTAGCTGGCGATGAGGGCATTGTTGAGATAAGTACGGTTGCCGTTGCTGTCGTATTGATAGCTTTGAGTCGGTGTGCCGTTTTGTGTGACATCAGTGAGCTGCCCTGCTGTGTTGTAAGTATATCCATAGACTGTAGTAACACTGTTGATCGTTTCAGTCTTTTGACTGATGCGACCGAGGTCATCTCGGATGTAACTGACGCTGTACAAACTACCGGCGCTATTGCTTTGCAGTTCACCAAAACTGTTGTAGCTGCGACTGGTGGTGATACTGCCCAGTGTGGTGCCGGTCAGCAAACCATTTTGTGTATCACGGCTTAATGTTAAGTCGCCCGCCTGAATTAACAGACTGTCATTATCATAGCCGTAATTAGTGCTCGTGCCGTTGATCGCCAGCCCTGTTAAGCGAAAGCTGTTGTCGTAGCTGCGGCTGATATTGCCGCTGACCGCACCTGTCCACGTTTCACTGGTGGGTAGAAAACCGTCATAGCTGTAGGCCAGTGTAGTGGTCGTGGTGGCACTACTGTTGATCGTATCAATACCGTTGAGCTGACCAGTGGTGAGGTCGTAGCTATAGTCTACGGTTCCACGCGGAATAACGAGGCTATCGAGCTTGCCCGCAGTGTCGTAGACATAATCAAGCTGCATGCCATCGGGACGTGTAATCAGATCAAGTTGTTTGTCGAGGTTGTAGTCGTACACTGTTGAGACCGTGCCTGTGTTTGTGGCGACAGGCGGTTGATAGTCGCTCTCCTGATTGATCACCGTGTAGTTAAAAATATGCGCGGGTCGGCCCGGTGGTGTCAAAGACGTCAGGTTGCCATTAGCATCATAAGCGTAATTAATGGCACGGCCATCCGGCAGCAATTGCCGGGTGATTCTACCTGCTAAATCATAGTCGTAATCCGTGACTCTATTGAGAGCATCGGTGACGGTATCGAGATAGCCGTTGGCATCATAACTGAACGCCGTGGTGCGGGCGCCTTGCGTTAAGGTGCTTAGTCGACCGCGGGTATCGTAGTTATAAAAACTCGTCGCCAGATTCGGCAACTGCTGTTCGGTGATGCGACCCAGCGTGTCGTTCAAGACGGTGCTGCTACGTCCGGTCGGTGATGTGGTGACGGTGCTTTGTAATGCCACATCGTAAACGCGGGTGGTAGTACGGCCATTACTTGTCACCGTGTCGGTTTGATCCGTCATGCCATTCACATCAAAATTTACGCTGCGATTTTGTAGCGTTGTTTGTGTCAAGCCCGTAGGTGTCGTAGTAGTGTTATCACTCAACGGTGCCTGCAAGCCATAACGTGGATCAGGCTTAGGCGTGGTGACTGAGACCGTGCCATCGGCGGCGGTAACGGTACGGATACCTTCCTGATCTTCAACACTGCGCAAGACAGTACCATCGGGTTGAGTGTCAACACGTACGCGCTGATTCAACGCATTCTCCACCACACGGTAGTTGCTCACCCGCCCTTCGGCAGACGTTTTGGAAACATCATAACCATTGGCCAGCTCTGTGCGAGCAAACGTCCAACCACCAAGTGCGGCATTGGTATCCGTCAATAAACGACCCAAGCTGTCATATTGCATGCTACTGGTATTATTATTGGCATCGGTATGACTGAGCAACAAACCGTCACTGCTGTAACTGTAACCGGCTGCCTCAGAAGCAGGGTTAATCACCCCGCTCAAATAACCGTCAGCATCCAGCGTAAAGGTGGTGCGTAAACCATCAGGGGAAACGATGGCACTGATCTGATCCTGACCGTCACGCTCAATGGTGGTGATCGTGCCGTCACCGTCCTGCACCTGCGTGAGGTAACCGTTTGTATAACTGAATTGATACAGCATTGCGCCGGTTAATGCGTGTTCGGTTCTGAGGTGTCGGCCATTGGCATCGAAGACATAGATCATGGTGCCGTCTTCGGAGACGATTGAACGATCCCCTTCACTATAGCTAGGCAACGGTGCACCGATACGACGAATACGGTGGTTATACCTGTCTGCAATCAACAGTTGGCCATCGTGATCCAGTGCAATGCCTGATGGCAGGTTGAGCTCAGCACGTTTCGCCGGTCCGGCATCGCCACTGTAGCCACCCAACAAGGCACCGAAAGGACCACCTGGCTGGCCATCACCAGTCAATTTAATGAGTCGCCCATCTTTATTAATACGCCAAACCTGATGATCCTGACTAGAAAAAATCACCCGACCTTCTTGATCAAGCGCTATACCTTCAACAACAGGAATGGCCACATTTAATGCGTAATCGCCTTCATTAATCGTCGCTGCTGGACTCCCCAACAACCCTGCAACACGTGTATACAGACCGCTCGCGTTGACATATAAAATCATGGATTGGTTATCGTAAAAATAAAAGCCGCCATCCGGCGCTGCCTTGATCGCGCGTGGGCCAGCCAAATCATAATCCGTTGCCAATAAGCCATCCGGGTTGACAGGAAGACCGGCCACCACTGACGGACCATCTGCGACGGTTTGAATCTTGCCATCCGGCGTTACCTTGCGAATGCGGTCACCTGCACCGAATTCGGTAATAAATATACTGTCATCATTAGCGATATCGATACTGTAACCGTTACTAATAAGCGCGTTGGTAGCAAGCCCTGCCCCCCAAGAACTACCACCACCCCCAGCAACGATCGTCACGGAGCCATCTGTCTCAATGCGCTTAACAAGATCACTGGGTGATGCGGTTACTAATACATGCAAGCGGCCAACACTATCGACGGCAATGTCCGCGATGTTTTCACGAAACACCGTTGTAACAATGCCGTTCGAATCAATACGCCGTACACGCTGATTGACCTGTGCGCCATTGACGAAGGAGACGCGATTATCCAACACATAAAGATCGCCATCCGCTGATACAACGACTTTTTTGGGGTTATCAAACGCAGCATCAATTGCCGGACCGGTGTCACCACCGGATCCCTGCGTGCCATTGCCAGCAATAGTGCTAATGATCTGTGACAATTGGGACGCCGTGCGTCTGCGCCCATCACCCCTATACAATTTACTGATCTTAAGATCGTAGACATGATGAATGTCTAACGTCCAGCCACCATTACCCAGATTTTTGACCAGGAACGTTCCAATCCTGTAACTGCGCGTCATGGTCGCAGAGACCGTGCGCGAAGAGCCGGCAATGGTTCGACCGATCTCGGCGCCCGTCGCCGTCGCTTTGCCAAACGCTTGCGTAGAGCTGCTTCCCTCGTAATAGGTCGCATTGTATTCATAGCCCATACGCACAGTGACTTTTTGAGCCCCTTGCACTGGGCGGCCATAGGCATCCAGGCCATCCCAGGTAAAAACATGCGACATGTTGGGGGTAATTACAGCGTAATCCATGGAAAATTGCTGACCTGCCACCTCAATATCCAACGTGATTTTAATGAGATCAGGGTGCACAATGGATCCAATCAAAGGGATGTCCAGCGTATAGGCAGCTTTTCTTCCCGCAACGCGTTCACTGCTGTAATAAAGACTATAGGGTGTTCCTGCAATGGCTTCGGACTCTCCGAGCACCTGATTTTGGCAACTGATGATCGAGCCACATTCCTGGGTATTTTTATCCGGGTTGTCATTGCCGTTTTTTGTATTATCAAGCGCCTCAGATGGGTATTGTGCATTCGACGGAAAACTCCACGGCCAGTTAAAATCCCAGCTCGTGAAATGTGTAACTGGGACACGCCACAAACTTTGCCCTGGCTGATACAACGTCGCCAGTTGAACACGTTCGTCATCACTAATGCTGAGTGCGGCCAATGCTGTCGCATCAGCGATCACACCCGTGCCATCGATATCGAGTTCGGCCAGACCATTCACATCCAGAGACAGTACCTGAATCACACGACCATTATTGGCAGCGACCCAAGTCGCTTGCTCACGGTCATAGTACCCGGCGGGAACGACTTCACCGACGGGGAAGTCGAGAAAGTTTTCCAGATAGACTGGCACTGGCTGTGTGAAATCAACACGGCTTGCGCCGGCGGCAATGGCTTCATCAATACTTAACTCAACAGCATAGGTATAACCGCTGCTCGGCGGTAAATCTGCCGGCATCCTCATCGGACCGTTATCACCAATAGTGTATTCCGTGGCACGGACATTAAGCGTAGTAAGCGCTGTGCTACTGCCATCCGGAAGGGTCATTGTGGCGCCCATTCCGGCGGGGAATAACAGCGTTGCCTGACGATTGCCATCAGCATCACTGCTGACACTGCCGCGCGCAGTTTGTATCGTGGCACTGTTTACAGCAACGCTGGTGACATTACTATCCAGCGCTAACATCATGACATCCGGCAACCAGGTGTAATCACGCCACGGAGCATTAATATTTCGCTGCACCGGCAGGTAGCCGGTTTTTTCGTAATTGATCGTGAACTGACCACCACCATTCACGGCAAGATCGAACATACCGTCGGCGCGGCTCAGCGTCTGACCAAACTCAGCATTATCATGAACGGTGATGGTGACGCCCGACACGGCAACACCACTACTGTCTATAATTTTACCGCGCAGCACAGCCACACGTTTGGCTTCAAAGGTACCAGCTGCAACACCCGTTTGTATTGGATTAGCGCCGCTAAAAAGAAACGAGACGGTATCCATAAATGCGCTGGTGGCGGTGTCGTCTAATGTCGGTGCAACCGTCGCGGGATCCGGTGGAATCGGTCCGCTGCCCGTGCCAATGTTTACGGTCAATACCGTTGCGCTTGAACTTTGTCCCAAAATATCAGTGGCAACGACGCTCAAGACATCACCGTCTTGCGCATTGATCACCGCACTGAAGCTACCATCAGCCGCTGCGGTGGTGGTTGCTGTTTCCGCAGTGGTGTTGTGGGTAATCGTCACCACGGCATTGGCTTCAACACTGTTAGCGCTGCCGTTAACTGTCACGCTGCTACCATCGCCATTATCGATGATGGCCATGCTACCGGTTGCGGGTGGCGCAGGTGGTGTTGTATCGAGCGTAACATTGAAGATCAGTGTTGCGCTGTTGCCGACCGTATCCGTGGCGACTAAAGTCAAAAGGTTAGTGCCTTCAGACAGTGTAACTATCGCGCTGAAATTATAACTGGCATCGACACTCGCAGCTTGCCCATTCACCGTTAGTGTTGCGCTTTCGTTCAGCGAACCACTTAACGTATAACTCGACTGACTAGTCAGTGTAGGTGAACCTACCGTCATCACTGGTGCAGTGTTATCGAGATTGATCGTGATGGTTTGTACGCCCGTAACACTATTCGCGTTAGCATCCGTCGCCGTCCAAGTCACTGCTGTGCTGCCACTAGGAAATTCAATCGGCGCATTATTACTGAGGGTGACTGAGAAAATATCAGTGGCAGTGGCTTGGCCTAAATTTATAGAAGCAGGCACTGCCGCCACGGTCGATGTAATATCTGCCGGTAACGTCAACACCGGTACTAGGGTGTCTTGAACGATGACAGTTTGAACTGCCGTGCCAGTGTTGCCCGCTGTATCGGTGGCACTCCAAGTAATAGAATAGTTACCTGGTGCAAAAGGACCGGTTTGATCCGGCGTCGCAGTTAACACACCGGCAATGCCGTCATTAGCACTGGCAGTGCCCAGCGCAACAATCGTCGTTAGCGCAGTCGCTTCAACTGTAATATCAGCGGGTGCGATAACGATTGGCGGGATTTTATCGATATTGACTGACGCCACCGTGGCCGTTGAATTTCCAGCGACATCCACAGCGGTACCCAGCACAGACTGACCCATGCCATCGCTGGTCAAGACCGAGGGTAAAGAACAGCTAAGAATGCCGCTGGCGACACCACTACCAGCAGCGTCTGAACAATTAAAACTAACGGTGACATCCGTGGTATTCCAGCCATTGATATCGGGTAGCGGTGATAGTGTAGCAACAAGGGTAGGACTGGTCGTATCGATGTTGATCGATACAGTGGCAGTGGCCGTGTTACCGGCCTGATCAACCGCTGTGCCACTGACCAACTGATTGACCCCTTCGGTAGTGAGCGTCATCGGGGCTGGACAGATATCGATACCGGATCCAGCATCTGTGCAAACAAAGGTCACCGTAACAGTCGCGTTATTCCATCCGGATGCATGGGGGCAGGACTAACGGTTGCCGTAATTTCTGGTGGAATCACATCCGTAATTGAGAGAGAAAACAGGCTGACATTACCCTCATACTCATTACTCACCACCACCTGTGAGGTGCTTGGGTGAACCGCAATGTCGCTGGGATGTTTACCCACAGGCAATGTATTCACCACGGTTTTATCCTGAAGGTCAATCACAGAAACCGTGTTGTCGTGATGGTTGACCACCAGCGCCTGGTTGCTGGCTTCATGTATCGCCACGCCATAGGGATCTTCGCCCACGGCAATCGTGGAGATGACACTGTTGTTAGACAGATCAATCAATGTCATCTCATCACTTTTCTTGTTGGCGACCACAGCGATATTGGTAGTGGCGTTGATGGCCACATCGGTGGGTTTCCTGCTCACTGGGATCGTCGCCAGGACAGCGGCGGTCTGTATATCAATGACCTGCACCGTGTCTGATTTTTCATTGGCGACAATCGCCCGATGTGTGCCTGTATGAATTGCCAATCGGTGCGGGTCTTTTTCAACGGGGATCGTCGCGGTGACGGCCAGTGTCACCAGATCAACCAACATAACAGTATTGTCCTTTTTATTACTGACAACAGCGATTGACAGTGCATCATCGATTTCGATGCCATGCGGATCATTGCCCACCGCCAGCGTTGCCACTACTTGATAGGTCATCAGGTCAATGATGGAAAGGCTGTCATCTTTACTGTTCAATACCACAGCTTCATTCTGTGAGGCATAAATGGCGACAGCGCGCGGATCTCTACCCACGGGAACCGTGGCAACCAGCGCGCCATCAGGCAATGACAAAATGGAAACTGAATCGCTCTTCTTATTAACCACGACAGCAATATTCCGTCCGGCATGAACTGCAACACCATGAGGATCACGTCCAGCGGGCATGGTCGTCGTATAACTTGCAGTATCCAAATCAATAAAACTCAGAAAATCACTTTTATGATTCGCTACGACAGCGATATTGCTGCCGGCATGCACCACCACGTCTTTGGGGTTACGACCCGTCGCCAACGTACCCAAAACGCTCATGTCAGCAAGGTTAATAATGCTTAAGCTGTCATCCTTTTTATTGGCCACCACGGCATGATTCGTTTGCTTATTAACCGTGATGCCATGGGGCGCATTACCCACGGCCAGAGTTGTCAACACTGTCCGTGTTGCCAGATCAATGATGCTTACTCGATCCTGTTTTGTGTGAGAAACAACGGCCTGATTGGTTTGCGTATTAATCGCAACCTCGCGGGGATCACCCTCCACGCCTAGCGTGGCAATCACCGTACGTGTATTCAGATCAATAACGGAAAGGGAATTATCTTTTCTGTTGGTAATGACGGCCTGATTTGTCATTGAATTAATCGCAACGCCATGAGGTTTTTTGCCAACCGCAAGGGTTGTGATCACGGTCTTTGTCGTCAGATCAACCAAAGTAACGCTGTCGTCCTTTTCATTAACCACGACCGCGACATTTTTCACGCTATCAATGGCAACGCCATGCGGGTCTTTACCCACAGAGAACACCGCAAGGACACTGCCACTCGTCAGGTTCACAATACTGATCTGATCACTTTTTTTATGACTGACGACTGCAATATTATTTGCTTCGTTAACCGCCACATCGGTTGACCTTTTTGCAAGTGTTACCGTCGCAACAACACCTTCACTGGATAAATCAATAACATCTAACTCTTTATTGTTTTTGTACGCAGCAATCACTTGATTGGTCGAGTTATTAATCGCCAACGCAGCAGAACCACGTTCACCTGTATTATCAAAGGCAAAAGAAAATGAATTCACACAGAATAAAAAAATGAACGCTATAAAATGTCGCGCGAATTTTTTATTGAGATGTATATTGAAGCACTTAAACCAATTTAACCCTTGCAACATTTGCAATTCCTTAAGACGAATTTTTTGCAGAGCAGCAATCCGGATCAGCAAGCGCTTAGTTTAATATTTGTACTTTTCACAAATGATCTGGAACCAGCGCTGACTAGAACACGACGCGCCATTGCATTTCAGTGAAATATTCACCTTTTCGCTTTCATCTAAATCGAATAAATCGTTTTAACCCCAAATTGATTGTAAAATAATTAATTTCATACGATTTCACACTGAAGTGCTAAACTCTCAAAAACTTTTACAACACACTGCAACTTCCTCTCTTTAATATTTAGCTAATTTAAAAATATTGGCGTAAAATTCATCTACTTCCGCTCATAAGGATGTACGAGAGCAATCTAAAATCACCAAGGAATCAAACATACTATGAACAATGATTGGAAGACTTTTCTTGAAACGAGTGGTGCGCACTTTGATGATGGCCATGTCTGCGATTTTGGTAATCCAAGTCGTGAATTAATGGTCACCACCACGGGCAGTATTTTTTCTCCACTAACGCATTACGGAATAATTCGCATTGATGGTGATGACGCACAAAAATTTCTTCAGGGACAACTGACCAACGACATTGAACAGGTCACAGACAATGCGTCACAGCTGAGTGGGTTGTGCAACCCTCAGGGTCGATTGCTCGCGCTGTTTAGAATTTTCAAACAAAACGATGCGTATCACTTGGCCATGCCAAGCGACCTCATCGACGATATTTTAAAACGGCTGAAAATGTTTGTAATGATGTCTAAAGTCACGATTGAAGATATGAGCAGCGAACTTTCAACCATTGGCCTCTCCGGCCCACAATGTGAGCAACAACTCAGCGATGCGATTGGTGATATTCCAAACCAGACTGATGCCGCTGTGCAGCTTGATGGCATTACGGTTATTCGTGTTATTGGCCAGCATCCTCGCTTTGAGTTTTTTGGCGACCAGGACGCCCTTAATGAAATGTGGATGAAGCTTAATGTCCATGCCACACCTGTTGGAAGTAGCGCTTGGGAATATCTGGATATTTTGGCAGGCATGCCGGTTGTTTATAAAATAACCAGCGGCAGCTTTATCCCCCAGATGCTCAACCTTCAAGCCGTGAATGGACTCAGTTTTAAAAAAGGTTGTTACACCGGACAGGAAATCATTGCGCGATTACAGTATCGCGGCAAACTCAAACGACACATGCATCTTGTTACAATCGAAACAGACACAGCGCCTGAGCCCGGCGCAAATTTATACACTTCACTGGAAACACGTAATGAAGCGGTTGGCAATATTGTCTGTGCGCAAATCAATGCCGAAGGAAACTGCAATGCGCTTGCCGTCGTCATCAATGAATTCGCTCAGGACGGCTCTACATTTCTGGAATCCGTTGACGGCCCTGTACTAACATTCTTAGCCCAACCCTACGAAACAGAATAAGTCACTTTACAATAACAATATAACTAATTGTATTTTAATAAATATATAACATTTTCACGAAATTTTGAGTTACGCAAAAACTAAAGTTTTTTCCTCAATGAACGAAGCCATAGACACACACAAGCATTTCAATTTCATATAAAAATTAGCATCAAACTATGGCTTCACCCGTAATCGAAAAATTTTGGAATGATTTGGTCAGCGACATCAAATCCAATCGTATCTCACTGCCTGCGCTGCCAGAAATCGTGCACAAAACGCGGCGTATGCTTGACCAAGGAAAAGCAACATCAAGCCAAGTATCAAAAGTTATTAGTTCTGACGTCATCATGACGACCCGTATGCTGCGACTTGTTAACAGCCCGCTATACCGTTCGCGTCGAAAAATTGAAGACGTCAAAACAGCTATTACACGACTCGGCAACCAAAATGTACGCAGCGTGGTCACCAGCCTGTCGATGGAGCAACTTTATAACAAAGGCATGGCAAAACAGGTACGCGATGCATTGCAAAAAAATTGGGAACACAGCTCGCACGTTGCATCATTAAGCTATCTCATCGCACGAGACTACACGCCAATCAAACCTCTAGATCCCGACGAAGCGATGCTTGCTGGTTTGATTCATGACATTGGGGCACTGCCGATTCTGGAATACGCTGAAATGGTGCCGGATTTAATGATAAATCCCAAAGCACTGAAAAAAGTACTTGAAGTGCTCCACACCCGCGTCGGGAAACTGGTTTTGCAGTCATGGGGCTTTTCAGAGCAACTTATCTCAGTCGCCAGTGAACATGAAGACTTAATGCGTGATCCCGACTC
>Ga0316205_10003845_pt1 | contig 13755 bp, 10 predicted proteins | sample 3monthpyrite_MG_FD_204941 | JGI IMG/M metagenome (GOLD analysis project Ga0316205, IMG submission 204941) | Microbial mat bacterial communities from mineral coupon in-situ incubated in ocean water Damariscotta River, Maine, United States -... | ecosystem: Environmental > Aquatic > Marine >... | reverse complement strand
TTCAAATCCATTGTTGCAACATCGGTTCTATTTACTGATAAATCAATAAGTTAAAAGCATGATAACATTATATTAAGATTGTGAAATATACCATTTAGGGGATATTCTGGCAAATTCGAGAGCCTACTTTTAAAAATAATAAGAGATTTGACTAATCAGCTGTTTAGAAACAGTCAACCAGCAATATTATTAACAATAGCGAGTTCCAGAAGTGAGTATTCAACTACACCAACTCGATTACCTGTTTAACTGTCCATAAGTGTATTAAAGTATTTTATACCGAATATAAGTACAGCAGCAATAAATACAAAAATAGCAATCATAATTGAATACTTTAGTGGTGATATATTTGATGACGTTATCAAACATGATTTAGTAGGTGATTTAGGATCATAATATACACTGATCTTTTCATTTTCTTTATATTTAGCCATTAATTCATCAGCATATTTTTTATCCGAAAAAACATTTGGAATTAACGGATAAAACTGAGTACCTGTGTAGGTTTTTCCATTAACAATAAAGCTATATTCCATATCAATTTTATATTCTGAAAAGCTCTTATTTGTCGACATGGGCGAGATCACATCATTATGAACTGTTTTAAGCTCGATTCGGTTCATTTGACCAGTTGTTTCATTCCAGTCACGGGAACTGAAAAACATCCACAATGTGGCGATTATGATAATAAATACGACTGCTAGTATTAAATATAAAGACATGTTTGATTTTTTATCTAACAATTGTCCATTTTCCCTGTATTTTTGAAAAATATAAGCCTATGTCAAAATACATATCATCTGATTCAAGAATTATGGCATCTTCATTATTTGATCTCATCATATTCACCAACTGACCTCCACCGCATATATTAAAGTTGATTTCGCTCGGATCTATGTTGTCTATTTGTAAGTCTTTTTGGCTACCTAGCCACTCATAACTTTTGGTGGCTGCATCTGTTAATCTTTCTATTGTCTTGCCTTCTGACAGCGCATCTTCTTTAATTTTATAAGCCTGTAAGTCAATTGCTTTTTTGATATCACTAAGAACATAGCTAGCTAAACTATTAGCAATTGCCATCATTTCATTTTTATCTTGTTGGCTCAGTGCGGTTATATTTTCAGCTTCATCCCATAGCCTGGTATTAATTTTTTCATTTAAATTAAATTCAACAGTCTTTGTAAGGGGGTATGTGTTTTCTTCGCTATGTGAATAAGATATTGATGCAAGATTATTTAAAGGAGTAGGGAGCTCCTGAGTATTATCATGTGTAAAAACTAAAGCATTTACTTGTGGTGAGTAACCTGTATTACCATCATCTGAATGAATGGTATAGGCAAGTGTATTTTTTCCATTCTTTAACCACAGGTTAACAGGTTCAGTTGTAATAAAACCATCATTATCCAGGTTTTTTATAAATGGCACTCCATTAATTGATATATCAGATATAGCATCTTTTAATTCAACTTTAATGTATTGCTTTGTAGTAAGGTTTTCTTGACTCATTGCATTCTCGCAAGTAAATATGGTAAGTAGTAATACCGCTTTTAAAAGTAATTTTATTTTCATGTTTTATTATACTATCTAGGTAATATTTTTTTGTTTTCACTCTTATATATTTCAATTTGCTTCCAGGGCTCCCATTTTTTAGCCTTTGTTTTAGATCTAATCTTAAAGTATTTAACAGTAACCTTAGCTGTACCTATAAATGGAGCAAGCATAATATTTGTTTGTAAAAATAAACCTGTTTTATCCAGACTTAATACATCATCACCTGTTACTTTAGCTTCGCCTGATACTGATAGTGAAACTGAAACAACATAGTCACTTCCTGCCCTGGCTAAGAGCTCTAAAACCACTCCGCCTTCAGAAGAGAATTTAGCTTCACCCGTAATATCTTTACTTCCATCAGTGTAGAACTTACCGGCTGGCTTTCCGGTCAATGACGCTTTGCAATTAGCGGCTGCTGATAATTGTATATCCAGTAAGTGTTCTGCGGCCAGTTTAGCAACATTGGGTGGTATCCCGGCAGCAGTAAGCGCTAATGTACCCATACTTAAAATAACTTTAATTTCTACACCAAGAATTGGATTAAGACCAAAGTCACTCGATATATTATAATACGCTCGCCAGTCGCTATTTTCTTTCCACCCCCAATTAGCACTGAATGATCCAGTAGGTGCCGTTATTTTAGGAGCTAGTTCAACAGGGCTCAAACTAAATATACTTTTACCCCAGGTCTCCCATCCTTCATTAACGCTGTCAGCCCAGACTTTAAATATTGATAAATCGCCCTGGACTGTATAGTACTGACTAGGATAGCTTTCAATGTAAACGGTTTTACCTGCTTTATCACAGCCGTGACCTTGAATACTGGTTTTCTCTGGTGATGCATCTATTGGCCATTTATCTAAATTTTCTTTATTTTCACCTTTTACAACAATCGTACTGGTTTCTTTATTAACCAGTTCATTAGTTTCATCTGTTATATAAAAACAGGCATTACTTTTATTATTCTGTAGACTTACGTTACATTCAACTTCGTCACTACCCGCATATTCTTCTTTTAGAGTTACTTTAACACCCATTAATTCGTATTCTTCTGAACGGGTTTTATCAGGTGACGGTACAACCTGAATTACACCTTTCCCATTCTGTGTTCTGCCATGTTTACATTTTGCTGTTAAAGTATTTATTGTGCAGTTGCATATATCATCGCCTGTAGCAACTGTGGCAGCTGCAGCACTTGATGTTTTACTCGCATCCTGATCCCCTCGAACTGCACCATCATTATCCGTTTTTGTTGATGGCGGCGCTGAATATCTGTCAACAACAATAACAACTAGACCGGTAGCTAAAGACTCGGTAATTGAGCTTAAAACTTCACTATCAGAACCATCATGATGCAAATCCAGTTCTTGAGCTATATTTTTTAATTGATCTTTATCCGCTGATATCTCACTCAAATATTTTTCTGCTTCAGCCGTATTACTAAACTTTTTAATTTCTTTAGGCTTAGTTATTAACAAACTACTCACAGGCATGAATGTATGAGTATTTTTATGACTGTCTTTAAGCGATCTTTTTTCCGGAGGATGTTCCGAAGGCTTTGCTATATCGATCTTAAATGCTTGAATTTTGCCCCGACTGAATAACTCAGCAATATCTGCTTTTAATTTTTTCTCATCGCTTACAGATTTAAGGATAAGCGTTTCTGAGTCATAGATTTTTGACCAGAAGCTCACAGGGGCTTTGAGGTTGTTTATAAACTGAGCGGCCTGAGCGTTACTACGAAAGACTTCAGCCTTTATAGCATCTGGGGCGGGTTTATCTTTACTTGTTTGAATTTTGTAATACTGACCAAAATGATCTTTTACTAATTGACTGTTAATTAACATAGCTTCCCTGATTTAAATCACTGCTTATTAGTCTTCTTTGAGTCTCCATAATACCTAAAAATACGCTTAATATCATTGAATTAGGTCTAATTCTTTGTTTTGTTTATGTGCATATCTTTAGGCAGACTTTATTAATAGGTAATCTTTACGAATTATACGTTTAAAGAGCAATCACCATAACGATAAAACAGATTAATAATGCACTTCAACTCATTGATTATTATGATTTTAACCTAATCAAATAAGCCACTTATCTCTTAATAGGTGAATTTGTGGATGAAGAGCTTAAATTTATTTTCTGTTCATACTATCCGGTTTTAAGCAATATATCTGGCTGTATCCCCGGGACGAGAAATCCCGGAGACACGATAAGCCTTCTATCACAAGCCAGAGCGTTTAACTTATCTCGTATCCAAACTTACCGTCATCATTAACCGTTACATGAATCTTGTTGATCTCTTTATTTTCAGCGATTCTTGATAGGCATTCTGAGGCCATTTCGGGCAGCATTGTACGCGTTAGAATATTCTCTATGTTTCTTGCCCCCGTATCGACTTCCTGACTTCTGGCAACAATATGTAACATCAGGTCTTCGTCATAAGAAAATTCAGCGCCGTAATGGTCTTTAATTCGCTTATCTATTCGGTTCATATTAATCTTGCAAATTTTTAAAAGGTCTTCATCACTAAGTGGGTAGTAGGGTATAACCGTTGTTCTGCCCAAAAAGGCAGGTTTAAAATATTGCAGTAATTGTGGGCGGAAGTTATCTAATAACACATCTGGTTCAGGCAGCTCTTCACCCGCCGCGCACATCGCCCTTATATGCTCTTCACCCGCATTAGATGTCATAATGATTACTGTGTTACGGAAATCAATATCACGGCCTTCACCGTCTTTAATGGTGCCTTTATCTAACAGGTTATAGAAAATATCCTGCACACCTGGATGTGCTTTTTCCATTTCATCTAATAGAATTACGCTATAAGGCTTTCGACGAACCGCTTCAGTTAAAACACCACCTTCACCAAAACCTACATAACCCGGAGGTGAACCTAACAGCATAGACACTTTATGCTCTTCTTTAAATTCCGACATATTGATTGTGGTTATATTCTGCTCACCACCATATAACAGATCTGCAACGGCTAGTGCTGTTTCCGTTTTACCAACACCACTAGAACCGACTAAAAAGAAAACACCGATTGGTTTACGTGGATCCGTTAGGCCAGCACGAGATGTTCTTATAGCCTGTGCAATTGCTTCAAGCCCATGCTTCTGACCAATAACTCGTTGCCCTAGAACATTTTGAAGATCGAGAATGTTATTGATCTCATCAGAAACCATTTTACCAACCGGGATACCTGTCCAGTTAGCAACGACTTCTGCAATAGCCTGACTATCGACATTAACCTGAATTAACGGATTCTCACCCTGTAATTCTGTGAGTGCATCCATCTTTTTGTGAAGCTCAGCTTTTATATCTTCACGCTCAGTATCTTCAAGCTTTTTAGGCGCACCTTCTTCTTTTAGCTTTTCTTCTGATAAGGGCTGAGCATGAAAGTCACCTTCAATTTTTCCCTGTAACTCATGTATCTCACTAACAATTGCTCTTTCTTTATCCCATTGTGCAGTTTGAACTTCCAGTTCTTTTTCTAATTGTTCTTTTTCTGCAACAATTTCAGCAATGCGTACATCACAATTGCCCAGCGTTGCGTTTTCACGCTCCAACGATGTGATATTTGTTTCATGCTGAGTGATTTGTCGACGTGTGTCTTCAATTGCCGCAGGTGTTGTGCTTTGGCTTAGAGAAACACGTGCACAGGCAGTATCTAATAAACTAACCGATTTATCTGGTAATTGTCGTGCAGTAATATAACGGCTGGACAATTTAACTGAATCAATAATCGCCTCATCCATAATGCGCACACCATGATGATTCGCCAGCATCACAGAAATAGATCGCATCATATTTATGGCTTTTGTTTCATCAGGTTCTTCAACTTTTACAACCTGAAAACGGCGGGTAAGTGCTGGGTCACGTTCAAAATACTTTTTATACTCAGCCCAGGTAGTTGCAGCAATAGTGCGTAATTCACCACGTGCAAGCGCAGGTTTTAGTAAATTTGCAGCATCTCCCTGACCCTCTTTACCACCGGCACCAATCAGCGTATGTGCCTCATCAATAAACATAATTATGGGTTCTGGTGACGCTTTAACTTCGGCTATAACTGATTTAAGTCTGTTTTCAAATTCGCCTTTAACACTGGCACCCGCTTGTAATAAACCCAGATCAAGACTGCGAACAGATACACCTTTTAAAATATCAGGCACATCACCTGAAGCAATACGTAATGCAAAACCTTCCACTACTGCGGTTTTACCCACACCCGCTTCACCGGTAAGAATAGGGTTGTTCTGACGACGTCGAGTTAAGATATCTATAATTTGTCTAACTTCTTCATCACGCCCTAAGACAGCATCTATTTTGCCGTTTTTCGCATCATCTGTAAGGTTAATTGTAAACTTATCAAGAGAAGGTGTACTAGTTGGGCCGGTTGGTGCTGAACCATCTGAAGATGAGGTATCACCCACACCAGCAGACACTGATTCAGATGTACTACCCACTATACTGGGTAAAACGGCACGTAATGATTCAGGTGCGATTTTCTTTAACTCACCCGATGTAATATTCGTTGAACGTCTCAAGCTTTCATCTAACATTAACGCGGCTAAAATATGCGCCGATGTTGCTTGCGGATGAGCATATTCAACTGATGCTAACATCCATGCATTTTTTGCTAAATCAACTACGGTTGGTGACAGGGCAGGTGCACGTGTATTACCCGATTTAACTTTATCCAGTTCTTTATTTATATCTTCAACCAGTTTGCCAGGGTTGATTTCAAATTTTTCTAATAGAGCAGTTATATCGCTATCTGGTAATTCCAGTAATTTTAATAACCAGTGTTCTATCTCTATGTTGTAGTGAGTACGTGCCATGCAAATACCCGCGGCACCTTCTAGCGCTGTGCGGCATGAATCATTCAGTTTGCCAACTAATGATTTTAGATCGATTGTTATCATCTTAGTATCCTTCTCTTTATTGTTTTTCTATATCAAGTTTTATAGTATTTCTAAAAACAGTTAACCCAGGTAAGCATACAAAATGGCTAGCCCAGGCGGCTTGCTGAAACAGAAATATCTAATGTTTTATTTCTATCTTTAGCATCTGCTGGTTTATTTGATAACCAGGTATTCCAGCCAATAATAGCTGGCTCTTTTTTTCCTAGTTGTATTTTTTCAGGTATATCAATCCGTTTAATTCGTATAATAAAGTCATAGTCATTCTCCATACCAACATACATCCGTACTATTTCATTAAGTGCTTTTAAAGCGTATGTGCCCGGTGCAAAGGTAGATAACTGTTTTTTATTTAATGGACCTAAAATAATATGCACCTTACCCTGAGCAAACCAGCCTTTTTTACCTAACATGGCGGAGCGACCCAAACAGACATTACGTCCTGTCGGGTTATTAAAGTCAGGCAACTTGGTACGTACATCATCAATTAAATCTTGCCACTGACCTACAAACTGATCTATTTCAACAGGAATATTAAAATGTGATCTTAAAATTTGCTGCAAACCGGTTGCTGTACGCACTTTTTGTGTTAATAAACCACTGTAATATACCAGTGACTCGTCTTTAGTATAAAGGCGATTAGCTAAACCATCTGTTCCCATTCCAATTAATGACAACAATGCTCTTGTTTGTGGTTCATGCTGATTTTTTACTGAATGGTGTAAACGGTTACGTTCATAATGCAGAGGCAAATTATATTTAACCGATGCCTGAAAAAATAACGATAGTATTCTGTGATTAAACAAATCAAAGAACACCTCCATTGTTTCATCTTTCTGTTTCTGCCGCTTAAGTATAAGTTCAGTATAGTGGTAGGGGAGCACCCCCATAGAACCTGTCAAACCCATAAGGTTGACAACCATTTCCCACTGAGCTGAACCCGAATTTTTGTCAACTCTATTTATTTCATCTACTTCAGATGAGAAAAAAGCTAAAGACTGATTCGTTTTAAATCTAATGGATTCACTTGCCGGGGGCGTAAATCTGGCAATTGGATTTGCTCCAATATTAGATTGAGCAGCTTCTTTTTCAAACACAGCAGAACGTTCCAACAGACGAACAGCCTGTAGAAACTGAAAATCGAAAGGAGATTCAGTTACCTTTCGAGTTATAGAAGTATTTTTTCGCCAGCCCTTGGTGGACATTTTTTAAGATAACCTTCTTTACTTTTTAATTTAACTAAAACGCGTGTAAAAGAATTTATTGAACAATATAACGCAAAGAAATGTTCCAGCACTGTAGCAAACAAGTAACTACTGCTTCCTGTTAACTGGGAGTCATCTAGCTCAATCTCTATTTCCATGCCTCTACACAGTGTGGCTCTGCCATCAATTGTTAATGGAGCACTTATAGCACGGGTGTTCACACTAATGATCGACTCAATCTGCGCACGATTTATTGATGATTCTTTAAAATCATACAAACGTAAAATTTCTTTTAATGCATTAGTCGCATCATCTCTTCCTGTGATAGATAAATGATTAAGACTTAAATGAGATATTAATCGCCATCGTGCATTATTGCGCATTGATGGACGTACAGACGCACTGGGCTGCGTAACACAGCGAATTTTTTCGCAGGGCGGCGCACTATCAATACATTGCAACTTAGGCTGATCAGCTGAAAAAGGCAGTTTAGAAGGCTGGTCCCGATTACTGCAAATAGTCTCTATACTTAGCGTGCGATCATCCGGGTTATTGGGGTTGAAATACAGATCAACCAAACTCAAAAAGACATCACTTCCATCATCTCTTAAGTAAGTGCCCATTTTTGCATTACGACGTTGCGCAAACCAGTAAGCATGATTTTCCTGATCATGACTTTCATGATTGATACCATATAACGGTAAGTAAGTTTCTTTATCACCTGCAGAGGTTGATGCCGTCACTTTATTTACGGAATAGACCTCATAACCAACAGGTCTTCTTGCGTCGGGTATAATTTGATATTCAGTGCTGGTGTGATCGAGCTTAATGGGATCAGTTCTATGATCGAATAAGTTCACAGCCGGTGAACATCCCATCTGGAATGTTTCAGCCGAAATATTATGCTCAAGTTCAACGTTTGATTCACCCAAGTAAATATAAAAATCCAGTTTATCAAGCGCATCATCAGAAATTTTATCGGCAAACCCCTGAAGCTCTATAAACATAAATTTTTCTGGAAAGGTAAAATACTCAGTTAGTAACCTATAACCCATAAACGAAGTTTCAGGGTAGGGTAATAGCCCGTCTTTAATATCAAAACCTACCGCTTTAATAATATTACCAGGCATACGAACCGGACTAGAGTCTGATTCGGATTGTGTCATAACAACAGCCTGACAATTATTTAATAATAATTCATAAAGCGGGTTAATATGTTGTGGCTGACCTTTAAGATAAAAACGAATGCTATCGGGCTTATTTTCTGCAAAGGTAATATCTTCATTAAACGTCTTTAGTGATAACTTTAACACACCAGCAGAGCCTTTAAGTCCATCAGAACCAGGCGTCGTAAAGGGTCGACCAATTAAGCTTGCGTCTGTTAATTTAAACGGATGTAACTGTGTTTCATAAATAGCTGAAAAACGACAGGTTTCACCCTGAAACTGCTCCGTCTCAAGCAATGTTTTCGCTGGCAGCTTAAATGTTGCTTCCAGCTTTTCTTCATCTGGCACAAACTGAATAATAGTCATTGAAGGAATAGGGCGCTGATAATGCGGAAACAAAACCTCAAGTATTGCATCACTTAATTCAGGGAAATCATCATCGAGCTTATGCTGAATACGTGCATTTAAATACGCAAAACCTTCAATCAATCGAGACACATGCGGATCTTCAATTGTTTCTGCATTAATGCCTAAGCGACCAGCTATCTTTGGATGCTCACTCGCAAACTCTGAACCCATCTGACGAATGAAAGCCAGTTCTTTTTCATAGTAGGGAAGTAGTTCATCAGCCATGACTCGTCTCCTCAACATTAACAGTACGTGTAACAGGTTCTAAGATTGAGTCAAACACAACTATTTCGGGTGATGGGTCAGCATATAGAGTTGCATCAATCCTGAATCTTAAGGTACGGTCTAGTGTATCTGAGTTTTCCATATATCTTACTTTTACTGATTTAAATCTCGGCTCATATTCTATGAGAACCGTTTCCATATGTTGAATAAAATCTTTACGTTTTTCTTTATCTGAAATATTTACCGTTGCCAAATCAGGTAAGCCATAATTAAGAAGTGAACTTTGAATTTCAGTGTATTCACTCTCGGGCTCAATCATTCTGAATCGAGTATTAAGTAAATTCTCAAGATCGCGACGAACACTACCACGCAGGTCTTTTAACTTCTGATGCTGGTCAGGATCAACTTCCACATTATTATTAGGATCATTATCAAATAAACGATCCAGAATGGAAGGCCGTAGCTTTTTCTTTTTATCGACTCTTGCCAAAACTCATAACCTGTTTAAAACGTTTTATTATTAAGACCATCAGGCAGATTGAGCCAGCTCAGTAACAAGCTCAAGCTCTGAAACCATATGATCTAACTGATAGTGAGGTCGTAAATGTATTACACATACGAAATCACCGGGCTTTTCAGGATGTTCTTTTACTCTTACAGCTGCTTCTCTCAACGGGTAACGAGCCTGTTCTTCCCATTCTAAATCTTCACGACCGGTTGTATATTTAAATAACCAGTCGCGTAAAAAATCTTCACATTCATCTGCTGTCGTAAATGATCCAACTTTGTCTCGTATCATCACTTTAATATAGTGAGCTACGCGTGCACCGCATAAAACATGCTGCAACATGGCTGACAATCGCGCATTAACTTCTGCTTCACGACTTGATTGTCTTGCTGGTTTATGAGCAGACTGGTTACCATAAAAAGCTGCAAAGGGTGTGTCATAACACTGGCACAATGGCACAAACCCCAGGTCACTGAGTTCACGTTCACGTACATCTGTAATGATTACATCGGTAACAGGTTTAATTGCAATATCTTCAGCATCTGTTTCAAAAGAATCACAGGGCAGGTTGGTTAATAAACCGCCGCCAACCTGATTTCTCGGCACACCTCTTATATGGCCAAACCAGCCAACATTTGCAAATTCACGTATCATAATGCCAGCAAAACCATAAGCTGCATTACCCCAGCAATAGTTTTCACGCTCATGACTGGCAACTTGCTCATAAAAAAACATCCCTTTAAAACTGCCAGGGGTTTTACGATAGGGAAGCCGCATTAAAATATGTGGCATGGTTAAACCAATAAACTGGGAATCTTTTTTATCTCTGAATGAGCGCCATTTAATATATTCTTTCTGAGCAAAGATACTGTGCAAATTAAGTGGATTACCTAGTGTAGAAAAATCATCTAAGCCAAATAGTTCAGGTGAAGCACCGGTTATAAAAGGCGAAAAAGCAGCGGCGGCAACTTGTGCTATGCCACTTAATGTAGCAATATCATCATGTTTATGTTCTTTTGATGGTTTATGACTAACTTCATAATCACCTATCAACACACCATAAGGCTCACCACCTGGAGTACCGTATTCTTCGCTGTATATTTTCTGAAATAACTGGCTCTGGTCAAACTCTAATGCACGGGAAATATCTCTGGAAATCTCAGACCAGGTTGCATCAAATAATTTAATCTTTATATTTTTAGTGCCATCAGCTTGCACGGCTAAATACCAGAGACCTCGCCAGGAAGCTTCCAGTTTTTGAAATTTTTTATGATGGAGAATAACATTGACCTGATCATTAATCAGATGATCAATATCGGAAATTGAGCGATGAATTGCATCAATTATATCTTCAGGTTCTTTAAGACTTTCTATCGGTGTAAATTCTGTTAACCAGTAGGCGAGCGCCTTTATATAATCAATTTCATTTAAAAACTGTTGCACATTAGTTATATAAGCCGATCTTGAAAAGAGGCTATCTAGATTAACTTTGGAATCTGTCGTCTTTTCCCTGGACATTCATTTACCGATTTGAATTAAGTTTCTAGTACTGTAAGAAAAAGAAACCGCATCTGGATAGATACGGTTTCTTATAACACATAGTGTTAAGTATTAACCTGCTTTAGGAATACTTGCCACCATTCGCATAGATGCACTTAGCTCTTCCATCTGCAACCATGGACGCATATAAGCAACAGCACTATATGCACCTGGCTGACCAGGCACTTCTTTTACTTCAATGCTTGCTTCAGCTAATGGGAAACGTGCTTTCATTTCAGCACTAGCACCGGGGCTTGCATTTACGTATCCAGAAATCCAGCGATTTAACCACTCTTCAGCATCACCCGCTTCCATGAATGAACCAATCTTGTCACGTGCCATCACTTTCAGAAAGTGAGCAATGCGAGATGTCGCCATGATGTAAGGTAAACGTGCAGAAATTTCTGCATTCGCTGTTGCTGATGGATCATCAAATTTCTTAGGTTTCTGCGTAGTCTGAGCACCAAAGAAAACCGCATAATCAGTATTTTTATAATGACATAAAGGTAAGAAGCCCAGTTTACTTAACTCTGCTTCACGTCGATCAGTAATACCGATTTCAGTTGGGCATTTCGCATCAACGTCACCATCGTCACTAACAAATGTATGACTAGGCAGACCTTCAACTTTACCACCACCTTCAGCACCACGTATGCTTGTGCACCAGCCATATTCTGCATAAGACTGGGTAAGGGTTGTGCCCATAGCATAGGCTGCGTTCATCCAGCAGTATTCATCATGATCACTTTCTAGCTGACGACCATCTGAATCAAGCGATGCTTCTTCAAAGTTAAATGCTTCAACAGGTTTAGTTGCCGCACCATAGGGTAGTCGCGCAAGAACACGAGGCATAGTAAGCGTTACAAAACGTGAATCTTCGCTATCACGGAAACTACGCCATTTTGTGTATTCAGCTGAATCAAAAATCTTTTCAAGATCACGCGGTTTAGATAACTCTGTAAAACTATCAAAACCAAACATCTTCGGATCTGCCGCAGAAACGAAAGGGCAGAAGCCAGCAGCAGCAACATTAGACATGCTGGTTAACATATCTAAATCATCGGGGTGACCGGAAAACTCAAAGTCACCAATTAATGCCGCATAAGGTTCACCACCTGCCGTACCAAATTCACTTTCATAAATTTTCTTAAAAATCTGACTCTGGTCAAATTCAACTGCTTTTTCAAGATCTTTGCTCAGTTCTTTTTTACTGATATTCATTACACGAATTTTTAAATCCGTACTGGTTTCAGAATTCATTACCAGATGATTTAAACCGCGCCATGAGCCTTCAAGTTTCTGAAATTTTTCAGTTTGCATAATTGCTGATAACTGTGTTGACATTACTTTATCAATTGCAGCAATCGCATTATTAATTGTAACCGTCAGATTTTTATCCCACTTAACCGTACCATCCATTGCTTCCTGGGTAAGTGCTTTTAAAAGATCTTCAGTCTCATCACGAGAGGTTTGCTTAGTTGCTGTTATAGCCTGCTCAAGAAAACTGGCCTGTTCTTCAGCTTCCGCCTCTGCGCCTTGCGATTCTTTTTCTGTATCGCTCATTATTCGTCACCTTTCTTTTCATCATCTGAGCCCAGCTCGCCCTGTAAAGAGGCAAGAGAGTCTGCATTACTTAAAACTTCTTCTAATAAGTTTTCCAGATCTTCAGAGCGATCTGCTTTTGTTAATAAATCACGAAGTTTATTTCGTGTTTCCATTAACTTTTTAAGCGGGTCAACTTTTTCTACAATATTTTGTGGCTCAAAGTCTTCCATACTTTTGAAACCTAATTCAACAGACATCTCGCTACCGTCTCCTTCCAGGGTATTTTCTACTTTCATATTTACCTGTGGAGAGACATTGTTCATCACTTCATTGAAGTTATCTCGGTCAACCTGTGAGAATTTGCGGTCTTTAAGGGCTTTTTTGTTTTCAGTGTTATCACCTGAATAATCACCCATTACACCCATTACAAATGGAATTTCTTTATTTTGGACTGCACCATTAGTTTCTACATCGTAGGTGATGTGAACACGGGGCTTCCTTACTCTTTTTAGTTTGTCATGAATACTTTCAGACATGATTTAGTCCTCTTTAATTAATTTTTATTAATATTCGTCTTCAGTTTTAACACCTGTTAAAGAACCATAAAAGTCTCTTGCAGAAGAGTCTGGTATTAATTCTTTCATCAGGTCGTCCAGTGGCATATCGCCCCATTTTACCGC
>Ga0316205_10003844_pt1 | contig 13756 bp, 8 predicted proteins | sample 3monthpyrite_MG_FD_204941 | JGI IMG/M metagenome (GOLD analysis project Ga0316205, IMG submission 204941) | Microbial mat bacterial communities from mineral coupon in-situ incubated in ocean water Damariscotta River, Maine, United States -... | ecosystem: Environmental > Aquatic > Marine >... | reverse complement strand
TTATAAGAAAAATCTATGATATCAGAATTTATTTTAGGTAAAAATCCATCAGGTATTGTGGCATCGCCATCTTGTAATGGCGCATTGCCATCAATGTTGGCATTGTGTCGAAAGAAAGTTGCAGATTCATTCTCACGCTTTGAATAAGTGATAAAACCATACAATTCGCCGTAACCTATCTCATAACCGCTATTAACTGTTAAGCCTAATTGGTTTGAGTCGGCATCTCCAATTCTAAAAGTATTACGTGTAGCGGTTGCTTCACGTGGATCACCTAAGAGTAAATTGCCATTAGCTAACTCACTACAGTTAGAAAACTGACAAGAGCCATGCAAACCTGCCCTGTTAGTAAAACCTCGATCTCGAAAATTTAAAGTTGCATTAACATAGCCACTTTCACCTAATGAAAACCCTTTAGCAACATCTATATTTGTGGTTTGGCCATCTCCCTCTGAGTATTCACCATACGACATGGCGACTTTATCGTTGTTACTGTTGTCATTTAAGACAATATTAATAACGCCTGCAATAGCATCAGAGCCATATTGTGCCGCAGCACCATCACGTAAAACTTCAATACGTTTAATAGATGCAGCAGGTATAGCGTTCATATCTGTGCCCGCAGTGCCACGACCAACAGAAGTGTTTATGTGTATTAAACTAGCTTGATGGCGGCGCTTACCGTTAATAAGTACTAAAGTTTGATCTGGTCCTAATCCTCGTAATGTTGCCGGACGAAGCGCGTCAGTACCATCACTAATTGACGAGCTAGAAAAATTAAAAGAAGGAGCAATAGCTTGCAGCATTCTAGCGACTTCTGTTTGGCCGGTATTGACTAAAGCTTCTGTAGAAAGTATGTCTATGGGCACGGGGAGATCATTAGCAGATCGTCCTGCAACGCGACTACCAATGATAAATATTTTTTCAACTTCTAACGCAGGATCTTGTGTAATATATGTTTGATTTTCAGCTGTTGAAGTAACAGGTGGTGTGGTTGATGTTATCGCCTTGCTTGTTTTAAGTGTGTCCTTGCTATTGTGTTCATCAATTTGAATACTTAGTTGACCAGCGTTATTTACAACCGCAACTAGCCCAGTATCTTTCAATAGTTTTTCTAGACCTGATTGTACCGGGTGGAAACCTTTTAATTCATTTGCTTGAAATTTTTTAGTTAAATCAAATGAAAAAACAATGGTTCGATTTGCCTTTTGGGCAAAAGCAATTATCGCTTTATCAGCGCGCTGTTTATCAATATCAAAGCGAACTAAATTATCAGCATTAGCAGAGAAGGTTATCAATATCATTGTCATGCTAATGAATATTTGAAATAACTTCTTTGGCTTAGCAAATAGCAGCTGAAGAAAGCGGTATTTATTTCGATAAAAGCGCTGTATTAATAAACAAGTGAGCAGGAGAAATCCTCTATAGTTTTTTTAATTATTTTAGAATTACCTTAGCATTGTCTAAATTAAGCGAAATAGCGTAAAATTTCCAGTAAAAATAATAGTTATTTACTGAAAAAATAAGGGAGGGTAAGTGTCTGAGAAAGTGGTGCTAGTCAGCTAATGAAAGTGGTATTAGTCAGCTAATGCCAGCAAAATAGTATTGTTAGCACTTTTTGAGTAATTGATATTAAAGTTACTATTAAGGGAAGCTAATAAGCCGTCAACATCATTGGCTTTAAAATAGCCAGATACTTTCATATTTTCCATTTTAGGATCTAATATTTTAAAACGACTTGAAGTGTATCGGCTAACTTCTAGTAAGGCTTTTGATAACGATTCACCATCAAAAATTAACATACCTTGTTGCCAAGCTAGATCACGTTGGACTTGATCAAGGGATACTTTTTCAACAGGGGCTGCAATATGTTCTGCAATAACGGCTTTTTCTCCTGAAACCACTAAAATTCCTGGAAGATCAGACTGCTTGGTTTTTTCATTGGCTGTTAATAACGTATTTTTTATCACATCTAAGCCTTCATTCGCTTTAGTGATTAACACTCTTCCTTCAGTAACCATTAACTCCATGTCTTGGTCATCGCTTTTCTGTACATTGAATATAGTGCCTAAAGCGGTAAATGATTTTTCACCTGAGGTAACCATAAATGGGCGAGATTTATCTTTAGCAACATCAAATCGAGCTTCACCTTGTACTAAAGTCAGTTGACGAAATTCAGGAGTATAAGCAATTTCAACTATGCTATTGGTATTTAACTGAATATGAGTTCCGTCGCTCATAGTAAAACTATTTTGTTCACCAACAGGGGTTTTCAATAGTTGAGTTTGGGTAAGATTTTGTTCATGTATTGAAGGGAAAAAGGGTAAAAATGATTGTTTTATTAAAGCATTAGTTGAAAATAAAGAAACAAGAGCAACACTTGCTGCTAACGCTATGGCAACAAACTTGTTATTAGGCTTTTTCACTTTTTCTAACGGGAATAAGCCACTTAACTCATTAAGTACTGAAACATCATCCCAATATGAAGCCATTTCTAATAAAGTGCTGTGATGGCTAACATTTTGATTACACCAGATGACGAGCTCTTTTTGTTCGTTAGGAGATAAACCTCGATCCATACGACTGATCCAAAGACAAGCTTGTTCTTGAATTTGTTCTTTAGTGTGAAATTGGCTTACATTATTCATTCTTTGCTCGTTTATTTACTGCTTTACTTATTGAATATATTCATTTATTTGCTAGCAATGTCTTTTACGCTAGTATGCTGCTTTTTAGATTGTTGCTTTGTTATTGAGCTTTGACCTATGTTATGCTGCATTTGTTCCATGTATTGTACACTTTTTAATAACCCTTTAGCCACATGCTTTTCAACGGTACTTTCACTTAGCTGTAAATATTGAGCAATTTCTTTTTGGCTAAGGCCATATACTTTCTTTAAAATAAAGCACTTGCGTACTGAACCAGAAAGTTGGTCTGTAGCTCGACAAAAAGATAAAAAACGTTCTTTAGATTCGTAATCGTCTTCAAAATTGCTGCTACTTAATTCAACAGGTGGCTCAACAAAATCCTCTATAGAATCATTGAATTTATTATCCCATTTAGCATTATGATTAAAGGCAATGTTTTTGGCGGTTTTAAGCATATAGCTTTTAGCATACTTAATTTCTTGTTTTAAGTTTGCTTCGTAACTACGAACAAAGGTTTCTTGCACTATATCATCAATATCGTCAGGCTTAACAATACGGCTGATATAAGACTTTATTGTCTTTTGATAACCGATGAAAACATCAGTAAGTGAATTTTTATTCTTTTTTGGGCTCATTCATAATAACAATAAAGATGATGATTGCCTTTAGTGTACTCACTAATGAGTACGATTTTCAATCATTTTTTTTGCATAATTATTTATTATGCTGTTTCAGCGAGTTAGACGCGAGCTAAAAATTTTTCAAATTCGTCAGCAGCTTTTGATAATCTACCATTAATCTTGAGCTATAGTTATTTATCTCGGATTGGTTGTTGTTCTTTGCAGCCTCTTCTAGCTTAATTGATGTTTGACGCAATGTTATACCGCTTAAATTCCCTGATACTCCTTTAAGGGCATGGGCGTTGTTGAATATTTTTTGAAAGTAATCGTCATCATAATTATCTGTGTTCATCGCTTGCTTTATTTCGTTAATCATTGCTGGTGTATCTTCAATGAAAATGCTAATTAAACTCTCTAATAGAGCTTGATTATTGCTTACTCTTTTTAAACACGCACTTTTATCCCATATGGGTAAGTTTTCATTTGTGCTGCTATCATCGCTGTCATTATTTATTTCTTTAATTTGAGTACCTTCAGTTACTTTTGTGTCGTTAATGTTTGCTATTGCTATGATGTCGCTAACAGCAACTGGTTTTTTACCGTTACGCTTAAGATCTACTTCCTTATAATGCTTTGTTAATTGTTGTTGATGTATTTCGCGATTGCCGTATGGAGTGGCATTTAGCCAGTATTGAAGTTTTTCTTTTAATAACTCGGGGTTTACTGGTTTAGCTAGATAATCATTCATGCCAGCATTAAGGCATTTTTCTTTATCACCTTCCATCGCGTTTGCAGTCATGGCGATAATTGGAATATTAGCGTATTGCTCACTAGCTTTTTGGTTTCTTATTTCACGACTGGCTTGATAGCCATCCATTTCAGGCATTTGGCAATCCATCAAAACAAGGGTAAATGGTTTATTATTATCTGCTTCAATAGAGGCTTTAAGTAATTCTATTGCTTCAATGCCATTTGTTGCCACTTCAGCGTTTAAGTTAAAACTGTTTAAAATACCTAAAGCAACCTGTTGATTAATTCTGTTGTCTTCAACCAGTAAAAGCCTAGTATTTTTTGGCCAGGTAATATTAATTTTGTTTTGCTCGGTATGAGCAAAGCTTTGTAAGTAATCATGAGTAATGATTGGTTTTGAATGTTCTGACTCGCTTGTGTCCATAACCACTGCTAGCGCATCGAATAGGTCTGATGTCGTTGCCGGTTTAGGAAAATAAGCATTAAAGCCGATGTCAGCGAAAAATCGTGCTTCATTTCCTTGAGCGATAGATGTCATCATAACAAGCTTCATTGTGTTAAGCGCCGAATTTTGACGAATTTTTTTGCCAAGTTCAGCGCCATCCATTTCTGGCATTTGCATGTCTAAAAAAGCAATGTCAAATAAGGGCAGTTCTGCTTGGTTAATGTGCAGGCTAAGTAAATTAAGCGCTTGCTCACCACTTAAAGCTTCGGTAATAGTTGCTCCCCAATGCTCTAGTTGACCACGAAGAACCTCAAGATTGGTTTTATTATCATCAACAATAAGAATGTTGAGCTTAGTAATATCAACACTTGGCATCACTTGTTGTGATTTTTCACTCGGTTCAATAACAATGCTAAATTCAAAGGTGCTACCTGTGCCTTCATGGCTGGTAACATTAATGTCGCCATCCATTAATTGACAAAGTTTTTTGGTTATCGCTAAACCTAGCCCTGTGCCTCCATATTTACGCGTTGTGGAAGCATCAACTTGTGAGAAAGTATCGAACAAGGTGTCAATTTTGTTGGCAGGAATACCAATGCCACTGTCTTGTATTGAACAAATGAGTAATAACTTACTTTTACCGGCAGCAACAGCGCTAACACGAATAATAATCTCACCTTGCTCTGTAAATTTTATCGCATTGCCTACGAGATTGGTGAGAATTTGACGAATACGTCCTTGGTCACCCTTTACCATTGATTGCTCAACTTGGGTGGTATCTAAAATAATCTCTACACCTTTATTTTGCGCCTTGAGTGCCATACTCTCAGCAAAATCACCTAACATACTACGCAAATTAAAATCGTAAAATTCTAGTTCCATTTTTCCTGCTTCTACTTTGGAAAAATCTAAAATATCATTAATCAAGGTTAGTAATGACTCGGCACTCGATTTTGCTAATTTAGCTTTGTGTTGCTGTTCGTTATTTAAATTAGTGTTTAGCAATAGCCCTAACATGCCTAAAACACCATTCATCGGCGTGCGGATCTCATGACTCATACTTGCCAAAAACTCACTTTTTAATTGACTATTTTGTAGTGCTACTTCTGATGCTTGCTCTAATAATGCTCTAGCTTGCTCTTGAACTATGGCCGTGGTAAATAGCGTGCCAATTTCCACCAGTAGTGTTTGTACTTCTTCACTAGCGTTTGGATTTATTGGCGTATAGAGAAATAGCACGCCAACAGTGATTTGCTTGCCATCAAAATTATGTATTAACGGAATTATATAGTGACCATGGGCTTTCATGTCTGGCCAACTGTTTTCATGTCGATGATCTTCAAAGCAATTGTTACTGATGATAACTTCACCAGATTGTGCTGCTTTACCACATAAACAACAACCTAGCGCAACGGTTTGTTCATCTCGAATAAAGTCAGCACTGAAATCGCCGCGTAGCGTGCACATAGTCAATTCAGTTTTACCTTCGGGTAATAAAAATACCCCACCTTTTTTTAATAAGCTTAAGTTTGCCAAGTTAAAACACTCATCTACGGCATGAGCGAGCTTATCCTTAATTGCTATGTTTTGACTTAGTGCCTTACTGATTGCCAGTTTAGTTTTTGTCGCATTATACTCTTGTGCTTTTTTTATCTCTTGTTGTTTCCGCTTAGTTATCTCGAGTATTGTACCTATCATGCGTGTTGCTTGATTTTCACTGTTATGTTCAGCCACATTGCCTTTGTCATGTAACCAAATCCAGTGACCGTCTTTATGTTTCATTCGTAGTTCAACGTCGTAAACCTTATTTTCATCAGCAATGTGTTGTGTTAATTTTTGTTGAACATTAGCTGCATCATCGGGGTGTAACAGGGCTGCAAATTTTTCTACGGTAAATGGTGCTAATTCTTCTTTGTTATACCCTGTTATTTCATGCCATTTAGGATTACATTCAACAAGGCCTGTGGTTAAATCCCAATCCCAAAAGCCAACACCGGTGTTATTAATGACTAAAGAAAGTTTGCTAGCATTTTGCTGCACTTTGTCATTACTCTGCTTAAGTTCATCATGATAATGTTTGCGTTTTTCAACCATATTATTAAAAGCTGCTGTTAACTGGCCTATTTCATCATTAGATTTTTGCTGTACTTTTAAGTCAGTTTCTCCAGCGGCGACACGTAAACTGGCATCGGCTATTTTTTTCAAAGGTTTGGTGATGCTTTTACTTAAAAAAACGATCATAATGATGATCAATATTGCTGATATAGTCACTAAAGAAAAAGTGGTTAAGGCTAACCAGTTAGCATCAGCCAATACTTCATTTAACGGTAATTCGGTAATTAATATCCAATTAATGTTAGTGATAGTTATTGTTTGAAATAATCCTATAACGGTTTCACCATTAATATTTTTATATTCTAAAGTTTTGCCTCTGTGGTCTTTGCCTTGTTGTTGCCAAGTTTTAAATGCAGGCAGTGAGGTATTGTTATTTAATACCGTTTGCCAGTTATTGTTTAAAGGTGTTTGTAATAAACCATGCTCGTCAATAATATAGCTGGTAAAGTTTTCCGTATGGCTACTTTGATCCACTACTAAACGATAAATAGCATCAAGTTTTATCTGCATAGCAATAACACCAACTACTTCGCCAAGTTCATTGGTTAGTGGCGCACTAATAAATGACGACAGTAAATTGTTTGATGGTGCGTATTGTTCAATTTGAGATAGTGATATTTCGCCTGTGTTTAGGGTAGATAATACTGCTTTAGCAAAATTTGTCTTTTGATATTGTCCATGCTGTAAATTAGTGCCTAAATCGCTTTCTTTGGTTATGTTAAATAAAATATTGCTATTGTTATCAATTAAAAAGATATCATGAATGTAATCGTAGTGTCGTTTTACGTTTGAAAGCGTATTGTTTATTGTCTCTATCTGTTTGCTCCATAAGTCAGTTTTAACAAACTGAGACAACGGCTTTTGTGATTGTCGATAACTTTTAGACAATATTTCTAAAGCTTGTACTGTTGCTAAACTTTCTGCTTGAATAGAAATATCCATCATTCGATAATTAAACCAGTTATCAATAAACGTTTTATTGATGTTGGCAGATGTTACTAACTCACTAGTTGCTTTATTTATTAAACTTTCTCTACTTTGTAGGTAACTTAAGACTGAAATGATGATTAATGGTAGTAAAGTAAGTAATAAAAACCACTTCATTAATAGATGTTGTAGTGATGATTTTTTGGCTTTGTTGTTGGATATTGTCATAAGATTAAATGCCCATTAATGTCTACATCTATAATTAATAGCTTTATCATCAAAGATATATACTGACTATAGGCTGGCTTGAGTTTCATAAAAGTCCTTTTATTTGCAAAAGAATACTCAAGCTTTAGTGTAGTAGAGAATTTGTATTTGTGAGAAATAGGCAATAAAAAAGCCACATTCTTGGAAAGTGGCTTTTTTATCGGAAAATTAAGGCTAGTTAAGTGTGAACTATTATGACTTGGTTCTTTTGGCTTTCTTTTTTGCCTGTTTTTTGGCTTTAGCTTTTTTCTGAGCCGTGGTTAATTTTATCTTTGCTTTTTTATTAGCAACACGAGCTTCTTTGTTTTTTGGTCGCAGCGCTTCAATAACACGACGTTGTAGGCGTTCATTTTGATAACGTTCAATTTTAGCAACCACAGGCATGTCGTGTGCTTCAACTAAAGAAATAGCTGTGCCTTTAGAGCCGGCTCGACCAGTTCGACCAATGCGGTGAATATAAATATCAACTTTGCGTGGTAAATCAAAATTGATGACATGGGTTATGTCATCAATATCCAATCCACGCGCGGCCACATCGGTTGCGACCAACACTTTAATTTCTCCGCTTTTAAAACGTTCAATGGCTTTGTTGCGCTTGTCTTGTGGCATTTTCCCTTCAAGCCAAACACAAGGAAGTTCATCGGCGTATAGTTTGCCAGATAAATATTGTACTGTTTCGCGTTTGTTAGCAAAAACAACGGCGCGCTCTACACCTTCTTGTTTTAAGGTGTTGATCAGTAAATCTAATTTATGTTGTGCGCTATCAGCAAGGTGCAGCCATTGGTGAATTTTAGCTTTTTCTTTACGTGATGGGTTAGACGCTAAAAATTCAGGATCTTTCAACACTTCTTTGGAAAAACGTAAAACAGCAGCGCCTTCTAATGTTGCTGAAAAAAGCATGGTTTGTTTACGCCATCTTGCTTCGCCAACAATACGATTAATGGTTTCGCTAAAGCCCATGTCTAACATGCGATCAGCTTCATCAAGTACTAAAATCTCTATTTCACGGGCATCAAACTGCTCGTTTTCTATGTACTCTAATAAACGTCCCGGTGTAGCCACTAAAATATCTGTGGTGCTATTGAGAATATCGGTGTGACTACCATAGTTAACACCGCCAGTAATGACCCCAGTTTTTATTTTTGTTAACTTAGTGAAAGCTTCACTGTCTTGACCTATTTGAATAGCTAGTTCTCGGGTTGGCGTTAAAATTAAAACGCGTGGAAAGCCCGGTTGTGTTCTAGGATAATCAAGTAAATGCTGAGCAATAGGTAATAAAAAAGCCGCCGTTTTACCTGTGCCGGTTGGCGCAGAGGCAAGGATATCTTTACCTATCATGGCTTTAGGAATAACCAACTCTTGAATTGAAGTTGGTTTTTTGTAGCCTTGCTCTTTAACACAGGCTAGTAATTCAGAGTCGAGATCAAATTGCTCAAACATAGGGGATTTTCACTAAAGTTGGGGGAATATCAAAATTGTCGCAATTATAGTGTTTTTTGCAGCTAACTTGTAGCTTTTATCTAGAAACTTATAACTGTGTATATTCTGTTAAAATTTGTTCGCACCATTGCTCTATTCTTTCTTCGCTGAGTTGGTATTGGTTATCTTCATCAAGTGATAAGCCAACAAAATAGCTTTCATCTGCTGTTAATGCTTTAGATGCGGCAAATTCATACCCTTTATTTGGCCAATAACCAATAAGGGTGGCTCCTTGTGCCGTTACTTGTTCGTGAAGCATTCCCAAGGCATCTTGAAACCAGTCGGTATAACCTAACTGATCGCCCATACCATACAAGGCAACGATTTTATTACTTAAATCGAGCGTATTTATATCAAGCCAAATTGATTCCCAATCTTCTTGCAGTTCGCCATAGTCCCAAGTAGAAATACCCAAAATTATGAAGTCATAATCGAGGCAATTGGCTAAGGGCACATCTTTTATATTGTGCAATTCAACTAATTCAGCGCCTATGGTTGCTTGAATTTTTTCAGCCGCAATTTCGGTGTAGCAAGTTGTTGAACCATAAAACAAACCAATTTTCATGAAAGTTGCCTAATAATGACCTTGTACAATAATTGGGGCGATTTTAACAATAGCATCAAGTACAATTCAATTTATTGTTGCAAAGTTTGTTGCAATATAATGATAACGGCTGTAATTTCATGGCAACAAAACGGTCTGTATTAATTATGTGACTATAGATTGAAGTAATTTAGGAAAAGAAAGTATGTTGAAAAAGTTGTTGATTGTAAGTATTGCAAGTGTTGTTGCAACCGGTATGTTTTTTTCAGTTAGTGAATTGGCCATTGCCAAAAGTTCATCGGTGCCTACGAGTATTGCAAAGCCCGCTAGCGATGTAAAAGAACAAGTTCCAACGCAGTTAAATGTTGATTTACTTAAAACAAAAATTAGAGCTAAATTAGGCTTAACTGTTGAAAAAGTAGAAGCAACGCCAGTTCCGGGCATTGCCATGCTTATCACTAACCAAGGTTTATTTTATTCAAGCTATAATGGTGATTACTTTATTCAAGGTAAAGTGTATAGCTTAGTGTCTGAAGTAACTGATTTAGCTGAAGTTAGTTTAGCTAAAATGCGTCTTGAGGGGTTAGAGAAGTTTAAAAATGACGTCATTGAATACAAAGCAGAAAATGAAAAGTATGTGGTTACCGTTTTCACCGATATTACCTGTGGTTATTGCCGTAAGTTACATAAACAAATGGCTGATTACAATGACAGAGGCATTACTATTCGCTATTTAGCTTATCCACGTTCAGGCATTAAAGATCGTATTGGTAATTACACTAAAGGCTTTAAGGATATGCGTTCAATTTGGTGTAATGAAGATCCAGCGAATGCGTTAACAAAAGGCAAGCAAGACAGTGGTATTGCTTATCGTGTTTGTGATGCACCTATTGAAGCGCAATTTGATTTTGGCCGTCAAGTTGGGGTTAATGGTACGCCAGCTATTGTTTTAGCAAACGGTATGATGGTGCCAGGGTATCAACCACCAGAAAAATTAGAGCAATTATTAAAAACGTTATAAGTTTTTTGTAGATTGCCACGGGTAACACGAGTCACCATTAAATGACTAAAAAGATAATTCGCCGCGAACTGGTTAATGATGAATATTTACCTAATGATTTAGCGCCCATTATTAAGCAAATTTATGCTTGTAGAGGGGTTGAGTCTGCACAACAACTTGATTTGAAAGTTGCTAATTTACAAGGTTTAACTGTTAAAAATAAGCAAGCGCTAAAAGGGTTAGATGAAGCTTGTTCGCTGCTACATCAAGCGCTGATAGATAAAATTAACATTGTTATCGTTGGCGATTTTGATGCTGATGGCGCAACCAGTACCGCTTTGATGATATCAGCGCTTAATTTATTTGGTGGAAGTAATCATTCTTTTTTAGTGCCTAACCGCTTTGAATATGGTTATGGTTTAACCCCTGAAATCGTTGATATTGCTGCCAATCAAGGCGCACAACTATTAGTGACAGTAGATAATGGCATCAGTTGTGTTGCTGGCGTTAAACGCGCTAAAGAGTTGGGGCTACAAGTACTTGTCACTGATCATCATTTGCCCGGTCATGAAATACCTATAGCTGATGCCATTGTTAATCCAAACCAACATGGCTGCCCGTTCCCTAGTAAATCCCTTGCTGGTGTTGGCGTTGCTTTTTATCTGATGTTGGCCCTTCGCAGTTATCTTCGAGAAAAAGAATACTTTACCCAACAGCAAATCAACGAACCTAATATTGCGCAATTACTTGATTTAGTGGCATTAGGGACTGTCGCTGATGTGGTTTCACTTGATGGTAATAATCGCATTTTAGTTGATCAAGGCTTAAAGCGTATTCGCGCCGGACAAACTCGTCCGGGCATTCAAGCCTTAATTGAAGTGGCTAATAAAAACCAACAACGTTTAGTGGCTTCAGACTTTGGTTTTGCCTTAGGGCCAAGAATTAATGCCGCTGGGCGACTAGATGATATGTCTTACGGCATCAACTGTTTACTAGCGCCAGACTTAGGCACTGCCAGAGTTATGGCGCGTGATTTAGATGATTTAAATAAAGCGCGCCGAGAAATAGAGCAGGGCATGCAGAGCGAAGCTGAGCAAGTGCTTAAATCCCTAAGCTTTAATGAAAAAAGTTTTAACGAAGATAACTTGCCTAACGCGCTTGCGCTATACCAACAAGATTGGCACCAAGGGGTTATTGGTATTGTTGCCGGTCGCTTAAAAGAAAAACTTCATCGTCCGTGTATCGTCTTTGCAAAAGGCAGTGAGAATGATCAGCTAACACCTGAGCAGCAAGAGATAAAAGGCTCTGCTCGCTCTATTGCTGGTTTACATATTCGTGACTTGTTAGAGCATATTGACAGCCAATATCCTAACTTGATTATTAAATTTGGTGGTCATGCCATGGCGGCAGGTTTATCTATCAAGCAGCAAGATTTTGATAAATTTCAGCAAATTTTTAATGAACTTGCAGGTAAATGGCTAAAACCTGAAGACTTAGAGAGCATCATTTTATCTGATGGTGAGTTAGACATTAAGTACCTCACACTAGACTTTGCTGAACAACTAAGAGATGCCGGCCCTTGGGGGCAGAATTTTCCTGAGCCATTATTTGATGACACTTTTAAACTAGTGCAACAACGCATTGTTGGTGAAAAACATCTTAAAATAATGGTAGAGAAACAAGGTGAAGTGTTTGATGGTATTGCTTTTAATGTCGACGTAAAAGCTTGGCCAAACGCACAAGCTAAGCAAGTGCACTTAGCTTATCGGTTAGATGTAAATGAGTTTCGCGGTAAACGTACTGTGCAATTAATAGTAGAAAACATCACTGCTTGTTAGACGTTTATTTAGCAGCACCTTTGCGTTATAATGCGCGCCTATTTTTTACGGTATTAGTTTACTTTTAGCACTTATGTTTGAAATAAATCCAATAATTAATAAATTAAAAGAAATTCGCGAACGCGCTGACTTGCTTCGGGGGTACCTTTGACTACGACGTTAAAGCTGAGCGTTTAGTTGAAGTTTCACGAGAATTAGAATTACCCGATGTGTGGAATGAACCAGAGCGCGCACAGGCATTAGGTAAAGAGCGCAGCAGCCTTGAAGAAGTGGTTAATACCATTGTTGAGCTTGAAACTGGCTGTGATGATATTGAAGGTTTAGTTGAACTTGCTGTTGAAGAAGAAGATCAAGAAACTTTTGATGATGCACAAAGTGAAGCAACAGCGCTAGACAAAGTGTTAGAAAAACTTGAATTTCGCCGTATGTTTAGCGGTGAGCAAGATGTTAATAACTGTTATCTAGACATTCAATCAGGCTCAGGCGGTACAGAAGCACAAGACTGGGCTGAAATGCTAATGCGAATGTATTTACGCTGGGGCGAAGCGCACGGTTATAAAACTGAAGCAATAGAAGTCACCGCTGGTGATGTGGCGGGTATTAAAGGTTGCACTATTAAATATACCGGCGACTATGCTTACGGTTGGCTACGCACAGAAACAGGCGTGCATCGACTGGTTAGAAAATCACCGTTTGACTCTAGTGGACGCCGTCATACTTCATTTGCATCAGCGTTTATTTACCCTGAAATAGATGACAATATAGACATTGATATTAATCCGGCTGATTTACGCGTAGATACCTTTAGAGCATCGGGTGCTGGTGGTCAGCATGTTAATAAAACCGACTCAGCTATTCGTATTACTCATGAGCCAACGGGAGCTGTTGTTGCTTGTCAAGCTGACAGATCTCAGCATAAAAACCGTGCCACAGCAATGAAGCTGCTTAAAGCTAAATTGTATGAAATGGAAGTACAAAAGCAAAATGAAGGCAAGCAAGAGCTTGAAGACGGCAAATCTGATATAGGGTGGGGGAGTCAAATTCGCTCATATGTATTAGATGATAGCCGTATAAAAGATTTAAGAACCGGTGTAGAGAATAGAAATACTCAAGCTGTACTGGA
>Ga0316205_10003843_pt1 | contig 13758 bp, 13 predicted proteins | sample 3monthpyrite_MG_FD_204941 | JGI IMG/M metagenome (GOLD analysis project Ga0316205, IMG submission 204941) | Microbial mat bacterial communities from mineral coupon in-situ incubated in ocean water Damariscotta River, Maine, United States -... | ecosystem: Environmental > Aquatic > Marine >... | reverse complement strand
TACGTAGACCTGAAGTAGAATGGACGGATGAAAATGATGCGCCAATATCAACAGACAGTTCACTTAGCGTCACATCGGGTAGTTCAGTTAACGGTACAATGAATTCTACTGATGCTAATGGTGATACTTTAACGTGGAATGCTACCGAGCCATCAAGTGGTTCACTTACTTACGATATCAATACTGACTCATTTACTTACACATCCGATAGTACTTTCACAGGCACTGCAACATTCACTTTTACCACTAACGATGGTCAAGTTGATTCAAATACAGCAACTGTAACTATTACTGTTAACGCTGCAACAACTAATAACAACACATCAACTTCTTCAGAATCTGGTGGCGGTGGAAGTATAGGGTTTAGCTTCTTACTGTTTGGAGGGATAGTGCTATTTAGACAATTAAAAATAGCTAAGTCGGAGAATCAATATGACAAAACGTAAGCAACATGAACTAAGAAAAATGTCAGGATGGGAGCACTTCAGCTACTGGTCCACAGCCTTAATATCTTCCTTTGGTATTTTGGGTGTATTAGTTATGTGCTGGTTCGATAGTTTAATACCTGGTTGGCTAGTCTTTGCTGCACCAGTAGGTTACTTTCTGTTTAATGTTGTAGCGTACTTGAGCTATCCATACTCCAATAAGCAAGATTAACCGTTGTCTTAAACCCTATTAGCAATGATGGTAACCCTAACGAATAATTAAGGAGTTACCATGACAAAAGCTAATCCACTACAAGCATTAACCTTTATTGCTAAACCTAAAATTCAAGCTGTTAATCCCATTGACGTTAAACGCAGTAAGTTAATTACCCGTTTAAACGAACAACGCGCTATGGTGCAATGTTTATTAAATAATACCGAATTCACTGCATTCAAAGATGTTTATATTGTTGATGAAGAATCGGGTGAAAAGCGAAAAGTTAAACGCCCTAAACGTATTCGCCCTTGGTTTTATCAATCTGCTGATAAGTATTATTTTGAAATAAAATACGGCACTAAATCACTTGAGATTCAGAAGAATAAACCAGCGATTGATGTTGGCAGTAAAAATGACTTGTTAACGGTGATAGACACAATTACCGATGCTACTAAACAAGGGTTTCTTGATACTGAACTTTCGAAGGTCAAAGGGCCAAATAAAAAAATAAATTGAAGTACCATAAGTTAGTAATTAGCAGTACTAGATTTAATTTTCGTAAGGAAGAGCCGACCATGATACTTTGGCATGTTTGCCTTCACCTTTGTTAAGGCTCTTTCTGCGAATAAACCTTCCTTCAAATTCAAAATTATCGGTAATTTTTACTACTAGTAACTTACTAAAATTACCTGCTCGCTTAACTTGAACTTGCTCACCTGTTTTTTCAGGAGAAATAGTTTTTATTTCAACAAAGTCATTACCAATTTTACCATCAGAACCTTGTACATGAGGTTTGTGGCGCTTGATACCAAATTTAACTTCAGCAAACAACTCACCAAGTTCTCCCCAAATTTGAAGGTAGCGACCAGTAATTTCGTGATAAGCCATCGCATTATCAACTAGATTTTCAAAAATAATAACAATTTCAGGATCAGGCTCAAAATGATCCGTTGGTATTTCACTTTCATCTAATGGTTGCCATTCCCAAGGATTGTAACCACACCCAGCTGCATCAGCTATTTGATCCGCACTATAACCATCGTTGTGCATGTCATGAAGAAAATCCCAATCACTCATAAATCATCCTTAATTAAATATAGTCAATTCACTGTAGTTACTGTAACTGGTAATAGCTAAATGTCTAGAACACAATAGCTATTTGTTGATCACGTTAGTGTCAATAATCACTTTGGGCTTAATTGGCTTAATTGGCTTCTTTGTCTTTAGGGGCTTTTTGACTTTCTTTGAACGCGTTGTTCTTATCAGCTTTATTTCAGATAATTTCATGTTAATTCCTTTAATTTTAAACAGGTATTTATCAATATTTCATCTGTAATTACGCTTAAAAATAGGGTCTTAGTGCCAAAATTAGTGTTACCTAACTTGAACCGTCCGTTTTATGCATGTGACTAACGGATTTAAAGTCACTTGCTCTCGTGTTATAGGATAAGTTTTGATTATTAGAACTAAAAAATAACTTATTTCTCAGTCTAGTCGATACTTAAAGCTTAGTTGGTCGATATAACTTAGGTAGTAATTTAGCAAAAGATTAAAATGACACAGCAATATAACCAATCAAGCTTAATAATACACAGTTAATTAAGCCAAGTTATGCCTTCAATGGAGAGTGTGTTACGACGTAAAATACGAATCTAATCTATCGGTTTCACTTTTTACCACTTCATAACACTCGCAGCATAATTCTTCCAATTTTTCCCTATTTACCACAGTAATATGTCCTCGTTTATAGGTAATAACACCAATATCTTGTAATTTTCCTGCCGCCTCGGTAACGCCTTCTCTTCTAACTCCTAACATATTGGCTATTAACTCTTGGGTCATGGTTAAATTATTTGTTGGCAATCGGTCTAGTGATAACAACAACCAGCGGCAAAGTTGTTGGTCAATAGAATGGTGACGATTACACACTGCAGTTTGTGCCATTTGAGCTATCAAAGTTTGAGTGTAACGCAATAACATCATTCGAATGACCTGCATTTTGTTAAACTCTTCCCGCAATAGTGATGCTGGTAACTGATAAGCGTGACCAGAACTCTGTACAATTGTACGATTTGGGGTGCTTTCTCCTCCCATAAACACGGCAATACCTACCATTCCTTCATTTCCAACGACTGATATTTCTGCTGAGGAACCATCTTCCATTATGTAAAGTAGAGAAATAATACTATCTATCGGAAAATATACATTGGAAACCTTCTGCCCTGAATCGTATATCACTTTACCTAGCGGAAGATCGACTAATTTAAGCCATGGTAATATCCTACTTCTACTTTCATCAGGAAACGCTTTAAGTAATTTGTTATCCATTGAGCCATTCGCAAGTTAACTATTTTATTCCTTCAATGTAGCAAAATACGCAGATTTATGACTGTTTTTTTGATTCTATCAGCAAATATTTTACTGAATTTTCTAATGGAAGATAGTGTTTTAGAATTTTTAGTTTGCACCATAGTGTACTGAGGCGTGTCCTTTATTGTGATACATACTTTTGCCATGGGCCAATGAGGGCTTGATGTATCATTCTTGATTTTATCAATTATTTTTTTGTGTACGTTCATGTTCGCGCATTGAGTTATTTTATTTGAAACAGTGCGCTGACATTTGAGGCAAAGATGACCATTGACTTGGTTGATTTTTAGATTGCGAATACTTTTTTTTTGCTTGGCGTTTTTTGCTACCTTCTTGTGGGAATAGCAAATTCCATTGCGATTATCTTTTTTATTCATTATAAATTATCTGCAGTTGCTGCAAACTCCCATTTAGTAATAGGCTTATATAGCTTAACTAAGAAGACAAAGAAGTAATATTCTATGGCTTAAACAGCTTGAATTGCCATGATTGTCCGCGTAACAAAGATACCCATAAAAAGATCAAGACATTCAATATAGTTTTATAAGACATTCTCCCGGCTTTAATCTCATCATTCATAACGATTAATGTTAAAAGCGCGATGATAAAGCAAAATGTGAAAAGATTTACATGAAAAGACATAGGCCGATATGGCAAACAAAATATATATCATAAGCAATACAATGATTAACTTGTTTTATATAATCATGTTTGACCATAAAAATGTCGTTATAAAATATCATCAACTGGGAATACACCCTACAACCTAACTGAGGAACGTTAGTCTATTAAATAGTATCTTCAGTTGTTGCTTGAAATCTTATTTGTTTTTTTGAGCTGATTTTTGTTGCTCTTTCGGTTCTTCGGTTACCGGTGCTGCTTTTTTTTCTGGAGCAGGCGACGGATTTTTGTCTTCATTTTTTGGGTGTATGCTTGGGTTTTTCATAATAAGCTCTTTCTATCTCGCTTTTCGCGGTGTTGCGAATTGCTGAGAGTGCAAGAATATAGAGAAAAAAAAACTTTATCCGTTCGCTAGCGCACTTAGTTAGCAAATGACTCAAATGTACCGATTGGGATAATGTGTTCAATTGACAATTATTCTCTCCTAGAAAAATGCCAGTCTGACTTACAAATAAAGAATTCCCTACTTTATATTTAGATAAAACGTGGTTATCGATATTTAATCTATACTAGGTGGCAAAATGATGAAAAAGTGGATTCAAAATGAAAACCATGTTTAGTTTTATCAATAGTTACTCAACTTTTGTCGTCATAATCGCCTGCTATTTACTTATTTTATTAATTACCATTGTCGGTTATCATTATAGTAGTACTGCTATTCTTGAACCTATATATTTATTGCCTTTAGTCGTTCTTAGTTGGTATGCAAAAAGAATATCAGTCGTTGTGGTCGCTATATGCATTATTGCGCTTGCACTACTTATTCAGAGCTTAATAGTCGAAGGTGCTGCTTTATCATTAACTATTATTTTCTACATTTCTGTAAGGTTGATAATCTATATTCTCATTTCAATTCTTATTATGAATTTCAAAAGCGCACATAAGCAAGAAAGTATTTTTGCAAATACTGATAGTTTGACCAATTTACTAAATTCGAGAAGTTTTCATATTGATTTAGCTAATGAAATATTGCGTTCCGTGAGGTATCAGCATGTTTTTTCATTGGCTTACATTGATATCGATAATTTTAAACGAATAAATGATTCAATTGGTCATTCTAAGGGGGATGAATTACTTTTTTCAGTTGCAAAATGTTTAGTCTTAAACCTACGAAAAACAGACATAATTGCTAGGTTAGGCGGTGACGAATTTGCGGTAATATTTCCAGAAACAGGGCAAGAAGAAGTTAAAAATGCGTTTGCTAAAGCTAGCAAAAATTTAAAAAAACAGATGCTAAATAAGGGATGGAACGTGAGTTTTAGTGTTGGTATTGTAACCTTTGAAACGCTACCTACAGATATCAAAGAGGCAGTAAATATAGCAGATAAGCTAATGTATACCGTTAAAAATAATAAAAAAGATGATGTCGCTTTTCAACTCTGGCAAGGAGCAATGTAACTATTGTTAATTACACACTGATAGCACATTAATTTCCTTAACAGCAACGAAAATGGCTATTCAACACACTGTCACCAATTTTAATAAAATTTAATCTACTGCCAACCTTGATTGTCTATTTTTTGACCATATATAGTAATAGTAAGTGATCAATTAAGGTCATTTATTCAGAGGGCATTGTTATGCCTACGAACGTCACACCTCCTCGAGGTCCATGGGGGGATAAACCCCCTGTTCCGCCAGATTTAGATCAACTTTTTAAAAATGTTTTGCTTAAGTTTCAAGGTTTTTTACCGGGAGGGAGTTTACCCAAATTTTTATGGCTACTGCTTTTAGTTTTTTTGGGTTTAACGGTTTGGACCTCGGTATACACCATACCAAGTGATTCTGTCGCAATCGTAAAGCGATTTGGCAAGTACGCTAGAGAAGTACCACCGGGGCTGCATTTTAAATTTCCTTTTGGTATTGAATCAGCAACCATTGTTCCCGTTAAACGACAGTTAAAACAAGAGTTTGGCTTTACTACTTCAGGTGCACAAGACCCATTTCAAAATAGTTTAAACAATGATGAACGCCGTGAAACACAAATGGTGACAGGTGATCTTAATGCTGCGTTAGTTGAGTGGGTCGTACAATATCGAATTTTAGATCCCGTTAAATTTTTATTTGAAGTTAGGGAGCCTAGTGAAACACTTAGGTATGTCTCTGAGTCAGTAATGCGAGAAGTAGTGGGTGATAGAACCGTTGATGAAGTTATAACGATTGGTCGTCAAGAAATAGAGTCACAAGCATTAATAAAAATGCAAACCCTTTCAACGAAGTACACTATGGGTATTAGCATTGATCAAGTACAGTTAAAAAATATTAACCCGCCTAAACCTGTGCAAGAATCTTTTAATGAGGTGAATCAAGCGCAGCAAGAAAAGGAAAAACTGATCAATGAAGCAAGAAGAGACTACAACAAAATAATTCCTTTAGCACTGGGGGAGAAAGATCAGCGAATTCGTGAAGCGGATGGCTATAGATTAAAACGTATCAATGAAGCTGAGGGGGATATAGCACGGTTTGATGCTTTACTTGTGCAATACGTTAAAGCACCAGAGGTCACACTTCGCCGTATTTACATTGAAACCATGCAGCAAGTATTACCTCAGGTACATTCTAAAATCATTATCGATAAATCAACAAGCAATATATTACCACTGCTTAACCTTGAACAATCAAACAAGACATTAACAATAGGAGGTAAACAATGATCTCCAAAAAAGTGACTATTTTCCTTATCGTACTAGCGTGCTTAGTGATTGCTTTACAACAATCGCTTTATACCGTAGATGAAGTAGAGCAAGTGATCATTACTCAGTTTGGCAAACCAATTGGCGAGCCCGTATTGACGGCTGGCTTAAACGCAAAAATGCCTTTCATTCAATCTGTGAACGCTATAGACAAGCGTATTTTAGAATGGGATGGTGCTCCTTCCGATATGCCAACTAAAGATAAGTTATATATTTCAGTAGACCTTTTTGCCCGTTGGCGAATTACCGATCCTCTACAGTACTTCTTAAGATTGCGAGATGAACGCAGTGCACAGTCGCGGCTCGACGATATATTAGGCAGCGAAACGCGCAATGCTGTGGCAAAACATGAACTCATCGAAATAATTCGTACTACAAATGACCGAACACCGCTTCGTGATGCCATGCTAACCAACACTGAAAGAGATTTAAAAATGGGCAATTTAGTGCCGATTAAAAAAGGTCGTAAATGGGTTGAAGAAGAAATATTTACTGCCGCTGCTGAGAAAGTCAAAGTATTTGGTATTGAATTGCTTGATATTCGCTTTAAGCGCATTAACTACAATGAAAGTGTCCGTCCTAAAATTTATGATCGTATGATCAGCGAACGTAGGCAAATTGCCGAGCTGTTTTTATCGGAAGGCAACGGTGAAGCGGCCAGAATACGTGGTAATCGTGTTAGAGATCTGAATAAAATTCAATCTGAAGCTTATAAAGCGGTTGAAAGTATTAGAGGTTTAGCAGATGCACAGGCCGCGAATATTTACGCAAAGTCTTACAGTAAAAGCCCAGAAGCAATACAGCTTTATCAATTTACCCGCACTATGCGATCTTATCCTGACATTATTTCTGAAAATACAACGCTAGTTATGTCAACCGACAGTGATTTATTTAAATTTATCAATGGTATTAATAGTTTAAATAACACCCAAAAAGTTAATTAGCTTGTTTAAAAAACGTTGAGAACGCTTGGAGAATTCAAGATGACGACACTGAACGATCAAAAAGTGTTAATGAAAAAATATGGCATATCTTGTCAACAAAAGACCATTTATTGCTATAAAAGACAGCGTTTTTATAGCTTTCAAGCAGCATTGAATATTGCAGCATTGGAACAGGATGTTCCTAAGGAAAAACAACATGATCCCGATAAATAAAGCAGCATGGCAAGAAAAATACTATACTCGTTTAATTAATAATAACAATGACGAAAAAAACACAGTTTGCGGTTATTGGTCGTTAAATAAGCTTGCTGAAGATTTTCACTTCAATTTGAATGACCAACCGTTCATTACCAAATTATTTTTAGAAAATGTCCTTCGAAATTGCACCGCTCATGACACTTTTAATTATCAAAATGTTGTTGAAACCATCAAAAGTTTAGTGTCTATAGTACCTCCAGCTAACTTTGAATTTCCATTTTTTCCTGCTCGTGTATTAATGCAAGACTATACAGGTGTACCCGCATTAGTTGATTTGGCAGCGATGCGAGATGCAATAGCAGATAAAGGCTATGATGCTACTATTATTAACCCCGTTTGCCCTGTTGATTTAGTAATAGATCATTCAATTATTGCAGATCAGGCAGGAAGCTCGACCGCGTTGATCCATAATCAACAACTTGAAATGGAAAGAAATCAAGAGCGTTACCAATTCTTAAAATGGGCGCAAGCCTCATTCAGTAATTTAACTATTATTCCGCCGGGGCGTGGTATTTGCCATCAGGTTAATCTCGAATATTTAGCACAAGTGGTTAGAGATGAAGTTAATGTGTTAATCCCAGACACATTAATCGGCACTGATAGTCATACCACAATGATCAACGGCTTAGGTGTGCTAGGTTGGGGAGTAGGAGGTATTGAGGCCGAAGCCGTAATGCTAGGCCAACCATTGAGTATAAGTGCACCTCAAATAGTAGGTGTTAAACTGCTAGGGGAAATGCAGGTCGGCACCACTGCAACTGATTTAGTCTTAACAATCACTCAAATATTAAGAAAATATGGCGTCGTTGGTAAATTCGTTGAGTTTTACGGCGCTGGAGTTTCAAAATTAGGTATCGCCGACAGAGCAACGGTTGCCAATATGGCTCCTGAATACGGGGCGACCTGTGCTTTGTTTCTCATTGATAATGAAGTTATTGAATACTTAAAGCTTACTAATCGTTCATCGTCATTAGTTGAACGTGTTCACACGTACGCGTTAGCGCAAAAATTATGGAATGATGAATCCACACCACAAGCAACCTACTCAGAAAATGTCACTATAGACCTAAACGCAATAGAGCCTTCGGTTGCTGGACCCAAACGTCCACAAGATCGTTTGTCTCTTAATGCTATTGAACGAGTGACCAGAGAAGCAAGTGAGCTTGATTGGCATCGTCCAGCTAGAGAGAGTTTACCTTATAGGAAAAAGCCATTGACTTGCGGAGATGTCGTCATTGCTGCGATTACTTCCTGTACGAATACCTCTAACCCTAAAGTTATGTTACAAGCTGGGTTATTGGCTAAAGCAGCCGTTGAACGAGGACTTAAAATTCCCCCTTATGTAAAAACATCATTAGCACCGGGATCCCAAGTTGTTGCACACTATCTTAATAGTACTGGGTTACAACAATATTTAGATAAACTAGGCTTTAATTGTATTGGCTTTGGTTGCACGACTTGTATCGGTAACTCTGGACCACTAGACCCTGATGTTGAACAACAAATTAGCGAAAATGACCTAAATGTAGGTGCGGTTTTATCTGGAAACCGTAATTTTGAAGGGCGTATTCATCCTTCAGTGCGATTAAACTGGCTAACCTCTCCGCCCCTCGTTATTGCGTTTGCTTTGGTTGGACATACTCGTATCAGTTTTGATAACGAGCCTCTGGGTATCGATAAAAATGGTCACCCAACATTTTTACGCGACATTTGGCCGAGTGATTATTTAGTCAATGAAACAATGTGTGCGATAACCAAAGAGAGTTATGCATCATCATACCAAGATATGTTAATCGGTGATCATGCTTGGGAAGCATTAGCTATAAAAAATACCGACTGTTATTCATGGAATAGCCGTTCTACCTATATTAAAAAGCCACCGTTTCTAGACTTATTAGACCAAACAGGCCATGAAGGGCTGAAAATTTGTAATCAAGTACACGGTCCTATAAAAATAAAATCAGCTAATATTTTAGCAATTTTTGGCGACTCCATTACTACAGATCATATTTCCCCAGCGGGTCAAATTAGCCCGCATAGCCCCGCAGGTAAGTATCTTATTGCTGAGGGTGTGGCACCTGCACAATTTAACAGTTATGGCGCTCGTCGTGGTAATCATGAAGTGATGATGCGTGGTACGTTTGCCAATAATAGGCTAAGAAATAAGCTAACAGCTCCCGTAGAAAGGGGAATAACGACAATTTTCGATGACAAAATAAAGCATTGTGATACACATACCTCAATTTTTGAAGCAAGTGAGTACTACGCAAAAACAAACACACCATTAGTTATATTTGCTGGTAAAGAATATGGAACAGGTTCTAGCCGAGATTGGGCTGCTAAAGGTTGCCAGTTGTTAGGCATTAAAGCAGTAATTGCAGAATCATTTGAACGTATTCATCGAAGTAATTTAGTTGGGATGGGGATCATGCCATTGCAATTACCTAAAAGTATCTCTGTTGAAAGTTTACATTTACAGGGCAATGAGTTAGTTGATGTTATATTCGACAATAATAAAAATAACCACCTTTTAACTCCGAACCAAACGATACTAGTGACGATACACTCAACTGCAAATGATGGAACAAAAGGACAAGTAACTTTATCTGTGGTTTTACGTATTAATAGTTCACTGGAGTTAGATTATTTTATTGCTGGAGGGGTTTTACCTTACGTGGCAAGCCAATTTTTATGAACAAACAAACAACAGATCAAAACCCAACAGAAAGGAATACGCCTCGACAACTTTGGGGAGAGCAAACTCGGTTGTCGTTAAAGTACTTTAATATAGGTAATCAATGTTTCTCGACAGAATTTATTGATACTCTCATCAATATCAAACGAGCATGTGCGCAAGTTAACTATAACGAAGGACTACTTAGTGAAGATTACTTGCAAGTTATTTTACTCGCATGTGATGAATTACTAGTTAAAGATTATCCTGAACAGTTTCCTTTATGTATTTGGCAAACAGGCTCTGGTACACAGACCAATATGAATGTTAATGAAGTCATCTCTACGTTAGCCAATGAATTTAGGGAAAAAAAGTGTTTTGAAAACCATCAACTTGAGTACATAAACAACCGTATCCATCCGAATGACCATGTTAATATGTCACAATCATCTAACGATGTTTTCCCTAGCGCAATGCATATTGTAGTTGCTAAGTTAACCCATAATAACTTGCTTAAATCCTTAACTTACTTATACGATAAATTACATGAAAAACAATGGGAATATAATGATGTGGTGTCGGTTGGTCGAACACATCTTATGGACGCAATACCTTTAGCTGTTGGCGCTGTTTTTTCTGGATACTGCGATCAACTTACACAAGCTCGTACAGCGATAACTGAAAGCTTAATTAATGTTTATCAACTTGCCATCGGCGGCACAGCTGTGGGAAGTGGCGATAATGCCCCTTCACATTTTGGTGCTAAAGTGGCTATAAAGCTGACAGAACAATACCAACTACCATTTGAAGCTAGAGAAAATGCATACGCTGCAGTTTCCGGCGAAGACGCCTTGTTACGTTACGCAAGTGCATTAAAACAACTGGCCAGTGTTTTGTTTAAAATAGCGAATGATTTTAAGTTGCTAAGCAGTGGACCTCGTTGTGGTTTCAATGAATGGTTGTTACCTGCTAATGAGCCCGGTAGCTCTATTATGCCAGGAAAAACAAATCCGACCCAGTGTGAAGCATTAAGTATGGTATGTCTGCAGGTTTTCGGTAACGAATTAACAGTGTCGCTAGCGGTTTCAAATGGCCAGTTGCAACTCAATACCTATCGGCCAGTAATCATTCATAACATATTGGAAGGCATCGAACTTTTAACAGATGCGATGACTTCTTTTGCCGATTACTGCGTTGATGACCTTAAACTTAACAAAGTACAAATTCAGAATAATATTAAGCAAAGTTTGTCAATGATCACCTTACTAGCTCCGACAATTGGTTACGATGTTTCAACAGATATTGTTCGTGAAGCACACCATAAGAATATTTCATTAGCAAATGCCGCAGAGCTTCTAGGTTTATATACCTCGACAGAGTTCGAGACATTATTAAATGAAAAAATTCAACAAAGCTCTTCATTCATAAAATAAATGACGTTTTGCTAGGTAAGCTTATTTCATGTTTCCATGCATTTTTACTTTAATAACTAGACCCTACTCTCGCATTGTGGCTTAACTTGCTAAAAAATAGTGATAAATACTCTTAATTCAAATAAGAAAGCGCAGGATTAGTGCTTGATTTTCCTTTTTTATCCTTAGTGTTATTGCTCCGTTTATTGGCGGTATCCGTATTGAAGTATTTATGGACATAACCTGATGACATAGAAGATAAAAGCGCACTATAATCCAAATTAAATTGGACTGTTTGTCCAACTAACAGCGGCTTTCCTGATGTTTCAATGATTAGATGATCGCTCGTTGATGATTTAATGATGATACCTTTTGGAGCACGAAGCCCTGTAATACATGCATCTTGACGACCTAACGCAAGAATAACTTGTGAAACAGCCCCTCGTTCTGAAGTATATATCTTTTCACCAAAAGCATTGGCCCCTCTATTTCCCCATGGCAAAGACGGTTTTATCTTTGACTCAATCACTTCAGCAGTCAACGTAATTGCATCGGTATATAATCCTTCCACTTTTTCTTGTGTTAAAGAGTCAAAACCTAGAAAAATTGCTTCCCCTATACGAAGGTTATTCACTCGAGTTGAACCGGTATGATTTAGTGCCCAATCAATTGAGGCGGTATTTCCACCTGAAATAATATCGAGCTTGAGATCAAACTTTGCTTCAATTTCATCGGCTATGTTTGAAAGAAGCAACATGTTTTTATCATCAGTAGCAATACCATATCGACACGCTAGGTTTGCACCTATTCCTCTTATGATAATATTGGGAAAAACAATAATTTTATGAATAAAATCAATAACAAACTCTGGCATGATGCCTTCTCTTAGGTCGCCAAGCTCTATCATTATAATAATTCCATGGTTAATATTTAATTGCTTTGCCACACGGGAAAGCTTTTGAATCACCTCGACCTCAGTATTCATACTAATATCACACCACTTCACGACACTGGTAACTTGGCTGAGCATGGGCGTGCGAATCAACATTTTTGGTACAAAAATACCTGCTTTCGTTAACCTTTGAATATTTTCGACCCTAGAATCTGCAAACATCTCTGCCCCAGCTTCGATAAGCATTTTTGCAATAATAGGATGACCTGAGAAAACTTTAGTTACCGGAGTAACTGAAATATTTTTTAAAGCTAATTTAGCCATAAGGTACTGAGCGTTGTGACAGACTTTAGCGCAATCTACATTTAAGCTAGGATACTTCACCCTTTTTCGGCCAGTTTACTTGCCAATTGAGGATAAGCTGACAGTACTATGCCAAGCAGTTGCTCTACTGGTTGAGACAACGGATCAGTCACCGGTAGACTTAACTCATTGGAGTACCCAGCAATCGCAGTAAGAATATCATCTAAAGACATATTTTCATGATTGAGCGTTAAGCCAATAACCGCTGTGTTTGAAAATGTCTCGATGAGGTTTATCTCAGATGTTACTGATGGCATTGGCATATCAGGAAAATCACTGCGGTGTTTACGTTTAGGTGCATGTTGTAAAATAACACTGGTAGGACAACTACCACGCAATATAAACGAACTGGTAGAATAAGCGGGGTGACTTAAAGCCCCTTGTCCCTCAATTATAATAATGTCTGGTTTTTCTGTCTTATACGCTTTGATAATAACTGATTCTAACTCTCCTGCACAAAATTGAGAAGGTACTGCATCAAGAGCTACACAGTAACTTGCCCCTTGCATAATACCAGTTTGCCCAGTGGCTATCATCACCACCTTAAGACCTTTATTAGTTAGTTCATTGGCTAATATTGTCGCTGTTGTTCGTTTTCCTAAGGCACAATCGGTACCTAATATTGCTATTCTTGGACAGTCCACATTTCGAATTTCACCGCTAAATATTTGAAGATCTTCTTTTTGCTTGGGTTTACGAATATCTAACACGCGAACATTGTGTTTTATACTGGCTTCTATAAAAATAGGGTCATCCATCAGAAACTCATGTAACCCATTGACAATATGCATTTTCAGTGAAATTGCCTGCAGGATAATATCCTTTTCAG
>Ga0316205_10003842_pt1 | contig 13760 bp, 14 predicted proteins | sample 3monthpyrite_MG_FD_204941 | JGI IMG/M metagenome (GOLD analysis project Ga0316205, IMG submission 204941) | Microbial mat bacterial communities from mineral coupon in-situ incubated in ocean water Damariscotta River, Maine, United States -... | ecosystem: Environmental > Aquatic > Marine >... | reverse complement strand
ATATAATATTTGGGGCTTTATTTACCCTAATGATGCTCTTGATAGGAATCAACTCACTAACTGAATGGTACAGCTTTTATGTTTTTCTGGCATTTTTAGAAAGTATTATTACTTTTTTAATTGTCTGGTATGCTTGGAAATGGCCTAAAGAAAAAGAGGTTTAACTATATAATTATGATATCAAGGAATAAGACATTTATGAAATTAATTCTTACAGCAATAATATCGTTAGTTCTTGCTTGTCATAGTTTTGGACAAAGCGACTTTATACAAATAGAAACAAACAAAACACTAGGCCTATTTAGTTTCTTGGAGACAAGTTCTGGCAAGCTGGGAACTTCCAGTTCATTCAGAAAATATATCAATGAATCTTATAAACAAGACAAAAAATTTAATAAGTTGGTCGATTCTTATTCTAAACTTAACCTAGATTATTCGATTAAACGACAAGAGTTTCCCGAGAAAAGAGCATCCTTTACTACAACAAAAGATTTATTATGGATTGCTGCTTCTAATTCAAATAGCATTGATGATTTTAATCAACGAATTATAGGAATCTTACCGCATCAAACGCAAATTCAGTTCGTCGAATTACTACATAATTCAGAAAGCTATTATAATGATTTGATTTGGAATAAAGAACAAGACAATATTCTTAGAATCCAAAATCAATTAGACGATTATAAAGACCAAATAAGTGACTTATTTCTTAGAATAAGTCAATTTTACAACACTTCATGGAATACCAGTATTCCTTTTAAGATCGTGCTCTATCCAATTCCGTTGAAAAATGGCAACACAACAGCCATTCCAAAAGGCAATGCACTCATATGTGGGTTTCTGGCTCATAATGAGAATGATTATAAATCCCAACTAGGAATTATCATTCACGAAATGTGTCATATTCTATACAAAGAACAAAACCCTAATTTTCAACATCAAATAGACCAATGGTTCGCAAATTCAAGCTCGCCATACGCTTCTCTTGCCTACTCATATACTAATGAAGGTTTAGCTACCGTATTAGGAAATGGGTGGGCGTATAAGCAAATTCACAAAAGTTTAGATCCAAAAGAATGGTATAATAACAAGCATATTGATGGTTTTGCACATTCGCTGTTCCCGCTCATTGAGCAATATTTAAACGATGGAAAAAGTATAGATCAAGATTTTGTAAATAAATCAATTGAATTATTTGCACAAACATTCCCAAAAGCTACCGTAGAAACAGCCATTTTAATGAATAGCCTACAATTGTATGCCAATACAGAAGAAGAAACCGAAATAAATGAAATATCAAATAGCATTCATAATTATTTCAATATTAGATCAATGTGGTTTTCTACGCCTATCCTTTCGATAGAATCCAAAGAAAAGTTTGATAAAAAGGAGACAACCAAATTGTTTATAATTGATTCGGACAACGCAAATACCATCGCTGGACTACAAGAGTATTTCCCTAACCTTAAAATTCATACTCCATTAAATACTATTGATATTTTAAAAGATGAAAAATCTAAGAGTACTTTAATTATAATGAACATAAATGGATTAGCTAAATTGAATGATGCTTACACAGTATTATCCAACATTACTTATCTAGAAAACGGAATGAATTACGAAATAAAATAACGCCGTACATTGGCATGTATATTAATTACTCGTTCTGTAAGTTCTCTTAAATCTCATAGGGTTTTCCTCTAGTTTGTTTTCTTTTACTAATTTAGAGCTAACCAACCCATTAAACTCAGTCTTGACTAAAAATAGGAACGAAACAAGATGGCAGCGCGCCCTATGCAAAACCGCTACCCCGTATTAGAAAATGAAAAAATTCATAGTAATAACACTCGTATTCATATTATTAACAAGTTGTTCAAAGGATGATTCCGAATTTATCGTTGGACAATGGCAAGTAACTGCAAGATTTGAATCTCAAATTGAAGTTGAACTATACCAATGTGATCCCTTCATTATTTATGAATTTAACGATGACTTCTCAATGAGATCTTTTACAATAAACGAAGGTGAAATTCCAGGTGGAGTTATTTGCGGGTTATTCCCTCCAAATACCTACAAATGGGAAAAAGTTGACGATAATATGTACGTTAGTAATCATGTAAACACACCAGACTTAACTATTTTTTATACGGTAGAAAGTGGAAAATTGTTAGTGGATTATGGAACGCATATTACGGCCGTTTACTCTAGAAGATAATGTACTCTAAACAAAAGCTAGTAACGCATTTAACTCATTATTAAATTTTGGCTAACTTTAAAATGTCCCCAACAAATGAAACTAAGTCTTAACTCAATAAAAGGAACGAAATCATTTGGCAAATCGTTGTCAGTAAGCTGATAAGATAGTTCATGAGAAATCTATTTATGAGAATAATAAAATTGTCCAAACGAAAAGAATGGAATGAAAACCATATTATTTATTGGAAAAAATCGTTAGAATTAAACGATGCCGGTTTTACTATTTTCCAAAATGAATTACTTGATAAATTAGAACAGGTATTAATTCACCATGCGATTTCATATGATACCGAAATAACTAAACATTTAGATGATGAAAATAGAATTGTAAAAATGGTAGTGTTGACTTTAGACAAAAATTCTAAATTCTGGATTTATCATGATATGGCCGATTTGACAATAGAAAAGAAACATCGAATTTTTGAAGAATGGGGATATTTAAAACCTGAAGATTTGATCAATGAATATTTGAAATCAACAAAAGAACTTTTAAAAATCAGAAGCCTACGGAACTAAGGAAAACACAGTTTACGATACCATTAGTGTGCATTTAAAAAACCGAAATGAATAGAATATTAATTTTAATTTTGGCCAGTCTGTCATTTACCATTTGTGATGCGCAGAAAATTCCGTCCAAAGAACAAATTGTCGATCACTATGGGTTTGTGGAAAAATCTATCGACGTTAATAACGAAAAAATTGTTTTTTACACATACGAAAAAAACAAAACTCCGAAATCTAAACTGGTTCTTTACCTGCAAGGTAGTGACCCGAGTCCACAATTCTCTTACCGAATAAAAGATGGCAAAACTCAAAAACTTTGTTGGCTGAATGGTGAATTTAAAGATTTGTCCGAAGCATATGTATACGTAGTAATCGAAAAGATTGGTTTTGAAGGTGTCATTAACGAAGACGATATTCCAAAACCTAAAGTGTATCAGCAAAAGAACTCTCTTGGTAACCGAGTATTTAGAGCAAATGCTGTTTTAGACCATCTAACCGCTAATAATGCCTTTGAGAAGGTAATAGTCTATGGACATTCAGAAGGCGCACCTGTAGGGGCCAAATTGGCAACTATGAACACTAATATCACCCATTTAGGGTTTTGGGCGGGAAATGCATTACCCGATTATTTTGATTTTATTCTTGAAAATAGAATTGAATATTATAAAGGTTCCATTTCCGACTCAACTGCGCAAGCAAGAATTAATGAAAATATTGCCGGATTTAGTAAAGTTGTATCCGATTCTTTGAACACTGATGGTAAAGGATATACTAACCTGAGGTGGTGGTCCTATTCTGAACCTCCGATTAACAATTTACTAAAAGTAGACATCCCCATTTATGTTCAAGTTGCGACTAAGGATAAAAGTGCTCCTATTGAAAGTAGCTACATGATTCCATTAGAATTTGCTCGGTTGAAAAAGACAAACCTTACCTACAAAGTTTGTGTTGGTTGTGACCACGGATTTTCAAAAACTAATGAAAATGGTAATACCGAAAGAAAGTGGAAAATAATATTTTCAGATTTTATTAAATGGACCGAAAAAAAATAACCCTCACAACACACCTTGTGCAAAACCGATACACAACCTATGGAGTATGATATTATTAAAACAGAGTATGTGAAGAATCTAAAAGGTTTTTCAGCATACTTCCGCATCATAGCAATATTGGCGTTTATTTTTATGCTTTTGAATTATTTTGGTGTTGATTTTTTTGAAGGGAATCAAATAGTTGGAATTACATCGATATGTATTATTGCCATCTTTTTTATTCTTGAGATTCTGAATGCAATTCTGTTTATGCGAATTGGAGTTATTACTTTTGGTAATGAAAAAATTATAATTGATAAAGACAGCACACAGTCTGAATTTGTATTATCAAATGTCCAAAATGTAGAAATAAGTAAGATTCAGAGCAAACATTACTTAATTCAAGCGCATCCAGTTTTTGAGGAAGCTATTGAATTGAGAGAAAATGATTTGACCAAATTGAGAGACTATTTCACCGGCAATCACATTGATTTTAAACATAAATCAATTCAGAATTGGATGAAGAAGATTTTTGGAACAAAATAGGTGGCATAACAAGGTGTACAAAAACCTTATGAGTACTAATAGAAAGCCAAATGATTAAAGAAAAATTTCTGAGTTTAATTAGGAAATATTCGGATAACGAAGCGTATAATTCAAAATGTTGGAATGAAATAGAGAAAAATTATTCGTCCAAAACGCGTCATTATCACAATCTAGAACATTTGGAAAACATGCTCACCGAATTGGATAAAGTCGAATCACAAATTAAGGAATTAGACACTTTGCTCTTTGCTATTTATTACCATGATATTATTTACAAACCAACCAAGAGCGACAACGAACACCAAAGTGCTTTGCTATTTGAAAAAAGAATATCGCAAACATCGTTTTCCAATTTGGACGCATGTATGACCCAAATTGAATTAACTAAAGAACATAAATTATCCAATGATAGTGACACCAATTACCTTTTAGACATAGACCTTTCCACTCTAGGGAAAAACTCAGAAGAATATCAACAATACAGCAAAAACGTTAGAAAGGAATATCGAATTTACCCCGATTTTATCTATCGTAAAGGAAGAATAAAAGTGCTAAAAAGCATATTGGGATTGGATGCTATATACAAAACTGCCTTTTTCAAACAAGCGTATGAAAATCAGGCTAGGGAAAATATAAGGCTAGAATTAAGTCATTTAGGTCAATAATGATCATTGAATAACTCTCTTTCAAAAAAAATAATAATTATATCACAAGTTTTTAATAGAAACAACATCTAAATAGCTAATACAAAACATTTAAATATGAAAAAGTATAGCATTTTAGGGGTTATTATTATGAGCTCTTTGGTTAGTTGCAATAGTCACAGAGCAGAGCACGCGCATGTTCACGGCAACAAGACAACACATAGTCATGATAATTATTACGGGGCTTATACTTTGAAAGACGACCATTTTGGAACCAATACCATGGTGACAGTTGACAGTGAATCCCGAAAAATGGTTACCAACGCACTGCCAAATCACAAAACAGGAGCATTTCCATCAAAAGGAAATCCTAACACAATTTCTGCCCAAAAAAGAGACTATACCTTTCCTATAAACCCAAAAAATACTGGAAAAGCGAAATGGGTAAGAGAAACTGGTGTTGCTTTAAACGGAGTAAAATTTGAACCAGGAACCGCAGAAGTCGTTGTTTGTGAAACTGGTGAGAACTATCGCGTTGAAGCCCTTCAGGATTTAATAGACTTAGGGCTCGATTTTAATCACGCGCATGTTCAGCCAACGGGAGCCTATCATTATCACGGCACGCCAACCGCAGTGATTGAAAACTTTGATACAGGAGAGGATCTTGTTCATGTGGGTTTTGCCCATGATGGATTTCCTATGTATTACTCCAAGAGTGGAGCATACAAACCAAGTTATAAACTACTTGCCGGAGATCGTGAAGGAGAAGATTGTACCTATGAAAACCCAATGCAGACGATAAATATTTCGGCAGGTGGTCATCACGATGGGACCTATACTTCCGATTTTGAATATGTAGACGGCGCTGGTGATTTAGATGAATGTAACGGAATTACCATCAACGGCAAATACATGTATCTCGTCACCAATGAATTTCCCTATGTGAGTCGCTGTTTAATGGGTGAATTCACTGAAGAGAGAAGACCTAACAGACCGCCTCTGGGCAGAAGACCGAGACATAAGCCGCGCTCTTTTTGATGGAGTGCACAAGTTTTTTTAGAAACATGTATCTAACATGGTAGAGAGGATTATAACAGTCTTCTTGAATAATACTAACCAAACCATTATCATAACGAATGATTAAATAATACGCTTTTTACCATTATTCAGCGGCCGAGTTAATGAACGGAAAGGCATGATCTTAAAAAGATATGTAATTTTGTTTAACGAATAACTTTAATATTTATGAAACGTTTAAATTCAAAATTATTATTCGTAGTAGCAATTACTGTGTTACTATTCCAATCCTGTACTAAGGATAACGACGACTTAATAGAACAAGAGAACGAGGGAACAACTTCCAATATAACAACAGACCTTATTATAGAATGGAACGCCCTATGGTTACAAGTTGACCGCCATGCGTATGGAATGCGACCAACTTCTACCTCAAGGGCTTTGGCATATATCCATTTAGCTGGTTATGAAACAGCCGTTGCAGAAATGGATGGGTATGGTTCTATTAGAAATAGGTTGCAAGGCCTTAATATTAACACCAATCAAAGAGAGGGAGATGTTGATTTAGATTTGGCGTTAAGCACTTGCTATGCAATCGTTTTTGATCACTTTATGTATAATGTCGATGCCAATATTGATGTTAAGATTTCTGAATTAAAAGAAACAAAGGAGAATGAACTTTCGGCAGATTTAAATTCTTCTGAAGTTGAAAATTCTATTGCTTGGGGAACCTATGTTGCAAATCGTGTCATCGCCTATAGTCAAACGGATACCGAAGCTGAGGCACAAATTTTAGATCCACAGCCCTATTCTTATGAACCTCCAGTGGGAGATGGTTTTTGGACCTATAGTGATGATGCTGAACGCGCTTGGTTTCCGTATTGGGCATCTGTTCGCACCTTTGTAATTGCGACTAATGAAACTTCAAGTATAGCGCCACCAATGGACTATGATGAAAGCACTGATAGTGATTACTACGCACAAATGAATGAAGTATACATCGTGAACAATGCAGCGAAAGAAGATGACAATGAAGACTTATGGATAGCCGAATTTTGGTCGGACGATGTAGAAGGGTTGATGATGAGTCCTCCAGGTCGACAAATTTCCATTGCAAATCAACTAGTCCAGCAATTTGATCTTGGTTACGAGAAGACCTTGGCTATGTTGCTTAAATTAGGACTTTCGCTGAATGACGCGGCGGTGTCCTCTTGGGCAGATAAGTATGATTATATGGTCATGCGCCCAAGTGTATACATTCAAGAATTCATTGATCCAGAATTTCAAACCAACTTATATCGGTTTATTAACTGGCCAAACCCATCATTTCCAGGGTATCCATCTGGTCACTCAACATTTGCTTCTGCAGCGGCAGGAATTTTCATTGATGAGTTTGGAAACAATGTGACTTTTACAGACCGAACTCATGAAGGTAGAACAGGATTTAGAGGAGCATCCCGAGAGTTTAGCTCTTTATCTGAAATGGCAGAAGAACTAGCCTTTTCTAGGGTGCCACTGGGCGTACATGTTCGAATGGATTGCACGGAGGGTTATCGCTTAGGTTATGAGATTTCCGATGCTGTGAAAGATTTTGATCTATCCAATTAATAGTATAGAATACCTTATTCCTTTTTCAATAAAGAAAAGGTGTGAAATAGTTAGTTCGCACCTTTTTTAGTTGATTTCCAACTTATAACCAACACCGTGGACGTTTGTAATTTTTATAGAAGTGTCATCTTTTAGTTTCTTTCGAAGTTTGGATATATAGGTGTCTAAACTCCTGCCTACAATAACTCCATTGTCTTCCCATACCTTTTTTGTCAGTTCATCACGTTTGACTATTTGATTCGGATTAGCGACAAAGATTTCAAGTAGTTCACATTCTTTTTTTGAAAGGCTTATTTCTACCGCTTCTTTCACCAATTTATTTTGTTCAGGATAAAATCTAAAACTACCAATGGATGAATGATTTGAGTGTTTTTCTAACGGTAACGACGCTTGTCCTTTTTTGAAATAGAAAAACATCAATAAAAGAAGAACGACAACAATTAAGAGGTATAAAATATTTTGAACGCTAAAGAAAGAAGCATTTATTTGGATAAATCTCACTTCAATAGTATAGCAATTTTCAGGTAAAACTCGCCCTCCACAAGGTACGATGGTCTTCTCTTTATTGGCACTCTTTTCGTAACTATAAGCCACTTCCTTATCTGCGCATTGAACAACCTCAACTCGGTAATTCGAGGGGAGATTGGCGGTCTTAAAACTCTTATCTACCATGGCAACCAAACTACTTGGTTCAAATGAAAGCGGTGGTTCAAATGCTAGCACAAACTTCGAAGGTTCAACTTGAATCACAGGCAAAACTAAAGATGTGGAATCTTCTTGGCTGAGCAATAATTGATTCCCAACATCTCTTAAAGAAATTTTTACTTTTTCTGAAAACTCATCTTCACCCTCATTTGAATCGGAAAAACTCCAAGTAAAAAAAACTAGGACCGTTAAGACTCCTAATAAATAAAATGTTCTTTTGCCCATAACTCTCGCAAATAACACATAATTTCAGGACTTTTTACGATAGTTGACACTTCTTTTACATTTTTTTGACACTCTTATTTTAAGCTTCAATTAGTTTTACTGAAAATTAAATATCATGAAAAATCGTATTACAATTATAACCCTCCTCTTCCTATCAATTGGGGCCTTTGGACAAGAGGAAGACCAGTTAAATTTATTCGTGACGGATAGTACTTGGATCAAAGAAATTATTAAGTTCCCTATAGGGTTTGCTCAAGAAATTAAATTTGAAGGCTTTGAAGATTTGAGATTTCCAAAAGGCTGGTCAAACCAAGAAAGCCCAATGTTTTGGTCCTACCTCTGGGCATGGAGCATCAAAAGTTCGGGAGAACTAACCGAAGACGATATGGAGAAAAACATTCAGTTTTATTTTGACGGTCTCATGGGCATTGGTTCCAATAAAAATGCAGATGGGAAAATTCATCATACCAGCGCCCTATTTGTTAAAAGAGAAAACACTTCTGGCCATTCTGAATATGTGGGCAAGGTTAAAACCTTCGATACCCGCTATACCAATAAACCTCTTATATTTCATGTGTTAGCGGAACAACATTATTGCGAACATGAGAAGAAGGTAATTATTGTCTTTAGGTATTCGCCAAAAACGTTTGGAGACAATGCATGGACACAACTTAAATCCGTCAAACTGAATCAAGACGCCTGCGAAAACTGAGGATGACAGCTCTCTAAAATAGTTAGATAACAATCCTAATTAAGCCGCTCTTGATAGTACTCAATTTTGTTGATTGTATTACTGAGAGCGGTCATAATAATATCCGCCTTCCAGAACCCACGGTCAAATTCCTTCCTAATTCATAACACTTTTGCTAACTTAGTCTCCATAAGCAATCGTGGTTAACTCATCATTTCATTGCGTTTACTGCATACTATGCTCTTCTAATTCACACATATGAAAAGAAAATTTATAACGTTAGGTCTATTTTTCACCTTTTTACTAGGGGTTGCCACCATGTCTGGACAGCAAACAACAGATAAAGACAATGCAACTTACATCAAAGCAGGAAAGTTTTTTGATTCAGAAAACGGAAAAATATTAAGCAATTATATCATTAAGGTTGAAAGAAATAGAATTGTTGAAGTAGGAAAAGACATTTCCATACCAACTAACTCCGAAATAATTGATTTATCAGATTATACAGTCATGCCAGGACTTATTGATGGTCACACTCATTTAATGACTTTGGAAACAATATCGGAGGATTATACCATTACTAATCAAATTTTATATCAGGGTGATGCCACACGCGTTTTGCGGGGTGCGAAGCGAGCCAAATCATTTTTAGAAAATGGCTTTACCTCCATTAGAGATTTAGGAGACTCTGGTTCTTTTCTCGACGTTGCCTTGAGGGATGCCATCAATGAAGGAACCGTTGAGGGACCTAGGATGTTCGTTTCAGGACCTATAATCTCTTCGGAAGGAGGACAAGTTGTTGGGCTTCTAAAGAGTAAAAGAGATATTATTGAGAACGATTACACTATTGTAAGGAGCGTTGATGACGCCATTAATGCCGTGCGTGAACATGTAACCTATGGCGCCGACATCATTAAAATATGTGCGAACAATACTCCCAATAACACCACCCTCACTATCGATGAAATGAAGGCGATAGTAAAAATGGCAGCTCGTTATAATAGGAAAGTGACAGCACATGCCACGAACGATTTAGCCATTTGGGAAGCAGTTACCGCAGGCGTCAATGCGATTGAACATGGGTATCAAGTATCTGACACCACACTTGCTTTGATGGCAAAAAAAGGGGTCGCTTTAGTCCCCACCGACCTTTCCAAAAATCTACTCAACAAATACATGGATTTCCTAGAGTTTGAAGGTGACAGAGAAAAGGCTACAGCGAGTTATCAAAAGAATCTGAAAGAGAGGTTGCAGCGCGCCATCAAAGCCAATGTTACTATTCTTACCGGTTCAGACAACTATATCAATTTCGAAATGCCACAAGGAGAGGCAGCAAAGAATATTCTCTTAGCCTATTATGAAGAAGGAATGAAACCATTAGATATCTTAAGATCTTCTACCTATTTATCTGCAGAATTCATGGGTAAAAGTAACAGACTTGGTGTCCTAAAAAAAGGAGCCTATGCCGATATAATTGCCGTCAAAGGTAATGTTGAAGATGATTTCGCAACCGCAATGTTCGACTTAGTTTTTGTGATGAAAAATGGAGAAATCTATGTGAATAAGGAATAACAACAGTCAGTGATAGCTTTCCGTATGAAGCTGATGACCGACTATAAATTATATTACTATGAAAAAAATACTGTTATTATCAGGTTTACTCTTCATATTAATCTCGTGTTCTAAGGATAATACAGACAGTGAAACAGATTTAATTGGTGAATGGAAATTAATTGAAGTAAACGCAGACCCAGGCGACGGAAGTGGCACATTCCAGTCTGTAGAAAGTGATAAAGTCGTGGTCTTTTTGAAAAATGGAACCGTGACGTCCAATGGAACTATTTGTCATATTTCAACCGACTCAAATAATCCAACTTCTGGCACCTATTCTTTGACCGATTCTACGATTAGTTCTCCCGATTGTGTTCAAACAGAATTCGAAATATCTTTCGAATTAATTAATTCAAAATTAATCCTAAGATACCCGTGTATCGAGGGCTGTCAGGAAAAATTTATAAAGATTAAATAAAAGACTTCATGAAGAAAACAATACTTACCGCATTCCTAATAACAGCACTATTCCAGTTTTCAAGCGCCCAGACTCATTCCCTTGAAACTTTGTTGTTCGAACTGCCAGATGTCGTTTTTAAGAAAATTGAAACTGCCAAGAATTTTGAGGCTACCTACGAATTGCGGGTGAAGCAACCCCTAGATCATTCGGACACCTCTAAAGGCTATTTTCAACAACGCGTATTTTTATCGCATCGAGGTTTCGACCAACCTACCATAATGATTACTGAAGGATATGATCGTCCCAAAAATAGAATCAATGAATTAACCGAACTTCTGAAGGGAAATCAGTTATTGATCGAACATCGTTTTTTCGGAAAAAGCGTGCCAGACACTTTAGATTATAATTATTTAACACTGAAACAAGTAACGAACGACTTACACCATATCAAGGAACTATTCAAAAAAGTGTATCAAAAGAAATGGCTTGCTACTGGTCGCAGTAAAGGTGGTGCTACTACCCTATTCTATCGGTATTTCTATCCCAATGATGTAGATGTGAGTGTAAATTATGTCGGCCCAATAAACAATGCATTTGAAGACAAACGTATCTATAAATTTCTAGACACAGTCGGTACCAAGTCCTGCAGAGATAAAATAGATTCATTTCAGAGATATTTGCTCAAAAACAGAAACCATATTCTTCCATTACTTAAAGCATATAGTTTAGGCGCCAATGCAAAATACACCTATCATAATTTTGAAAAAGCCTTTGAATTTGCTGTCATGGAATATCCATTTTCGTTTTGGCAGTACGGACACGATTGTGATAAAATTCCCGATAAATCGATTTCATACTTAGATGCTGTAAAGTACTTCACTTCCGTTTCGGACATGACTTTCTTTGGCGATAAACCTACCAATGGCTATGCCCCACACTATTACCAATCTGCTACTGAATTTGGCTATTATGGCTACGAAACGAGTGAGTTTAAGGGGCTGCTGAAAGAGTTACCTACCGACAAAAACCCGCACGCTGCTTTCACTCCAAACAAGATGAGCGCTCCGTTCAATGGAGATTTATTACATAAAATAAACACATGGTTACCAATTGAAGGAAATGAGATTATTCATATTTACGGCACGCTCGATACTTGGTCAGCCTCGGCCGTTCCTCCATCCAGCAACGTAGACGCGCTTTGGTTCTTTATGGAGGGGAAACATCATGGAAACGCACTTATAAAAACAATGAATTCCGTAGAAAAAGAAAAACTGCTTACTACATTGGAACGTTGGCTTTCCATGAAGATTAGAAATTGATAACTATTCTTGAAAGGATACTTAAATAATCAGACTCAATTTGGAAGAATGAATTAATGATTGTCGAAAAACTCCATCCCGAATTGAATGAAGTATACTTTATCAAAAGTCATACGCTCATTCATATTATATCTGGACAAGGTAGTATTCAGGTAGATTTTAAAAACTATGTCGATTGGCAGGAAAAGGCCATATTTCTTGAAAAAGGGCAGTATATCAAATTTCTATCTGGCGATTTCGAATTAAGAAGAATTGAATTTTCAGATGAATCAAAATTCTACAATAAGGAAGTCCGAGTGCTATTTAAACACCTTATCTCCTTGGGTTATATTAACTTAATGGAATGCGCAGAGTGTAAAACTTTTTTATCTGAAACATTACTAGACAATAACACGGCAGATATAGTCGATATTTCTTCCAAACAATGGTACTGGCAAAATCCTTTCAAAGCAAATAAGGAAGAATATCAAATCATTTTTGATGTCAAGGATATTATTGACACCGAGTATTTCAACGGTTTAACCAGCACAGATCTCGTGGGACTTATTAACGATAGAGGTTATAATGCCCAAGCCCTAATTAAAAATAAGGTAGGACTTTCTGTAAAGAACCTTATGAGCGCCAAAAGGCTTAAGGAAAGTCAAAAAGAAATAGCATTCACGGACAAGAACATTCAGGAAATATCTTATGACTTAGGATTTAATGATGTAGCATACTTTAATCGAGTTTTCAAAAACGCCACCCTTCAAACCCCAAAAGAATTCAGAAATAATTTCGATTATGAAAATAGGGATCTCTTTTCTCAACATATCCTCGAACTCCTGAAAGAACACCATCAGCAGCAAAGATCACTTGCGTTTTATGCCGACCAGATGAATGTGTCGGTGAAGACCTTGTCAAAAAAAGTGCAATCGAAAATGAATACTTCCCTCGGCCAATTAATAAGGCTCGAGTTGGTCAATACCGCCAAATTAATGCTCTTAAATGGTGATACTGTCTCAGCTATCTCTCAAAGGCTCAGATTTGAAGAGGCCAACCACTTCTCTAGGTTCTTTAAGCATTATTCGGGCGCCACACCTACTCAGTTCAAATCTAAAAAGTACAATTCTTAGCGTCTTTTTTGTAGCATGTGGGCTTTGCTTAAGTTTCATCTTTGCACTGTATTAATTCATAAAAAACAAAAAGATGAAAATCAAAGAACAA
>Ga0316205_10003840_pt1 | contig 13768 bp, 7 predicted proteins | sample 3monthpyrite_MG_FD_204941 | JGI IMG/M metagenome (GOLD analysis project Ga0316205, IMG submission 204941) | Microbial mat bacterial communities from mineral coupon in-situ incubated in ocean water Damariscotta River, Maine, United States -... | ecosystem: Environmental > Aquatic > Marine >... | reverse complement strand
TTTCATTTTCGTCTTATCCTGTGTATAACTTTGCTATGGATAAACACTTAGTTGTGAAATCAAATGAGGTGATCGAAGCAAATTATACTCTGTCGCTTGTTGAGCAGAGAGTATTGTTAATGTGTATTGGGCAAATAAACTCAAAGGACAAGTTAAAAAAAACAGATGAGTTTAAACTTTATCCGTCAGAATATATGCGATTATGTGATGTTACTAAACAAGCGGCCTATCGAGATATAAAACAGGCATCTGAAAAATTGTTTAATCGGGTAGTGTTTATTCGAGACAAAAGAAGCGAAAAACGCGGTGGATATTTAAAAACACGTTGGGTTTACGCAATACGATATGAAGATAATCAAGGTTATCTAACCTTATCTTTTTCTCCTGCTATACTTCCTTACCTATCAGAAATAGAAGGATACTATACTGAATATAATATCAGAAACATATCAAAGATGTCGTCTTTATATGCTATTCGGCTTTATGAAATGGTAAAACAATGGGAACGTGGATGGGTTGAAATATCGGTTGATGATTTTAGAAAAAGGCTGTGTCTTGGAAATGATTATTCTCGTGTTTATGATTTAAAAAAACATGTAATCGATTCGTCAATTAAAGAGATAAACTCGAAATCAGATATTACAGTATCTTTTGAACAAAAGAAAACTAGTCGTCGAATTACTCATTTCGTTTTTAAACATAAGTTAAATACAGCCAATAGTGATAAGAAAAAACACACATCAATAAAATCATTGAACGATAGAATTAATAAATTTGTTTCGGAAAACCCCGATCGTACACGCGGTAAAACACGTGACGAAGTCATTGCAATGTTACGTGATGAAAATTAAGCGCTTGGATTAAATTAATTAGAGGAATAGATAAAACTCTACATGAGTTTTATCTGGGATAGAAATTTCGATCTATTATCGAATATTATATTATTCTCCACTTACCGTTTGGACTCATAAATTGATAGGCCTGTAGGCTCCATCAAAATGGGAAGTGGAATATTCTTTCAAATCAGTATGAGTTTAATTTAAAGCAATCACGTTGTTGTCTAAAGTTTCTAATTCAGTCCTTTCAATTTTCCCAAATTTATCACTAATTTTTCGTGCGGTAATATTTATGCTGTTTACATCCTCATTTGCTTGGCCGATGTGCCTAGACAAAGCATCCATACGTTTTGAAAAACGACTAAATTCAATAGATAAAGCATGCAGATGATCATGAATAATTTTAGCCTGTTTACTTCTTTCATCATCAGAAAGTACAGCTCTTGCTGTCGTTAACAAAGCCATTAGTGTTGAAGGAGAAGCCATCCACACTTTTTTGATTTGTGCTTCCTTAACCAAATCGGGATGATGAGCATGAATTTCAGAAAAAACAGCTTCTGATGGTATAAACATAACAGCTCCATTAGCTGTTTCACCTGGAATAATGTATTTCTCTGAAATATCTTTTATGTGTTTCTTTATATCTCGTTTGAAATTTGATTTTGCAGATCCCTTATCTTGGGTAGATACTTCCTTGTCAAACATTATTTTATAATTCTCCAAAGGAAATTTAGCGTCAATAGCTAAATTTCCAGTAGGTGGCGGGAGTATAATTAAACAATCTGGTCGTTTATCATTGGATAATTTTTCCTGAAATTTACAATACTTTTCAGGAATCATATCTCTAACAATTTCTGAAAGTTGAATTTCTCCAAATGCGCCTCTCGCTCCTTTATTATCAAGAGTTTCTTGTAAACTAATAACATTCCTAGATAAGTCTGATATTTTTTGTTGTGCTTGATCAATGAGAAGTAGTCTATCTTTAATATCAGAAAACACTTTATTAGTTTGCTGAAAACCATCCTTTAATCTATCTTCTACCTTAGTATTAATTTTCTCCATGTGAGTATCAGTTGTTTTACGAAGTTCATCAAACATATTAGCTAATGAGTCAGTAGTCCGTTTTAATGAATTTTCAATAGTTTCACTTGTTTTATCTCTAAATTCTGATAAAGAATCAGATTGTATTTTAGTTGAGTTATTTAAAGAATTAGAAATATTATTTTTCATCTCTGACAGAGATGAAATAATTTTTTCATTAAAAATAGAAAGAGATTCAGATTGATTCTTTGTTGAATCACTAAGTGAACTGGTAATTTTATTATTCATTTCTGACAAGGTAGATACAGTTTTTTCATTGAATACTGAAAAAGATTCGTTTTGTGACATATTAAATGTAGAGAGGGAATTAACTGTAGTTTGCTGTGTTTCATTAAGATTTTTTAATAAATTTTCTTGAAATTCACTTATCCTTTTTTCAAGCTCATACTTAACAACCCCCTTATTTTCTTCGAATTTTTTAATAACGTTTTCATTAGTGTGATCAGATAATGTTATATTTTTTTGTATAAGCTGATCAATTTCTTTAAATTGATATTTTTGATTTTTTATTCGTATGGCTATCAATAGAACAACAACAAAAGTGAGCAATATAAAAGCTATAATAGAAATTAATATATAATGTAATGCATTTTGGGTAAATATTCCCGTATTCTCATCTAGAATTTTTTTTTGAGGTTCTGTTTTTTGTTCCTTGTTAGTTTTAACTATTGAGAGTCTTAATTCTTGTAACTCTTTTATAGCAGTATCACGTTCTTCGGACACACTTTTTAATTCTTGTGGAATTGTAGGTTGTTCCGCTTGTTTATCTTCCATAATAACATTTGGTACTTTATGTTTAAAATTTGTTTTATTTGCTGGTAACCAACCAGATAATTTTGCCTTTATCCAATTGTTCTCATATTTTATTATTTTTAATAATGCTTCTTTGTTTATAACTGCAATTTTTTCTTTTCCTGGAAATATTCTAAAATTTTCCTTTGTAACTACCAATTGAAATGTCTTTTCCTCTCCAGTCTTTATATCAGTAGATTTTCTCCATATCCAAGCATCAATGCTTACTTTTAACCATAATGTATCTGAAATAATTTTTTTACTTTTGTACTCTATCGATAAGTTATGAGTATTTAGTAAAGTAGCAATATGTTTCCCATTAGGAGAATCCAGAATTTCAACTTTTTCTGATAAAAAATTAATGGGTTCTGCATTTGTTACCAAAGGTATTAAAGCAACGATAAAAACGCAAAATAGATACCTATTTAAAAACATTAATTTCATAAAAGTTTCCTGTAACCTAATGATAGAGGCAAGCCGATGTCAAATGCATAGTGAAAAATAAACGACACGTAGGTGATCAGTTTGACCGCCTAATTATTAATTTACGGATTTGAAAGTATCGTCCACTTTAGTATCCTCTTTGGAATACCTGCCAATATCGACACTACCCCACAGTGACATTAAGTTTTTGAGATCAGATAAACTCATCGTAAGGGTTTAATTTATGAATATTTATCCCCTACCTCATTCATAAGGGATAAAAGTTAATCAACGATCGCCGGTAAATCATCATCAAACCCGGTCCCATCAGGAACGGTTATTTCTTGCTCTTTGGATTAAATTCTACAAAGGTACCCTTCTAGGGTTTGACCCCATCAGTGGATCGAAACTGGGTATGAATTGACCTTAAAAAACCCCACTACAAATTGGCCCCACCCTACCATTCTCACAGAATGGTTCATTATCTGCATAAATCCACCTAACTTAGGTATGCATACTTAGTTTTTTAATTTCACCCCCCATTTCCACTGTCATTGATTCAGATGATTTATGCCCCGAAAAGACCGTAATTTTACCAACAGTGATTTATCCCGGTTTGCTTGCCGCAATCTCGCCCCTGAAGAACAGGCCAAAATCGTTCATGATTTAATCGAAAAAGATTGTTTTCCAATCGAATTTACCACCGATCAAGTCGAAAAAATCATCTGCCAGCATATGGAAGCCTCCGCTCGTCGGAAGTTGATGAAACGGTTGATCACAGAAAGCTGGTGTAATGGCGAAAATAAAACCATCTCGTGTCAGACCATAGGAGCTATCAAGACGGCGATTGATGCGCGCACCCTGCTGATGAGTATCTTGAGCTTTTTAGCGGCCCTATTGCCACTCTTACGCGCTCTCAGGCGGTTGTTTACCTGGCTCACTCGACTCGTGGCTTGGTTAGAGCGGATTTTCGACCGCATTGGTGTGCTTGAAAAATATCTAGAAACCATTGCGCTGGCCATTGTGGGCTTAGGTGAGTTTTTCGATTACTTAGCTGAATTGTGCGAAGAACCACCATTGCCCCCTGGGCTTGATACAAGCGCCTTGAACGAGGGTCTTCCTGAATTGATGGCTGAGCTATCCGTTATCGCAGAAGATGGCGAAGCGAACGTCTAAGGCCCTTTCTCGATGGCTTTAGGATTGAATTCAACTCCTCGGGTTGGAGAACATCCTTTGGCTGTCATAGTTAGTGGCCGAACGAGAATTCATTAACCGAATGAATATTAATGGATTTTCTCATATGTCTGGCAACGAAGTTTCAGGCTCATTATCTGGTTAATTATTGATCGCGCCATATTAGTCGTATATACGAGCTTAAAACGAATCGAGTTTTATTTGATCAGGCTTTTGAGCTAAAACTTCGTTTGTAGAAAACAAGTGAAATCATCTGTATTTCAATGTCTTATGTGTTTTCGGGCGGGCACTAGTTAACCTGTTTTGTATTTATCCGCCTAGTTTTTAGTTCTATGGCTCAAATCTCATAAAGGTACCTAACGCAACATAAGAACTTGGCTTTCTTACCAGTTTCGGTGTTCTGAAAACGATCGCTTTAGGCATACTCGAATGTCAGAACAAAATAGTTAAAAATCTCTACTTTTTCTATTCTGAAACAGGGTGTCAAAACATAGGCATGAAGAATAGAGTGTTAAACCATTTTGGGGACAAAAACATGAATAGAGAAAAATGATTGCCCTATGTCTGGTTAGGTACCTTTATGGGATTTGACCCTTCTATGAGAAGAAGTAGTATAGAAGTTAATAAATACAAAAATATTATTGAATGAAGCCAATGAATAATATATTATTCATTTATGTTATTTACATATTGGTTATGGTTAGTAAAAATGCAACGATTTAATGTTTATCTCGGTGAGTGTCGGACAACAGTCTCTGTTGTTGATGTGTTGGTAGATTTACTTTCTATCAAACTTTGTTGTGAAGCGGGGACAAATAAATCTAAATCCGTTGTTAATGATTGGATACAGAATTTGTTACATGAAGATAATGACCCATATCGACAACGTCTCTCTCAATTTATACAACGCAAAATAATAATGGAAATTTCAGATAAAAAAATAATACGCCAATACGAATCATACTTAGATAGTGCCTGAGTAAAATATTATTCAATAATAGATTGTCTTTTTATGGGAACCAATATTTAGTAACCATAATGATGCTATATAGCACTAAAGTTAACCGGCGTTGAAAATTATAAGTACATTGAAGTTACTCTTCTTCAATCCCTTACCCTGAAACAAAGGATTGAGAGTCATTATTAATGATTATTAATCAAACGGAAGAATGAACATCAACACTACGTTTTTTTGAAACACTGATTTTTACGCTAACCCGTCGATTGAATGCATTAGTAATCTTCATAAGCTTATCAATGGTAAATCGGGAAAGCTCAGCATTACGAATACGAGAGAAATCGCTGTAATTGTAATCCGTGATTTTTTCAGCATCTCGAACGGAAAGTTTTTCCTTATCAAGGATGCGAATAATTTCAGCTGCGAGCAATGCTTTTGTTTGTTTTACATCAGCATCTTTTTCACTAAGATCATGAAAAACATTGCCACTGCCTTTAACAATCTCTAGTTTTTCATTCATTTTAATATTTCCTTTAATTGTTTGATACGACTTTTAATAAGGTTGATATCTTCCTTAGGTGTTTTAATACCCGTTTTTGATTTTTTCTTAAAAGCATGGATAACCCAAATATCTTCATCTATTTTTAAACCGTAAACAGAGCGGTAAGTATCCGTGTCGTAACGCTTCGTGATTTCAAAAACACCCACGCCTAGTCCTTTCATGGGTTTTGCGCTATCAGATTTGGCTCCTTCGGCTGCTATTGTCAGGGTTGTTTCCATATATTCACGAACGGTAACAGGAAACTTTAGAAAATCCTTTTGTGCCGCTTTGATCCATGAAATATTACGTGTGTTCTTAGCCAATCAGGCCTCCGTGCTGAAACAATGTTGGTAAATATACCAACATAATATAATTAAAATTAACGGTTGAATAGGAAAATTCCCAACATTTCTTTTATAATTAGTATGGTTATGGTTGTTTTTTGATCTTTTTTTAGATTGAAATATGCTCTTTTTTTAAAATCTTTCATGTTTTCTCCTTTTCTTTTTTAAATACTTTTCCTTTTTAGGGCGCAAATTCACCTGATTTATCAATCATTTACAAGCCTATATGACGAGTAATTGTTGACGTTATGACGAGTAATTGTTGACGTTATGACGAGTAATTGTTGACGTTATGACGAGTAATTGTTGACGGCAAGACGAAAAGCTATTTCATTTTCGTCTTATCCTGTGTATAACTTTGCTATGGATAAACACTTAGTTGTGAAATCAAATGAGGTGATCGAAGCAAATTATACTCTGTCGCTTGTTGAGCAGAGAGTATTGTTAATGTGTATTGGGCAAATAAACTCAAAGGACAAGTTAAAAAAAACAGATGAGTTTAAACTTTATCCGTCAGAATATATGCGATTATGTGATGTTACTAAACAAGCGGCCTATCGAGATATAAAACAGGCATCTGAAAAATTGTTTAATCGGGTAGTGTTTATTCGAGACAAAAGAAGCGAAAAACGCGGTGGATATTTAAAAACACGTTGGGTTTACGCAATACGATATGAAGATAATCAAGGTTATCTAACCTTATCTTTTTCTCCTGCTATACTTCCTTACCTATCAGAAATAGAAGGATACTATACTGAATATAATATCAGAAACATATCAAAGATGTCGTCTTTATATGCTATTCGGCTTTATGAAATGGTAAAACAATGGGAACGTGGATGGGTTGAAATATCGGTTGATGATTTTAGAAAAAGGCTGTGTCTTGGAAATGATTATTCTCGTGTTTATGATTTAAAAAAACATGTAATCGATTCGTCAATTAAAGAGATAAACTCGAAATCAGATATTACAGTATCTTTTGAACAAAAGAAAACTAGTCGTCGAATTACTCATTTCGTTTTTAAACATAAGTTAAATACAGCCAATAGTGATAAGAAAAAACACACATCAATAAAATCATTGAACGATAGAATTAATAAATTTGTTTCGGAAAACCCCGATCGTACACGCGGTAAAACACGTGACGAAGTCATTGCAATGTTACGTGATGAAAATTAAGCGCTTGGATTAAATTAATTAGAGGAATAGATAAAACTCTACATGAGTTTTATCTGGGATAGAAATTTCGATCTATTATCGAATATTATATTATTCTCCACTTACCGTTTGGACTCATAAATTGATAGGCCTGTAGGCTCCATCAAAATGGGAAGTGGAATATTCTTTCAAATCAGTATGAGTTTAATTTAAAGCAATCACGTTGTTGTCTAAAGTTTCTAATTCAGTCCTTTCAATTTTCCCAAATTTATCACTAATTTTTCGTGCGGTAATATTTATGCTGTTTACATCCTCATTTGCTTGGCCGATGTGCCTAGACAAAGCATCCATACGTTTTGAAAAACGACTAAATTCAATAGATAAAGCATGCAGATGATCATGAATAATTTTAGCCTGTTTACTTCTTTCATCATCAGAAAGTACAGCTCTTGCTGTCGTTAACAAAGCCATTAGTGTTGAAGGAGAAGCCATCCACACTTTTTTGATTTGTGCTTCCTTAACCAAATCGGGATGATGAGCATGAATTTCAGAAAAAACAGCTTCTGATGGTATAAACATAACAGCTCCATTAGCTGTTTCACCTGGAATAATGTATTTCTCTGAAATATCTTTTATGTGTTTCTTTATATCTCGTTTGAAATTTGATTTTGCAGATCCCTTATCTTGGGTAGATACTTCCTTGTCAAACATTATTTTATAATTCTCCAAAGGAAATTTAGCGTCAATAGCTAAATTTCCAGTAGGTGGCGGGAGTATAATTAAACAATCTGGTCGTTTATCATTGGATAATTTTTCCTGAAATTTACAATACTTTTCAGGAATCATATCTCTAACAATTTCTGAAAGTTGAATTTCTCCAAATGCGCCTCTCGCTCCTTTATTATCAAGAGTTTCTTGTAAACTAATAACATTCCTAGATAAGTCTGATATTTTTTGTTGTGCTTGATCAATGAGAAGTAGTCTATCTTTAATATCAGAAAACACTTTATTAGTTTGCTGAAAACCATCCTTTAATCTATCTTCTACCTTAGTATTAATTTTCTCCATGTGAGTATCAGTTGTTTTACGAAGTTCATCAAACATATTAGCTAATGAGTCAGTAGTCCGTTTTAATGAATTTTCAATAGTTTCACTTGTTTTATCTCTAAATTCTGATAAAGAATCAGATTGTATTTTAGTTGAGTTATTTAAAGAATTAGAAATATTATTTTTCATCTCTGACAGAGATGAAATAATTTTTTCATTAAAAATAGAAAGAGATTCAGATTGATTCTTTGTTGAATCACTAAGTGAACTGGTAATTTTATTATTCATTTCTGACAAGGTAGATACAGTTTTTTCATTGAATACTGAAAAAGATTCGTTTTGTGACATATTAAATGTAGAGAGGGAATTAACTGTAGTTTGCTGTGTTTCATTAAGATTTTTTAATAAATTTTCTTGAAATTCACTTATCCTTTTTTCAAGCTCATACTTAACAACCCCCTTATTTTCTTCGAATTTTTTAATAACGTTTTCATTAGTGTGATCAGATAATGTTATATTTTTTTGTATAAGCTGATCAATTTCTTTAAATTGATATTTTTGATTTTTTATTCGTATGGCTATCAATAGAACAACAACAAAAGTGAGCAATATAAAAGCTATAATAGAAATTAATATATAATGTAATGCATTTTGGGTAAATATTCCCGTATTCTCATCTAGAATTTTTTTTTGAGGTTCTGTTTTTTGTTCCTTGTTAGTTTTAACTATTGAGAGTCTTAATTCTTGTAACTCTTTTATAGCAGTATCACGTTCTTCGGACACACTTTTTAATTCTTGTGGAATTGTAGGTTGTTCCGCTTGTTTATCTTCCATAATAACATTTGGTACTTTATGTTTAAAATTTGTTTTATTTGCTGGTAACCAACCAGATAATTTTGCCTTTATCCAATTGTTCTCATATTTTATTATTTTTAATAATGCTTCTTTGTTTATAACTGCAATTTTTTCTTTTCCTGGAAATATTCTAAAATTTTCCTTTGTAACTACCAATTGAAATGTCTTTTCCTCTCCAGTCTTTATATCAGTAGATTTTCTCCATATCCAAGCATCAATGCTTACTTTTAACCATAATGTATCTGAAATAATTTTTTTACTTTTGTACTCTATCGATAAGTTATGAGTATTTAGTAAAGTAGCAATATGTTTCCCATTAGGAGAATCCAGAATTTCAACTTTTTCTGATAAAAAATTAATGGGTTCTGCATTTGTTACCAAAGGTATTAAAGCAACGATAAAAACGCAAAATAGATACCTATTTAAAAACATTAATTTCATAAAAGTTTCCTGTAACCTAATGATAGAGGCAAGCCGATGTCAAATGCATAGTGAAAAATAAACGACACGTAGGTGATCAGTTTGACCGCCTAATTATTAATTTACGGATTTGAAAGTATCGTCCACTTTAGTATCCTCTTTGGAATACCTGCCAATATCGACACTACCCCACAGTGACATTAAGTTTTTGAGATCAGATAAACTCATCGTAAGGGTTTAATTTATGAATATTTATCCCCTACCTCATTCATAAGGGATAAAAGTTAATCAACGATCGCCGGTAAATCATCATCAAACCCGGTCCCATCAGGAACGGTTATTTCTTGCTCTTTGGATTAAATTCTACAAAGGTACCCTTCTAGGGTTTGACCCCATCAGTGGATCGAAACTGGGTATGAATTGACCTTAAAAAACCCCACTACAAATTGGCCCCACCCTACCATTCTCACAGAATGGTTCATTATCTGCATAAATCCACCTAACTTAGGTATGCATACTTAGTTTTTTAATTTCACCCCCCATTTCCACTGTCATTGATTCAGATGATTTATGCCCCGAAAAGACCGTAATTTTACCAACAGTGATTTATCCCGGTTTGCTTGCCGCAATCTCGCCCCTGAAGAACAGGCCAAAATCGTTCATGATTTAATCGAAAAAGATTGTTTTCCAATCGAATTTACCACCGATCAAGTCGAAAAAATCATCTGCCAGCATATGGAAGCCTCCGCTCGTCGGAAGTTGATGAAACGGTTGATCACAGAAAGCTGGTGTAATGGCGAAAATAAAACCATCTCGTGTCAGACCATAGGAGCTATCAAGACGGCGATTGATGCGCGCACCCTGCTGATGAGTATCTTGAGCTTTTTAGCGGCCCTATTGCCACTCTTACGCGCTCTCAGGCGGTTGTTTACCTGGCTCACTCGACTCGTGGCTTGGTTAGAGCGGATTTTCGACCGCATTGGTGTGCTTGAAAAATATCTAGAAACCATTGCGCTGGCCATTGTGGGCTTAGGTGAGTTTTTCGATTACTTAGCTGAATTGTGCGAAGAACCACCATTGCCCCCTGGGCTTGATACAAGCGCCTTGAACGAGGGTCTTCCTGAATTGATGGCTGAGCTATCCGTTATCGCAGAAGATGGCGAAGCGAACGTCTAAGGCCCTTTCTCGATGGCTTTAGGATTGAATTCAACTCCTCGGGTTGGAGAACATCCTTTGGCTGTCATAGTTAGTGGCCGAACGAGAATTCATTAACCGAATGAATATTAATGGATTTTCTCATATGTCTGGCAACGAAGTTTCAGGCTCATTATCTGGTTAATTATTGATCGCGCCATATTAGTCGTATATACGAGCTTAAAACGAATCGAGTTTTATTTGATCAGGCTTTTGAGCTAAAACTTCGTTTGTAGAAAACAAGTGAAATCATCTGTATTTCAATGTCTTATGTGTTTTCGGGCGGGCACTAGTTAACCTGTTTTGTATTTATCCGCCTAGTTTTTAGTTCTATGGCTCAAATCTCATAAAGGTACCTAACGCAACATAAGAACTTGGCTTTCTTACCAGTTTCGGTGTTCTGAAAACGATCGCTTTAGGCATACTCGAATGTCAGAACAAAATAGTTAAAAATCTCTACTTTTTCTATTCTGAAACAGGGTGTCAAAACATAGGCATGAAGAATAGAGTGTTAAACCATTTTGGGGACAAAAACATGAATAGAGAAAAATGATTGCCCTATGTCTGGTTAGGTACCTTTATGGGATTTGACCCTTCTATGAGAAGAAGTAGTATAGAAGTTAATAAATACAAAAATATTATTGAATGAAGCCAATGAATAATATATTATTCATTTATGTTATTTACATATTGGTTATGGTTAGTAAAAATGCAACGATTTAATGTTTATCTCGGTGAGTGTCGGACAACAGTCTCTGTTGTTGATGTGTTGGTAGATTTACTTTCTATCAAACTTTGTTGTGAAGCGGGGACAAATAAATCTAAATCCGTTGTTAATGATTGGATACAGAATTTGTTACATGAAGATAATGACCCATATCGACAACGTCTCTCTCAATTTATACAACGCAAAATAATAATGGAAATTTCAGATAAAAAAATAATACGCCAATACGAATCATACTTAGATAGTGCCTGAGTAAAATATTATTCAATAATAGATTGTCTTTTTATGGGAACCAATATTTAGTAACCATAATGATGCTATATAGCACTAAAGTTAACCGGCGTTGAAAATTATAAGTACATTGAAGTTACTCTTCTTCAATCCCTTACCCTGAAACAAAGGATTGAGAGTCATTATTAATGATTATTAATCAAACGGAAGAATGAACATCAACACTACGTTTTTTTGAAACACTGATTTTTACGCTAACCCGTCGATTGAATGCATTAGTAATCTTCATAAGCTTATCAATGGTAAATCGGGAAAGCTCAGCATTACGAATACGAGAGAAATCGCTGTAATTGTAATCCGTGATTTTTTCAGCATCTCGAACGGAAAGTTTTTCCTTATCAAGGATGCGAATAATTTCAGCTGCGAGCAATGCTTTTGTTTGTTTTACATCAGCATCTTTTTCACTAAGATCATGAAAAACATTGCCACTGCCTTTAACAATCTCTAGTTTTTCATTCATTTTAATATTTCCTTTAATTGTTTGATACGACTTTTAATAAGGTTGATATCTTCCTTAGGTGTTTTAATACCCGTTTTTGATTTTTTCTTAAAAGCATGGATAACCCAAATATCTTCATCTATTTTTAAACCGTAAACAGAGCGGTAAGTATCCGTGTCGTAACGCTTCGTGATTTCAAAAACACCCACGCCTAGTCCTTTCATGGGTTTTGCGCTATCAGATTTGGCTCCTTCGGCTGCTATTGTCAGGGTTGTTTCCATATATTCACGAACGGTAACAGGAAACTTTAGAAAATCCTTTTGTGCCGCTTTGATCCATGAAATATTACGTGTGTTCTTAGCCAATCAGGCCTCCGTGCTGAAACAATGTTGGTAAATATACCAACATAATATAATTAAAATTAACGGTTGAATAGGAAAATTCCCAACATTTCTTTTATAATTAGTATGGTTATGGTTGTTTTTTGATCTTTTTTTAGATTGAAATATGCTCTTTTTTTAAAATCTTTCATGTTTTCTCCTTTTCTTTTTTAAATACTTTTCCTTTTTAGGGCGCAAATTCACCTGATTTATCAATCATTTACAAGCCTATATGACGAGTAATTGTTGACGTTATGACGAGTAATTGTTGACGTTATGACGAGTAATTGTTGACGTTATGACGAGTAATTGTTGACGGCAAGACGAAAAGCTATTTCATTTTCGTCTTATCCTGTGTATAACTTTGCTATGGATAAACACTTAGTTGTGAAATCAAATGAGGTGATCGAAGCAAATTATACTCTGTCGCTTGTTGAGCAGAGAGTATTGTTAATGTGTATTGGGCAAATAAACTCAAAGGACAAGTTAAAAAAAACAGATGAGTTTAAACTTTATCCGTCAGAATATATGCGATTATGTGATGTTACTAAACAAGCGGCCTATCGAGATATAAAACAGGCATCTGAAAAATTGTTTAATCGGGTAGTGTTTATTCGAGACAAAAGAAGCGAAAAACGCGGTGGATATTTAAAAACACGTTGGGTTTACGCAATACGATATGAAGATAATCAAGGTTATCTAACCTTATCTTTTTCTCCTGCTATACTTCCTTACCTATCAGAAATAGAAGGATACTATACTGAATATAATATCAGAAACATATCAAAGATGTCGTCTTTATATGCTATTCGGCTTTATGAAATGGTAAAACAATGGGAACGTGGATGGGTTGAAATATCGGTTGATGATTTTAGAAAAAGGCTGTGTCTTGGAAATGATTATTCTCGTGTTTATGATTTAAAAAAACATGTAATCGATTCGTCAATTAAAGAGATAAACTCGAAATCAGATATTACAGTATCTTTTGAACAAAAGAAAACTAGTCGTCGAATTACTCATTTCGTTTTTAAACATAAGTTAAATACAGCCAATAGTGATAAGAAAAAA
>Ga0316205_10003838_pt1 | contig 13771 bp, 8 predicted proteins | sample 3monthpyrite_MG_FD_204941 | JGI IMG/M metagenome (GOLD analysis project Ga0316205, IMG submission 204941) | Microbial mat bacterial communities from mineral coupon in-situ incubated in ocean water Damariscotta River, Maine, United States -... | ecosystem: Environmental > Aquatic > Marine >... | reverse complement strand
TCCGCATCTAACCCTCTTGGAATATCGGGTCTGGCAAAATAATAAATGGCATCTTTTGGAAACAAGGGCAATAGTACATCCAGGTTTTTCTCTTTGACAAAACCGAGAACTATATGCAAGGCTTTAAATTTTTGCAGCTTAACTTGCTCCAGCACCAAAGTAAGGCCTTCAATATTGTGGGCAGTATCACAAATAACTTTTGGGTTTTTTCCAAGTATCTGCCACCTGCCCAGCAGCCCCGTATTCTCTACCACCTTCATAAGGCCATGTTTAATATGTTCCTGACTTATCTTGAATTCTTTAAGTAATTTAATAGTTGCCAGCACCCCTTTAATATTCCTGTTTTGGTAACTGCCGAAAAGTGAGGTTTCATACCCCCTGAGATCTTCTTTATCAGCATAGACCAGATCAGAATTTCTTTCTTTAGCGATTTCTTTAAAAACAGGGGCGATCTCCTCCTGAAATTCACTAATCACTACGGGAACACCCTTTTTTATAATTCCAGCCTTTTCCCTGCTTATCTTTGCGAGCGTATTACCCAATATGTCTGTATGGTCTAAGCCAATATTAGTTATCAGCGAGACTTCCGGAGTTATAATATTGGTAGAGTCTAAACGTCCGCCCAATCCTACTTCTATAATTGCTATTGACACCTTCTCCTTAGAAAAATAATCAAATGCCATCCCTACAGTCATTTCAAAAAAAGACAATTTATTTGTTTCAAGAAAAGTTTTATTCTCTCTAATAAATTCAATGACACACTTTTGACCAATAGGTTTTCCATTAATCTTAATCCGCTCCCTGAAATCTTTCATATGAGGTGAGGTATACAACCCAACCCTATACCCCGCTTCCTGTAGAATGGAAGCCAGCATGTGGCTGCTGGAACCCTTGCCATTGGTCCCTGCAACATGAATACTCTTAAAATTTAAATGTGGGTTTTTAAGGTGTGAAGCTAAAGAAATACTATTATTTAACTTGGCATTAAAAGCCTTTGGTCCCTTTTGCTGATACATTGGAAGTTGAGCGAACATCCAATCCAGGGTCTCCTTGTAGGTCATTTATATTATTCCCCCAATTTAAAGTTTACCACAATAAATCCTGTCTGTTGGCTGGGTGCTTTGGAATCCAGATTCCATTTATACAATAATGCTGTTTCTTTTGCGGGTTTCAATAAGCAGGGGTCATTATTGGTAGTGCCCTTTACCCCCGGTTTAGCATTAATAACCTTACCATTTCTATCTACAATAATTTCAACAACTACTCTTCCTTCTTGATTACAATCCTGCTGAACTTTACCGCTATCCAGCAAAGAGCGTCCGTTGAGGCCATATCCACCCGTACCACTCCCGGATCCAGGACTACCATAATAGCTTGTGGCATAAGGATTCCCATCTGGTTGACCTTTATCTCCCGCCATATTATCATCACCTTCACCGCCCTGAACCTCACCGTCAGATTTATTAAGGCCTCCCATAAGTTCATCCAGCTTTTCCTTTTTGGCATCTTTTTCTCGCTGAGCTTTCTCCTCGGCTTCTTTTTGCTGGCGGGCTAATTCCTCTACTTTTTCCTGAGCTTTCCTTGCTGCTTCTTCAGCTTCACGCTTTGCGGCCTCCTGTTGTTTGATTCTAATAGATTCTTCATCTTCCTGGGTAAGTACTTTTTCCGTGGCCTTTTCCGTTACATCTTCTTCGGCTATTTCTTCCGGTTGAGCAGCAGGTTTTTCTTCAACAACCTCCTTCTCTACTATCTCTTTCACTGGTTCTGCAGGCTGAGACTTTATTTTCTTAACGGGTTGCTTTTCTCCCATACCAAATTCCATCGTCCCAAAATTTACAGTGATTCCGTTCTCAATGGGCGGGTCCATATAAGTAAGACCAACATAAAAAAGTAAAAGGAGGAGCACGCTTAACAAAATAGTTGTAAGCGTAAATGATTTTTTCTTGTGTCTCGTGTCTAAAAATGACATTAATTAGGACGCACAGCCAGGATCACTTTATAACTATTCCTGTTGGCAATATCCATGACGTTAACCGCTTCTTTAATGGCTACGCTTTCTTCTGCCCTTAGAATAATAGTGGGCTTTTCCTGGCCCTCAAGTGCTTTTTTTAGTTCAATTTCTATATATTCTCCGTTTATTCTCTCGCTGTTAACAAAATATTCCAGATTTTTATTAATCGTGACTGATACATTTTGGGTATTCGTTGATTTTCCCTTCGCCTTGGGCAAAAGGAGATCCAGCGCATTAGGTGAATTAGCTGTCAACATAAAGAAAATCAGTAGCAGGAATACAATATCCGTCATTGAGGACATGCTAAATTCCGGACTGATCTTATTTCTTCCTTTAAATTTCATAAGACTGTCTTAAACAGGTTCGTTGAGTAAATCGAGAAATTCCACAGCATTTGCCTCCATTTTATGCACTACTTTATCCGTACGATTTACAATATGGTTGTAGCCCATGTAAGCCACAATACCAACAATTAAGCCAGCAACTGTAGTAGTCATGGCTGTGTATATTCCTGATGCCAAAGCACCCATTTCTGCCTGACCCCCACTGCTGGCCATTTGATGGAATGCTAAAATCATACCAATAACGGTTCCTAAAAACCCAATCATGGGTCCTGCACCTGCAATGGTAGCAAGGACATTTACATTTTTCTCCAGTTTGTAAACCTCCAGGGTTCCCGCATTCTCAATGGCTGTATTGATATCATCCAGGGGCTTGCCAATTCTGGATATTCCTTTTTCTGTTAACCTCGCCACGGGTGAATCTGTTTGGGCACATAATATTTTGGCCGCTTCCAGTTTACCGCTCATAACATGATCGCGTATTTGATTCATGAAATTCTTATCTATTTGTGAGGCCGCTTTTATGGCTAGTAAACGTTCAAAATAAATATATAATCCAACCGCCAGCATCACAAATAAAACTGAAATAATTATAATACTCCCGGCTCCCCCATTAAAGATGAGATCAATCACTGAAAGCGTTTTTTCTTCTGAAACAAGTTCCCCAACTTGTGTTTCATCAACAAGATCCTGTAACAATACCATATTTTTCCCTATTAAAAGTTGCCCTTATAACGGTTTAATATCGATTAAATTATGCGTTTAACACTAAATTTCGAATTAGTACAAATGCGACCGCGCCACCAATAAAACCAAGGAACGCCAGCCATGCTATTTTTTTGAAATACCAGAAAAAATCAATTTTTTCCATACCCATGGCTACAACACCCGCCGCAGATCCAATAATTAAAATGCTGCCCCCTGTTCCTGCAGAATAGGCAATAAAATGCCAGACAGCATCATCTAATGGTATTGAGAACATCCCCATACTTGCCGCTACCAAGGGCACATTGTCTATAATAGCAGAACCAATTCCCAGAATCAGGATCACTAAATCTGAAACGGATCCATTAACCGCTTCAGTACCAAGGAAGGGCATTGTAGAATCTAGTGCGCCTGCAAAATGAAACAACATTCCTAAAGACTCCAGAGCAGCCACTGCCAAAAGTATCCCAAGGAAAAAAAGTATACTGGGAAGTTCTATTTTGGATAAGGAAGCATGCACAGCACTATGGTGGGCACCTTCCTGACTCTCTGCTCCATCAACACTGGAAATACTGAATTTTGCACTCGTATATATTTCTGCAAACGCGGCCACAACAGCCAGTGAAAGCATCATCCCTACATAAGGTGGTAAATGAGTAATGGTCTTAAAAAATGGAACAAATACAATAGAACCTAACCCAAGATATAACATAGTACCTCCAAAAGGCGATTTTGATTTTACATTTTCATCCAATTCAGCATCAATATTTCCTTTAAATACCTTGTACCGCAATGCAACCAGAACAGGAATAACCATACATACAATGGAAGGTACCAGTACATGTTCAATAAGTTGCAGCGCAGACACTTTATTACCAATCCATAACATTGTTGTAGTAACATCCCCAATTGGAGACCATGCCCCTCCTGCATTAGCAGCTATTATAATCATCCCCGCAAACCAAAGCCTTACCTCACGATCTTTGATAACTTTTTGTAATATAGTCACCAGAACGATGGTAGCTGTAAGGTTATCTATAATTGCAGAAAGTATAAAGGCCAGAATAGAAAAAAGCCACAGTAGCTTTGACTTTTTCGTTGTGCGTATATAGCCCTTAATAGTGGCAAATCCATCAAAATAATCTATAATTTCCACAATAGTCATTGCCCCTAAAAGGAAAACAAGGATTTCTGCAGTTTTACCCAGATGGTGTAACAACATTTCATCAATATGCGAAGGCTCCAGTTCCTTTAAGTCAGTATTAACTTCAAATACCGGCAAATGAGCTAATGCAATTACTGCCCATAGGATAGCCATCATGGCTAAAGCGGGAATAAGTTTGTCTATTTTAAGATTATGCTCAAGGGTAATTGCCAAATAGCCGGCTAAGAATACAATAATAATAATGGTCTCCATACTGGTTGGTTTTAGATTAGTTGTTTAAGGGCAATTTCAAATGCCGTCTTACTCATGTTCTTTTTTGTTACATTTTCCTTAAAGATATTCAAAATTGCTTTTCGAATGGTATCTGAAGTATCATTAAAAATTAATTCATCATCCATGCCTACTCTTCGCTCCATGAAATAGGCAAATAATCTGGCCATTCCACAGTTTGAAACAAAGTCAGGGATAAGACTTACCCTTTCATCCGTATACTCCATAATTGAACCAAAAAATATTTCAGGGTCCGCAAACGGTACGTTTGCACCACATGAAATAACTTCAAGATTTGTATCAATCATTTCAGCAATTTGTTCCTGGGTAATTAATCTTGAAGCCGCACAAGGTGCAAAAATTTCCGCAGGCAAACTCCAGATACGTTCATTCATTTCATCAAAAGGAATCATTTTATCTGCATCTGCTATCAATGTATTTCCCTTTTTATGTAAAAAGAAGGTCTTTATTTCTTCGAATGTAAAACCGTCTTCATTAATAACTCCACCTACACGATCAATTATTCCCACAATCTTAGCACCCATTTGGGCCAAATAGAAAGCCGCAGCTGATCCTACATTCCCAAATCCCTGTACAACAGCTCGCTTACCTATCACAGTTCCTCCAAAAATATCATAATAGTGCCTGATGGCTTCTGCCACACCAAAACCAGTTATCATATCGGCAACGGTGTATTTTTTGGTAACATCAGGGGAATAGGTATTACTTTCCAAAACCTTAATAACTCCGAGTCTTAACTGTCCTATCCTATTTATTTTGTCCGCTTCTGTTGGCTTGAAATGACCATTAAACACCCCTTCCTGCGGGTGCCAAACGCCAACATCCTCAGTTATTGGTATCACCTCATGAATTTCATCTACATTTAAATCTCCTCCCGTTCCATAGTAACTTTTAAGCAGGGGAGAAACAGCAGCATACCATCTTTCTAAAACTCCTCTTTTTCTTGGGTCATGAGGGTTAAAATTTATTCCCGACTTCGCTCCTCCAATTGGCGGACCAGATACCGTAAACTTTACTTCCATGGTTTTTGCCAGGGAGAGCACTTCATTCATATCCAATCCCTCTCGCATTCTGGTTCCTCCTCCGGCTGCGCCTCCTCTCAGAGAATTTATAACCGTCCAACCTTCAGCTTCAGTTTCCGAATCCCTCCAGTTAAAGACTATCTCTGGTGGTTTGTTTTCATATATTTTTAATAGCTTTTTCATTTGTATATCAACTAATTAAGTGACCTGAATTAAAAATGTGTACTAAATTGATGTTTTAACTGATCTTAATCCAAATGAAGCTAGTGTTGTCTCATAATTATTTAAAATTATAGGTAATAAGCAGACCTTAGACAAATATAAAAAACTTGTACTACTTTAAAAGCTTTTTAGATCATACTTGGTCGTAAAAGTTAACTCAAATGTCAAGGCTTTCACTTTTATAAATAAGCCAATCTAGCCAACCATATTTTCCGTCAGTCTTGTATCTTTGCATTGTCTTTATCAAACTCATAGCAATGAATTTTACACTATCCGAAGAACAAGAAATGATTAAGCAGGCGGCCAAAGATTTTGCCCATGCCGAATTATTACCCGGTGTAATTGAACGTGATGAAAAACAGCAATTTCCATCCGAACAAGTGAAAAAAATGGGAGAACTTGGTTTTATGGGAATGATGGTAGATCCCGAATATGGCGGAAGTGGCTTAGATACATTGTCTTATGTTTTAACCATGGAGGAACTTTCAAAAATAGATGCATCTTCCTCTGTTGTAGTCTCCGTTAATAATTCATTAGTATGCTATGGTTTAGAGACTTATGGCACTACGGAGCAAAAGGAAAAATATCTTAAAAAGTTGGCGTCAGGTGAAATTATAGGTGCCTTCTGCCTGTCAGAACCTGAGGCGGGTAGTGATGCCACTTCTCAAAAAACTACAGCGATTGACAAAGGCGACCATTATATTTTGAACGGGACAAAAAATTGGATCACCAATGGAAATTCTGCATCAGTTTACGTGGTTATTGCTCAAACCCATATTGAAAAAGGATACAAAGGAATAAATGCCCTCATAGTTGAAAAAGGTATGCCCGGATTTGAAATAGGGCCTAAAGAAAATAAATTAGGGATACGAGGGAGTGATACGCATTCTTTGCTATTCAACGATGTAAAAATACCCAAGGAAAATAGAATTGGCGAAGATGGTTTTGGTTTTAAATTTGCCATGAAGACCCTTGCGGGTGGTAGAATTGGTATTGCAGCACAGGCTTTAGGAATCGCAGCCGGCGCTTATGAACTTGCCAAAAACTATTCAAAAGAACGCAGAGCATTTGGAACAGAAATAGCTAACCACCAGGCTATTGCCTTTAAGCTCGCAGACATGCATACCCAAATTGAAGCCGCCAGATATCTGGTTTACAAAGCTGCCTGGGACAAAGATCAGGGTAATGATTACGACATTTCCGGGGCAATGGCCAAGCTTTATGCCTCACAAGTTGCCATGGAAACTACTGTGGAGGCTGTACAAATATTTGGTGGTAATGGATTCGTTAAAGAATACCACGTTGAACGAATGATGAGAGATGCCAAAATCACTCAAATATATGAGGGAACAACAGAGATTCAAAAAATAGTAATCTCCAGAAATATACTAAATAAATAACCCTTAAATCAAGAATATAATCTTATGCCCCAATATTTATAGGGGTATCCTTAGAATTTTAAAAAATTACACTCATATTTTCTTCCTAAAGACAGGGTTAGGCTTAAAATAATTATATACCCGAGATGAGCCACCCCTTTGCCCTGCAATCTCAAGACATACTTTCCTGCACTTTTATTATAATCTCAATTTAGAGGGTATAAAAATTCCAAATTGAGTATTTTTTAACGTTTTTTTGTAAACGTTGAATATTTTGAACACTATCTTATTAAATGATGCATATATCTCGTTAAAAATGATATTTTTGAGTAAATACTGCAATAAAGATGATGAAAAGACAAGGCTTGTATCTACCTGAATTTGAACATGATAACTGTGGTGCTGGATTTATTTGCAGCCTAAAAGGAAAAAAGTCGAATGATATCATTCACAAGGCCCTCGAAATCCTGGATAAATTGGAACACAGGGGAGCTGTAAGTGCCGATGGTAAGACAGGAGATGGTGCGGGTATCCTGATTGATATTCCACATCAGTTTTTTCTGGATGAATGTGATTTCGAAATTCCTAAAGCAGGTGATTATGCTGTGGGCAATGTTTTCTTTCCAAAAAAAGAAAATCAAAGAGACTATTGCATCTCTGTCTTCGAAGAAAATATAAAAAAGCAGGGATTACAATTATTAGGATGGCGAAATGTTCCTGTTAACAAAGCTATTCCCGGAAGAATAGCTGGTGAAACAGAGCCTTTTGTTAAGCAAATCTTTGTTGGCAAAGAAAATGAGGATCAAAAAGATTTTGATTTTAACCTTAAACTATATATCGCTCGTAAGGTAACAGAGCATACCCTTATAAACTCAAAATTATCGGAAAGTAAATTTTTCTATGTTCCCAGCCTCTCAACAAAAATAATCATCTTCAAAGGGCTATTAATGCCTAATGATATAAAGCTCTACTTTAAAGATTTAATGGATGCAAGGGTGGTTACGAGATTAGCCCTGGTTCATCAACGTTTTTCCACCAATACATTTCCTACCTGGGATCTGGCCCAACCCTTCAGGTACATGTGCCATAACGGAGAGATCAACACCCTAAGAGGTAATGTTATGCGCATGCGATCCAGGGAAGGCTTATTAAAAAGCAAGCTGTTTGGAGAAGAAATAAAAAATATTCTACCTATAATATTACCTGGGAAATCTGACTCTGCCACTATGGATATGGTAGTAGAATTGTTACTAATGACAGGACGGTCTCTTCCGGAAGTAATGATGATGCTTGTTCCCGAAGCCTGGGAAAAGAACAAAGAAATGTCAGAAGCGAAGCGAGCCTTTTATGAATACAATTCCTGTGTGATGGAACCCTGGGATGGCCCTGCATCTATTCCCTTCACAGATGGTAGTTACATTGGTGCCGTTTTAGACAGAAATGGCCTTAGACCTTCAAGGTACTCGGTTACAAAAGACGGTTATGTAATTATGTCTTCTGAAACAGGTGTGGTAGAATTAGCACCTGAGAATATCGAATATCACGGCCGACTTGAACCGGGGAAAATGTTTCTGGTTGATATGGAAGCCGGAAGAATAGTAAACGATGAAGAGATTAAAGAAAAAATAGCAAAGAAGTATACTTATAAAAAGTGGCTGGACACCAATTTGGTTCACCTGAAAAATATCCCATATAACGATTGCCCACTTTTTTTAAACGAAGCTTCTCTGGAGAAGAGAAAAGCAGTATTTGGCTATACCCTGGAGGACATAAATACAATTATTCTTCCTATGGGGCAACATGCAAAAGAACCCATAGGCTCAATGGGGTCAGATACCCCTATCGCAGTATTATCTGAGCGGCCTCAGCTGTTGTATAATTATTTTAAACAGCTTTTCGCACAAGTAACTAATCCACCATTAGATGGTATTCGCGAAGAATTAATAACAGATATTTCGCTTACATTGGGAAGTGATTATAATATTTTTGACATTACTGAATTGAGTTGTCGAAAGCTGAAAATCCAAAATCCTGTTATTTCCAAAGAAGATCTTGATAAGATTAAAAACTACGATGCCAGCCCTGACTATAAAGTCGTTTCCATTCCTATTCTCTACAATATTGCCAGAGGACATAATGGTTTGGAGGAGGCTCTTGAAAACAATTTAAGAGAAGCAGAGAAAGCCATAGATAAGGGGGCAAACATTATTATTTTATCTGATAGAGACTCCGATAAAGACAAAGCACCTATTCCTGCATTACTTGCCTGTTCTTTTGTAAATAGCGGACTTCAGCGATTGGGTAAACGTTCCAAATTAAGCATCATTATAGAATCTGCGGAGCCAAGGGAAGTCCATCATTTTGCGCTGTTGTTCGGGTTTGGAGCAAGTGCAATTAATCCCTATCTGGTAAATGAGATAATTGCAGAACAAATTGAAGAACATGATATTACGGAATACACTTTTGATGAGGCCATTAAAAATTACAATAAGGCCATTGGAAAGGGTATTTTAAAAGTTATGAATAAAATTGGGATATCTACTCTAAATTCATACCGGGGTTCCCAACTCTTTGAATGTATTGGGATTAACACCAAAGTTGTGGACAAATATTTTCCAAATACACCAACGCGTATTCAGGGTATTGGATTATATGAAATAGAAAAAGAGGTATCCAAAAGACATAAAAGGGCCTATCAGGATCAGCATATTGCTGCTAATTTAGATCTTGAAATTGGAGGTGAATACCGTTGGAGGCGCGATGGAGAAAAGCATATGTTCAATCCTTTATCTATTGCCAAACTTCAGAAGTCTGTTCGGAATAACGAGCCGGACACCTATAAAGAATTTGCCAAAATGGTAAATGAACAATCCAAAAATTTAATGACCATTCGTGGTTTATTCGAATTTTCAAATTATGACCCAATTCCTATTGAAGAGGTAGAACCCTGGACTGAAATAGTTAAAAGATTTAAGACGGGTGCCATGTCCTATGGTTCTATTAGTAAAGAGGCGCATGAGAATCTGGCTATTGCCATGAATAGGATTGGAGGTAAAAGCAATTCAGGGGAAGGCGGAGAAGATGCCGACAGGTTCTATAAAAACCAGACAGGAGATTGGCGAAACAGCGCTATTAAACAAGTTGCTTCGGGAAGGTTTGGCGTTACTTCAGATTATCTTACAAATGCTCAGGAGATACAGATTAAAATGGCTCAGGGTGCAAAACCGGGTGAAGGAGGCCAACTTCCTGGTCCAAAGGTAAACCCGGCAATCGCTAAAACACGAAATTCCACCCCCTACGTAGGACTAATTTCACCACCACCGCATCATGATATCTATTCCATTGAGGATTTATCGCAATTAATTTATGACCTTAAATCTGCAAATCGAAAGGCCAGGATTAATGTGAAACTTGTCTCTGAAGTCGGTGTAGGAACAGTTGCCGCCGGGGTATCAAAAGCTAAGGCCGATGTAATTCTTATTTCCGGATTCGACGGCGGAACCGGGGCATCTCCATTGACGTCACTTAAACATGCTGGCCTTCCATGGGAGTTAGGGATTGCTGAAGCTCAGCAGACTTTGGTGCTAAATGACCTGAGGAACAGAATAGTTCTGGAGTGCGATGGACAATTAAAAACAGGGAGAGATGTTGCAATTGCGTGTCTTTTAGGAGCAGAGGAATTTGGATTTGCAACCGCACCTCTGGTTGCTTCCGGGTGTATTATGATGCGAGTTTGTCATTTAAATACCTGCCCGGTGGGTATTGCAACGCAAAATCCTGAATTGAGAAAGAAATTCAAAGGCAAGCCGGAACATGTAGTCAACTATATGTATTTTGTAGCAGAGGAATTAAGAGAAATAATGGCTCAGTTAGGTTTTCGTAGTGTTAAGGAAATGGTAGGCCAGGTTCAAAAACTAGATAGAAATGCGGCAATTGATCATTATAAGTCTGCAGGAATAGACCTGACACCTATACTTCATCAGATAGATGTTCCAAAGAATACGAAACTTTACAATACCCAAAAGCAACAACATCATATTGATGATTCTATAGAGTTTGAGATTATAGAGAAAGCACATCCTGCCTTGTTTAGAAAGGAAAAAATATCTTTAGATTTTCCGATTCACAATACAGACAGGGCAGTAGGTGCAATTATTAGTAATGAAATATCCAAAATATATGGTGCTGAGGGACTCCCGGAAAACACCTTGAAACTGAATTTTACAGGTTCTGCAGGGCAAAGTTTTGGGGCTTTTGCTACCAAAGGCCTTACTATGGTGGTCAATGGAAACACAAATGACTACTTAGGGAAAGGACTATCAGGCGCGAAGCTGATCATAAAAGTTCCGGATAAATCAACTTTACAACCGGAAAATAATATCATAACCGGAAATGTAACACTTTATGGTGCCACTTCAGGTGAAGCCTATATAAACGGTAAAGCCGGTGAACGTTTTTGCGTAAGAAATTCCGGGGCGCATGCAGTCGTAGAAGGCATTGGAGATCACGGATGCGAATACATGACAGGTGGCGTAGCTGTGATACTCGGGGAAGTTGGGAGAAATTTTGGTGCAGGAATGAGCGGAGGTATCGCCTACATTTTTGATGAGAAAAAGACATTTGAGAAAAGGTGTAATATGGAGGCATTAAATCTGTTGGCAGTTGAAGAAGACAATGACATAAAGGAACTTAGGGAATTAATTGAAAATCATTACAACGCAACTTTAAGTCCGCTGGCTCAGAGAATCCTGGAGAATTGGGAAGATAGCCTTCCTAAATTTATCAAAATCTTTCCTGAAGAATACAAGCAGGCTCTAATAAGGCTGGAAAGAGAAAAATTAGAAACAATATAATCGATAGATGGGAAAGATAACAGGATTTTTGGAATTCGATAGAAAAGTGGAGAAATATGCTCCGGTAGATGAGCGCATTCAGAATTATAAAGAGTTTACGCTTCCTATGAAGGAAAAAGAACTCAAAAATCAGGGTGCCAGATGTATGGATTGTGGTATTCCATTTTGCCATAGCGGATGTCCCCTGGGGAATTTAATTCCCGATTTTAATGATTCGGTATATAGAGGTAAGTGGGAAAAGGCCGCCGAAATTTTACATGCGACCAATAATTTTCCTGAGTTTACCGGAAGATTGTGCCCGGCTCCCTGTGAGGAAGCTTGTGTACTTGGAATCAATGAAGATCCGGTGTCTATTGAAAATATTGAAAAAAATATTGTTGAAACCGCATTTCAAAAAGGATGGGTTGTAGCTAATCCACCAGAATTTAGAACGGATAAAAAAGTAGCCGTTGTAGGTTCGGGACCTGCTGGTTTGGCAGCAGCTCAGCAACTCAATAGGGCGGGTCATTCTGTTACCGTTTTTGAACGTGATGAAAAACCTGGTGGGCTGTTAAGATATGGAATCCCCGATTTTAAAATGGAGAAACATGTTATAGACCGAAGGCTCGAAATTTTGAAAGAAGAAGGTATTGAATTTCAATGTGGTGTTCATATAGGAATTGATATTAAGGCCGAAGAACTAAACAATGATTATGATGCTGTTGTATTGTGCGGTGGGGCCACTGTTCGGAGAAATTTACCTATTAAAGGTGCAGATTTAAAAGGAGTCGTACAGGCCATGGATTTTTTAGGCCAAAATAACCGACGAGTAGATGGATTGAAGTACCCCGGTGAAGAAATTAAAGCCACAGATAAAAATGTTATTGTTATTGGCGGAGGAGATACAGGTTCTGATTGCATAGGAACCTCCTTCAGACAGGGAGCTACTTCTGTATCAAATTTTGAGATAATGGGCAAAGCTACTGCAGAACGACCCGAAGACCAGCCATGGCCATTCTGGCCCATGAGACTGCGTACCAGCTCATCGCACAAGGAAGGAGCAGAACGATTTTTCAGTATATCAACCAAAGAGTTTATCGGGGATAAAAATGGAAATTTAAAAGGTTTGATTACGGTAAATGTGGAATGGGAGAAAATACCGGGGCAGCGACCAGTTTTAAAAGAAATTAAAGGTACAGAAAAGGAATGGCCCTGCGAGCTGGTATTACTGGCTATGGGCTTTACCGGTTCTGAAATGACCATTGCCGAGCAACTAGGACTGGAGGCTGACCCGAGAACCAATATAAAAGCTTCAGTAAAAGACTATAAGACTAATGTTCCGGGAGTTTTTGTTGCCGGAGACCAGCGCAGAGGACAATCCTTAATTGTATGGGCTATCTCAGAAGGGCGACAGGCTGCTTATCATGTGGACACCTATTTAATGGGAAGTTCTTACTTACCGCTTAAAGGAGAAGGCGATTTACCAAGAATTTAATAAAACTTCGTGTTTTGTTAAATTACTCTTTTATGCTAACTACGGGGAAAGGGTATCTACTAGCTGTTATTTCCAATACGGTCATAGTAAAGTGAAGCAGCTCCCAATAGGGCAATGTTTGAAGTTTTGGAGTACAAAATTTCAAAATTCTCCAATACTTTTTTATAGGCAAAATCACGAATACTACGTCTCAAACTAGGTTCAAAAAAATCCATAGAATTTACTATAGAACCCCCAACAATAATTACCTGAGGATCTACGGCATACAGAATGGTTTTAACAGCATTTCCCAAGTGTTCCCCAAATTT
>Ga0316205_10003837_pt1 | contig 13773 bp, 10 predicted proteins | sample 3monthpyrite_MG_FD_204941 | JGI IMG/M metagenome (GOLD analysis project Ga0316205, IMG submission 204941) | Microbial mat bacterial communities from mineral coupon in-situ incubated in ocean water Damariscotta River, Maine, United States -... | ecosystem: Environmental > Aquatic > Marine >... | reverse complement strand
TTAGCAGTTAGTTATACCAATAATCTGGTTCCATTAGGGAATAGTGAATCAATGGAGGCAAGTACCTTTAGATTCAATCCTGGTAAGGAAAACCAGTTAGGTCAATTTGAAGCACATCCAAAAAATGGCGATGAGAAATTAGACTTCAAAAAGAAAGATTTTATAATTATTGGTGACCTTACCAATGATCGAATTAGTGCAGAAGATCGATCAGATGTTTTTTTTCCAGGCCCTTATCTTTTAGCCTGGACCCTAAGTGAAGAACTTGCTGGAGAGAATCAAAAAATAATTAAGCAATACGAAAGTAGTATGCTTATAAACACTGTTCAAACCCTAGTGTTTGCCTTATTAGCTGCAATAATATTCGCTTTGTTATTTAAATACGTTAAACGTTTACAGACGAAACCATGGGCATTGGCATTATTATCAATTTTAATAACTATTGGTTTTTTTGTATTGTTTGTGTTTTTATTTCTATCTCAAAATAAGATTCCTCGAATAGGCTTATCCATTATTGGAATTATTTTAACTGCTTTATTGGCATGGCGTTTTGCCTATAAATTTTTAGTTACAGGAATTGCGGAAGGATCACAAAAATATGATTTGTTTATTAGCTATTCTCATGGTGACAGTGATTGGGTTACAAAAAATGTTTACGAACCTCTAAAAGATTTTAAAAAGCCAAATGGCGAAAAGCTCAATATATTCTTTGATGTAAAAAGCATAGGAATTGGAGAAGCCTTCACTTCAAAATATATGTGGGGAATTGTTGATTCTAAACTCTTTGTTCCAATAATGTCAGAAGAATATTATGGAAAAAATCATTGTAAAAATGAAATGGATTTGGCGTATAAACGTTCTGTTGAAAAATTGCTGGATATCATGCCAATTGCATATTCATTTGATTGTGTGCCCGAAATTTACACACACATTAATGTGGCAATTATAACAGTAACCCCAAATTTTATAGAAAATATTAAAGAAGCACTTTCTAAATGATGAGTAATCTAATACTAAAAATGAAATTGACTTATTGCTTAATGGTTAAATTTTAGAGTTTTATATTATAAAATATAAATAACGTGAGTTCGATATAAAAGTCATTGACTATAAGCTGATTGAAATAAAAACACCCCTAAAGTCCCCTCAAGGGGACAATGTCATCTTTGGTAATTCCTCCCTTGAGGGAGGAGCAAGGAGGGTGTTTACAATAAATAAACACATATCACACTAACAATCAGGTAATTATATCTTGGCTATATACTTTTAGTTATATCGAACTCACGTTAATTAATGCACTTCTAACCAATTATTGCCAATGTCTAAATCAAGATTAAGAGGTACTTTTAGTTTATAGGCATTTTTCCATTTTGGTTTTATTGCTCCTCTAATTAACCAAAATTATTAATTATACCAAACAGCATATCGTTTTCTTCTAAGCTCTAAAGCTAAATACTCTTCCATTTTTAAGGCTTCTGCTCTAGTCGATAATGAAGGGATGTGGTTATAAAGACTAGGTCTTAGATATTCACCATATTTTTGTACAATATTTGACGATAGTTTATGTCCTTTTTTATTTCTATAGCCTGTTTTGTGTTGTAAAAACCGCTCTTTTGGCGTTTTACTGGTCATACCAACATATAAGCATTCCAAGACACCATTAAATTGTGGATTTGCTGCTCTAAACTTAGCATTTTCTGTAAACACTCGTTTAGACAACTCAACAACATAGATTTGGTATTTAAGCATTTATGAGCGTTTAATGTGCTTCCAACCAATTATCGCCAACATCTAAATCAACATCCAAAGGGACTTCCAGTTTATAGGCGTTCTCCATTTCGGTTTTCACCAATGTTTTAATGGCTTCCAATTCTGGTTTATAAACATCAAAAACCAATTCATCATGCACTTGTAGGAGCATTTTAGTTTTGTAATCGCCTTCTTGTAGTTTCTCATGAATATGTATCATGGCAATTTTAATAATGTCTGCGGCACTACCTTGTATTGGTGCATTTACAGCATTTCGTTCTGCAGCACCTCTAACCACAGCGTTTCTTGAGTTAATATCTTTTAAATAACGACGACGACCTAAAACGGTTTCTACATAACCATTATCACGTGCAAAATCGACTTGTTTGCTTATATATGCTTTTAATTTTGGATACGTTTCGTAATAGGTGTCAATGAGTTCTTTAGCTTCTGTTCTATTTAAATCGGTTTGATTACTTAAACCAAAAGCTGAAACGCCATAAATGATTCCGAAGTTTACTGTTTTAGCATTACCACGCTGTTCGCGAGTGACTTCATTTAAAGGCACATTAAATACTTTTGAAGCTGTCGATGCATGAATATCTTCTCCATTTTTAAAAGCATTAATCATGGTTTTTTCTTTACTAAAAGCTGCAATAACTCGCAATTCAATTTGTGAATAATCGGCTGCTAAAAGTGTATAGTTTTCATCTCTTGGAACAAACGCTTTTCGTACTTGCCTACCACGTTCAGTACGAATAGGAATGTTTTGTAAATTAGGATTGTTACTACTCAATCGTCCTGTTGCGGCAACGGTTTGCATATAATCAGTATGTACTCTTCCTGTGGATGGTTCTACTTGCAGTGGTAAGGCATCAACATAAGTGCTTTTTAGTTTTGCTAAACCACGATACTCTAGAATATTTCGAATAATCTCATGGTCTTTAGCTAAGTAAGATAAAATATCTTCACTTGTTTTATATTGACCTGTTTTTGTCTTTTTTGGTTTGTCAACCAACTTCATTTTTTCAAACAGGATAATTCCCATTTGTTTTGGTGATGCAATATTAAATTCTTCGCCAGCTGCATCATAAATATTTTTTTCAAGATTTGCAATATCAGTGTTGAGCTGTTCTGATAAAGAATTCAAGAAACCCTTATCAAGATTAATACCTTCTAATTCCATAGTCGCCAAAACACGAAGTAGCGGAATTTCAATCTCATCAAATAGTTTTTGTGTATTTGCTTCGCCTAACTCTTTTTGAAAATGTTCTTTTAACTGAAGTGTAATATCTGCATCCTCTACTGCATATTCGGTTTGTTTTTCTAACGCAACTTCTCGCATCGAGAGTTGATTTTTGCCCTTTTTGCCAATAAGCTCGGTAATTGAAATAGGTGTGTAATTTAAGTATGTTTCAGCTAGCACATCCATGTTATGACGCATATCTGGATTAATCAAATAATGCGCTAACATCGTGTCAAACAATTTGCCTTTAACTTCCACATTATATTTAGCAAGTACTTTGATATCGTACTTTAAATTCTGACCAATTTTCTCGATGGATTCATTTTCAAAAAATGGACGCAAAATCTCGATATGTTCTTGTGCTTCATCACGATTTTCAGGGAAAGGCATGTAAAAACCTTTACCGACTTCCCAAGAAAAGGCAATGCCAACCAACTCAGCAGTGATTGGGTTGATTCCTGTCGTTTCCGTATCAAAACACACAGAATTTTGCTGCATTAAGTTTTTAATAAAAAGTTTGGTAGCGATTCCTGGAGCAATACTTTGATAAAAATGTGAGGTGGTTTCGGCAGTTTTCCTAGTATATTCTGATGTGGTTTCTTTTTCAGTTGCTGTTTCTTCATTTCCTCCAAATAAAGAGAATTGTCCTGCTCCTGCAAGCCCCTTTTGTGCAGCGGACGTTTTCCCCTGAGGGGAAACTTTCTTGGATTTTTCAGAAGGTTTTTCAACTTGATTTGTTTCAGATTCAGTGGTGAAAGTTTTTAAGAAATTGTCGGTTAAGCGTCTAAATTCTAATTCCTGAAAAATTTCGGTTACTTTTTGAAAGTCAGGGTGGTTCAATTCAAAATCTTTATCATCAAATTTCACGGGAACATCAAGCATAATGCGAGCCAATTCTTTTGACAGCATACCAAGCTCTTTTGAAGCTTCAACCTTCTCCTTCATCTTTCCTTTAAGTTCATGCGTATTTGCCAATAAGCCTTCCATACTTCCATAAGCAGCTATAAATTTTTTTGCTGTTTTTTCACCAACTCCTGGAAGCCCAGGAATATTATCGCTAGAATCTCCCATCATACCCAAAAAATCAATCACTTGCTCAGGGCGCTCCACTTCAAATTTCTTTTGTACTTCTGGAATTCCCCAAGTTTCATAACCACCACCAAAAACGGGCTTGTACATAAAAATATTTTCAGAAACTAGTTGTGCAAAATCCTTATCAGGAGTGACCATAAAGGTTTTATAACCTTCTTTTTCTGCTTGCTTAGAGAGCGTTCCTATAACATCATCTGCCTCAAAGCCTTCTTTAACCATAATAGGAATATGCATGGCTTTTAGAATGTCTTGTATATAAGGTACGGCAATTTTAATGGCTTCAGGTGTTTCATCTCGATTGGCCTTGTAAGCTTCAAACATTTCGACTCTATCTACACTTCCGCCTTTGTCAAAACAAACAGCCAAATGGTCTGGTCGTTCACGTTTAATCACATCCAATAGTGAGTTCATAAAACCCATAATGGCTGAAGTATCGACCCCTTTTGAATTAATTCTTGGGTTTTTTATAAAAGCATAGTAACCACGAAAAATTAAAGCGTAAGCATCGACTAAAAAGAGACGTTTTTGTTCTGACATTGAATTTGTTTTTTGAAGATTATAAAACTACAAAAACTTATGCTTTAATGAATGTTATTTGGATTGCAATTTGTGATTTTCGACCCTAAACAATTTCAAATGAACAACTTCTCAATTGCCATTCATGGAGGCGCAGGAGTTTAGGTTAAAGGCTTAATGACTCCTGAGATGGAGACTCACAATATAGACTAGCGTTAAAAATAGCAAGAGAAAAAAGATATGAAATTCTTAAAAAGGGAGGTTCAGCGTTGGATGCAGTTTAGGTTGCAGTGAAACTTCTTGAAGATACGCCTTTATTTAATAATGAAGATATGAGTAACGCTTTAAGAGACGAAGTAGAAATCTCTATATAAAAATAATTAAAAAGCTATATCTCGCAAATTTACACAGTTTGTGAGATGTAACTAAAAATAAAATGCCTCTGAATTTTTTCAGAGGCATTTTTGCTATTTTACTATTCTGTTAAAATGAATTAACTCATTACAGAAGCTTTACGCTTTAACTGTAAACTTTTTATATATGCCTTAACACTAATTATATCGTTACTCTTTTTAAAATTAAGGTCTAAATTTTGTCTTTTTGGATTGATTGATATAGGATCAACTTTCTTAATAGTAAGCTCTTGATTGATTTCAACTGTAATGTTAATTTCAGCTTTTACTTCAGTTTTAACTTCAGTTTTCTCAATCTTGTTATCGTTTTGCGCAGAAGCGAAAAAAGGAACGATTAAAAATGCTATTACTAATAATACTTTGTTCATGACTTGGGGTTTGATTCTGAAACAAAGTAAAGGCACACAACAGCTTAACATTTTAAAATTTTGTTCAAATGCATAGAAATCTAGTTCATTTGAATGATTTTGATAAAAATATCGATGAAATGCACTTTTTTTGCAATTTAGATTAAAAAATGTCGTGCACTTTACAGATTAAAGATGTATTTAATCTACTATAAACAAAGGGATAGAAGCAATTCGAATAAAAAAATTAACCCTTTTTATAGATGATGGGTAAAATTGTTTCGATGAATAGCACTAGCTTTTTTTGACATAATAGTCAGATTGTATTTGCTCATTTATACCATCTTGAAACTTGGTCATGCTAAACCATTGATGTATGGAATAGCTTCCAGTCTCACCTTGTTTGTTTACAGCGATATAACCAACTTGAAAATTCTTGTAATCACTATTTGGTTTATTAACAATCCTACTAATAGCTTCTTCACATGCTTCTTGAGGCGATTTTCCTTGTCGCATCAATTCTACCACCAAAAAGCTACCAACAGTTTTTACAACCTCTTCGCCTAAACCTGTTGCCACAGCTGCACCAATTTCATTATCTACAAACAAACCAGCGCCTATAATTGGACTATCTCCAACTCGTCCTGCCATTTTATAGGCCAAACCACTTGTGGTACAAGCTCCAGATATATCGCCATTTTTGTCAATGGCCAACATCCCAATGGTATCATGGTTTTCAATATTTATGATAGGCTTATACTTGGCTTCTACTTTCCATTTTTCCCAAGCTTCTTTTGATGCTTTAGTTAACAAATTTTCTGGCTCAAAACCTTGCTCAATGGCAAATTTTTTGGCGCCTTCTCCAGCTAGCATCACATGAGGCGTGTCTTCCATAACTTTTCTGGCTACTGAAACAGCATGTGTAATATTTTTAAGATATACCACAGAACCACAATTGCCATGCTTGTCCATGATGCTGGCATCAAGTGTTACATTACCATCTCTATCAGGCAAACCACCTTTTCCGACCGATTGCCCTTTTTCGTTGGCTTCTTCGACTTTACAGCCTTGTTCAACTGCATCTAAGGCTGTTCCTCCAGCTTGCAATACTTTCATAGCTTTCGCTGTGGCATCAATCACATGCCAAGTAGCAATAACCAATGGTAAAGTTGCTTTTGCGTTTGTAGCTGCTGTTTTTTTTTCTTCTGAGGTAGTTTCAGCAGAACTTGCTAAACTACTACCAACCGCTAGTCCAACTCCAGTTAGAGATGTGTTTTTTATAAAGTTTCTACGTTTCATGTGCTTAAAATTAAATAATACTTACTTTTTTTGAGTTTTTATAACCAAACCAGAGGATATATGAATAGCAAACTATGATGAAAAGCAATGCGGTTTTAAATCCTATTTGGTCTGTTAAATAGCCGTAAAATGGTGGGATTAAAGCACCACCAACGATTGCTGTACACAATAATCCTGAAGCTTTAGGCTTTAATTCCCCAAGACCATCAATAGATAATGTAAATATGGTTGGGAACATAATCGAGTTGAACAACCCAACAGCCAAAATACTCCACATACTTACTAGGCCAGTTGTATTAATGGAGATTGCTATGAGAATAATAGCAATCGTGGCAAATATGCCTAAAACTTTTCCTGGTTTCATGATTCGCGTTAAATAGGAGCCAACAAAACGACCAATCATGGCACCAGACCAATAAAACGTTACGAATACACCAACGATGGCTTTATTATCATTTTCTATTAAACCAGAATTAAGAATGCCTTCAGCAATAGATTTCATCAAGCCATTTTCTTTAATGACTTCTACTAAATTCATATCAAGAAAATAGTTAACCAAATAACTCCCAATGGCTACTTCGGCACCTACGTAAAAGAAAATACCTAAAACCCCTTGCATTAAATTTTTGTTTTTAAGCGCTTCAGCATAAGTTCCTGTTTGGGTTTCACTTATCATTTTAGGCAATTTTGCAAATAGAAAGATTACAGCAATAAGACCAATGAACAACGCCAATCCTAAAAAAGGTGTTTGTACTGCAGAGGCTTCTGAAGCCAAGTAAGTGTCTTTAGCTGTTCCTGTTAAAGTGGCAATTTCATCCTTGGTTTTTATGGTGTCACTTAAAATGAACAATGCACCAACTGCTGGAGCAATAGCAGTTCCTAACGAGTTGAATGCTTGCGATAAGTTTAATCGGCTGGATGCACCATCTTCACTTCCTAGCACAGCTACAAACGGATTTGCTGCAACCTGTAAAATGGTCATGCCTCCAGCTAAAATAAAATATGCTAACATGAATATTCCAAAAACACGATAAGAAGCTGCTGGATAAAACAATAAACAACCAGTAGCCATCGTTAATAAGCCAAGAATAATCCCTTTTTTGTACCCAATTTTAGATAAAATGTAACTTGCTGGAATTGATAGCAAGAAATATGCTCCAAAAAATGCAAATTGCACTAATCCTGCTTGAAAGTAAGATAGCGTAAATAGCTCGCGAAGTCGTGGTATTAAAGAATCGACTAGAACTGTTATAAATCCCCAAAGGAAGAACAGTATGGTTAGTAGAATAAAGGAGGAACGATAGGATTTTGGTTGGTTCATGTTTCTAATTTATTGTTATTTCATCCACAAACAACCAGCTTCTGCCATCATGTTCATAGCCCAAATGCCATTTAGGAAGCTTGCCTAACTTCTTGGCTATAATTTTTACATAGCGATAATTGTTATTTATGTTTTTAAATTCAACACTTTTGATATCAACTTCATCTGATGGAATTATTTCACCAAACTTATAATGTCCAATGGATGTAAAGTTTTTACCATCATTTGAAACAAAACACTCTACTTCAATTGGGTAAAAAATCCACGAACGTTGGTCTTTTAAAAAGTTTATGGAAATACTATTAATAGGTTTATCACTTCCTAGGTCAACAGTAGCCATGAGGTCTTCATCAAAATAACCTTGCCATGTTCCAGTTCTAAAATCTCTTGTGCCAACAATACCATCAATCAACGCATCATTCCCTCCAGCATTATATTGGTTGGCATATTCAGTTTCCAATTTAATTGAGATATTTGGATCTATTTTATAGAATTGCGTTTCTATAGTGGCACTTTTTACGGCATTTTTTTCAGAATACACACTTAATTTATTTGGTTCAGAAATTGTAAAAGGTGTTTCATACTTTTTATAGTCATCTTCTCCTAATTTGTAGAATATAATAGAACTTTTATCTACATTTTCTAGAACTACTTCAGTTTCACCTTTAAACGCCACATCACCTTTGGCAATAAATGGTGATGGAATAATTAAATGGTCTGTTATTTCGGTTTTTGGTTGTTGACCTTCTTTTGTTCCCCATTCTGATGGTTGGTTCGTCATTTGGAATTCTAGCATTCCACCTTCTATAATTTCATTATGATAAATAAATGTTCGGTCAAGCGATTTTCCATTTAATGATGTATATTCAATATATTTATTAGTGCTACTGACATCATGAGCCACTATGGTAAATTGTTTGCCATTCTCTAAATTGATGGTGGCTTTAGGGAAAAGAGGTGTGCCGATAATATATTGGTTGGATGCAGGTGTTACCGAATAAAAACCCATAGAACTTAAAATGTACCAAGCACTCATTTGTCCGCAATCTTCATTTCCCGAAATTCCGTCAGGAGTATTTTTGTATAATTCGGTTAAAATTTGATGTACTTTCTCTTGTGTTTTATGTGGTTTATTGACAAAGTTGTACAAATATGCCATATGATGACTAGGTTCGTTGCCGTGCGCATACTGTCCAATTAAACCAGTAATATCTGCCTGATTACGACCAGAAGTTTTTGCATTTGCTGTAAATAACTCATCCAGATTTTCTTCAAGTTTGTATTTGCCACCAAGTAAATTCATAAACCCTGAAATATCTTGAGGCACATAAAAACTATATTGCCAGGAGTTGGCTTCGGTGTAATTAAAATTGACTTCATAAGGGTCGAAAGGAGCAAACCAAGTATTACGAAAGCGACCTCTCATAAACTGTGATTCTGGGTCAAAAATATTTTTGTAATATTGAGCACGTTGGATAAAGGTTTTGTAATCTTCATCTTTTCCCAAGTCTTTTGCCATTTGAGCAATCGCCCAATCGTCGTAAGCATACTCTAATGTTTTTGAAACCGACTCACTTTCAAATTCTACAGGAATATAACCAATAGATTTGTATGATTCTAAGCCTAATTTATCTTGATTAGCCGAATGCTTCATGGCTTCAAACGCTTTGTCAACATCATAATCTTGTAAACCTTTTAAATACGCATCTGCAATAACAGGAACTGCATGATAGCCAATCATGCAACCTGTGTAGCAAGCTGATAAATCCCAAATAGGCATGATACCTCCTTCGTCATATTTTGCTAAAAATGTGTTGATAAAATCGTTGGTTCTTTCTTGTTCGATAATGGTGTAAAGCGGATGCGCAGCTCTGTAAGTGTCCCAAAGTGAAAACACTGTGTAGTAATCGAAATCTTGGGTTTCGTGAATTTTTAAATCCATGCCTCGATAGCGTCCATCGACATCTTGATAAAGATTTGGCGCAATACTAACATGGTACATTGATGTATAAAAGTTGGTTTTGAAATCGTTATTATCGCTTTCAACCACAATTTTTTCCAGTTGTTGTTCCCAAGTGTTTTGGGCTTCGGTTTTAATGTATTCAAACGATTTTCCGTCCAATTCTTCTCGTCTGTTTTTGCGAGCACCTTCTTCATCAACTGGTGAAATACCAACCTTAATTTCAAGTGATGTGCTTTGGGAAGCATCAAATTCAAAAGCGACTTTTACTTTCTTACCTTCATTTGCATCGTTGAGAAAGGTCATGTTTTTAAAAGGTCTTGAAAAAGCCATGTTGTAAAACAAATATTGGTCAGTTGCCCAGGCTTTTGAATGTCTGTGTCCACCAATTTCGGTATTGGAATACACATTCACTTTAGAATCCAACACTTCGTCACGATGTTCCAAATCTAAAATCACAATTTGTTTTGAGCCTTCAGGAAATTTATATTTATGAATACCACTTCGCTTTGAAACCGTAAGTTCTACGTCAATTTCTGTTGAATCTAAATGTACTTTGTAATAACCAGGTTGGGCAATTTCGTTGTCATGACTAAAATGTGCTTTATATCCTTTTCTACTCCCCTTTTGTCCTTCGGACGTTTTCCCCAAAGGGGAAGAGCCATTATTAAAGTTGATTTCATTAGTTGGCATCAATAAAATATCGCCATAATCAGAAACTCCTGTACCGCTTAAGTGAGTGTGTGAGAAACCGTAAATGTAACTATCGGAATAATGATAGCCAGAACAACCATCCCAACCATCCAATCGTGTATCAGGAGAAAGTTGCATCATCCCAAAAGGCAATGTTGCTCCAGGATAGGTATGCCCATGGCCTCCAGTGCCTATAAATGGGTTTACATAAGATATTAGTGGTTTATCTTTTTCAGCTGGATTAAGATTTGTTTTTTTAGAGCAACCAACAACAAGAAATGATATTGCTAAGCAATAAAAGAGATGTTTCATAAATGGATTAACTAATAGAGGCAGAAAGATAATAAAACTTAACTAATCATTTGATAAAAGAGCAGGGTTAAAAAAAATGGTATATGTCAGTTTTTTAGAAAAAAGACCAGCATTGTAAACTGCCATATTTTCAGTTAAAAAATCATTTTAAACCGTTGATATTGTTAATGTTTACTAAAAGGTTTAATAAATAGAGGTTTTGGAGTTATTTTTGTATTGAAAAGGAAAAGAGAAAATGATAAAGTGGTTAATTTTTATTGCAATTTATGCAATAGTAGATTTTTATTCTTTTCAGGCAATTAAAACGGTTACCAAAAATAGTTGGATCCATTATCTGCATATTTTGGTATCTGTTGTTGTTGTTGGAAATTTTATTTACCAATTTACACAAGCTAGCGACGGTAGGGTATTATCTCCCGAAAAAAGTTATGCCTTTGGGTTTTTGCTTACGATTTTGGCATTAAAGATTGTAATTGTTCCTATCATGTTTAGTGAAGATGTTTTAAGAGGTATTGTAGGGCTTTATAATAAGGTATTTTCTTCAAACGACAGGTTTCATTTACCATCACGCCGAAAATTTGTTAGTCAGCTGGCTTTAGGTCTTGCAGCCATACCATTTGCGTCCCTACTCTATGGAATGTACAAAGGCAAATACAATTTTAAAGTCCTAAAATACACTTTGCATTTCGAAGATTTACCAGAAGCTTTTGATGGTTATAAAATTACCCAAATTAGCGATATTCACAGTGGCAGCTTTGATAATAAAGAAAAGGTTTCTTATGCAGTAGATTTGATTAATGAACAGCAATCGGACGCTATTTTGTTCACTGGTGATATGGTTAACAACAAAGCAACCGAAATGTTACCATGGAAAAACACTTTTAAGAAGTTAAAGGCAAATGATGGTATTTATTCTGTTTTGGGAAACCATGATTATGGCGATTATGTAGATTGGGATTCAGCTGAAGAAAAACAACAAAATTTAGAAGATTTAAAAAGTATTCAAAAAGACATAGGGTTTGATTTAATGCTTAATGAAAGCCGATTCATTGAAAAAGAAGGACAACGTATAGCTATTGTAGGTGTTGAAAACTGGGGAGCCGGAGGTTTTAAAAAGGCAGGCGATTTAAATAAAGCAAAAGCACGAGTTGATTATAATGATTTTAAAATACTGTTAAGCCACGACCCATCGCATTGGGAAAAACAAGTAATTGATGACGACTACCATTACCATTTAACACTAAGTGGTCATACACATGGTATGCAGTTTGGCATTGAAATTCCTGGATGGATTAAATGGAGCCCTGTTAAATGGCGTTACAAATATTGGGCTGGAATTTATAAAGAGGCAGGTCAATATATTAACGTAAATCGAGGCTTTGGTGTTTTAGCATATCCAGGACGTGTTGGGATTTGGCCCGAAATAACAGTAATAGAGTTAAAAAAAGGCACTAATAATGTGTAATAGTAAGGAAATGCTATATTTACTATAAAAATGTTTATTTTTATAAATAAGTCATAGTGAACCTAATAGAATACTTGATTTAAAGCATAGTATAAAAAAAATACGTAGGTTTGTATAAGCACATTTGATTTAAAACTTTAAAGTATGTCAAAGTTTGGTGAATTAATAGATGTAAATATTCCAGTTTTGTTGGATTTTTTCACAGAATGGAACGAACAGTCTGTATCAATGCATGCAGTTTTACGAGACGTAGCAGCAGCTTTAGGTGATAAAGCTAAAGTTATTAAAATTGATGTTGAAAAAAACAAAGATCTTGCAGATGCCTTACGTATTAAAGGATTACCTACTTTAATCATCTACAAAAACGGTGAGATGAAATGGCGCCAAAGTGGTGAGCAAGACGCTAATACCTTAATTGGCCTTATTCAGGAATACGTTTAAATATAAATCCTTTTTCTGTAAAATATTCCAATACTTTTGGAAGGACATAGGTCATATTTTTAGAGGCTTTAATACTATCATGTAATACAACTACACTTCCTGAATCAGCATGATTTATAATGTTATTTAAACAATTTTCTTCAGTTAGTGAGTTATCCCAATCAACCGAAAGTACATTCCACATAACAATTTTATAATCTAATTCTTGAAGTTTTTTAATTTGCTTAGGTGTTATTTGGCCATAAGGAGGTCTGAATAATTTCTGATTTCTGATTTCTGATTTCTGAATATGTGTACTAATAACCTTTTGTGCTTGTGCAACATCTTTTAAATAGGTGTCAACAGGAGTTTTCCAGCCTTTTATATGGTTATGTGTATGATTACCTATGCCATGACCATGATTAATTATTTGTTGAAATAAACTAGGATGCTTTTCTATGTTTTTCCCAATACAAAAAAATGTTGCTTTTGCGTTAAATTGTTTTAAAGTATTTATAACCCAATTGGTAATATTAGGCGTTGGCCCATCATCAAAGGTTAAATATATATCCTTGGTTGTTGTGGATATATTCCAAATTAAAGTTGGAAAAAGCGCCTTAACAACCTTAGGAGTTGTTATTGGAGTAAAATTCATCTATTCTGTACTATCACTAGGAACAATGGTTGTATCTGTTGGAATATCCTTATTTGTTGTTCTATTAAATTCCTCAGGAGTTTCACCAGTAAACAACCTAATGAAGTTGTTGTATTTTTGCATTTCAGCTTCAACAAACGATTGCTCCTCGTATTGCATTAAAACATCAATTAAACCTCTATATCTTGCAATGTCGGTAGAAATTTCATCAATATGTTGGGTTTGTTTTTGGTCGGATAAAGTGCTAAAATAAGTTAAGCTTTCTTGATATTTTTTTGAAACATC
>Ga0316205_10003836_pt1 | contig 13776 bp, 11 predicted proteins | sample 3monthpyrite_MG_FD_204941 | JGI IMG/M metagenome (GOLD analysis project Ga0316205, IMG submission 204941) | Microbial mat bacterial communities from mineral coupon in-situ incubated in ocean water Damariscotta River, Maine, United States -... | ecosystem: Environmental > Aquatic > Marine >... | reverse complement strand
ACTTCAAGTTCGACACCGCCAATTTGCAGGCCGAGGCGGGCGATCTGAAATCAACTTCTGAGGCCCCCAAATGGGCGATGATCCGGCATTATGGCTGGCGCAACGAGTTTCTGTCGATCTATCCCAATGCTGTAGGCGCATGGCCCGTTGATGGCCCGGATGCGCCCAAGGGCATCCCGTGGCTCAACATCCTGATCATCGCGGCGTTTCTGGCGGTTGTGCTGGGGTTGTGGCGAATGCTGCGCCGGTTCCGCCAACGCCGGATTGATCCGGTGGTGGATGATATTCAAGACAGCTGGGATGCAGCAGGCGATGCCGTTGCCGACCGCCGCGGACGGTTCAGCCGCTGGCTGAACACATGGCGGGCCAGGAAATAAGCCGACGCCTGACAGTTACGCGCCGCACGGCGCTGATCGGGGCAGGGGCTGCCCTTGTCACCGGCTGCACAGAGGAAATCGCGATTGTCGATCCGGTCACCACGGCCCTGATCACCATTACAGAGGTCAAGGTGGACGGCTCGGGCCTGCCGCTGTGGGCCGGTGTGGTGGATACGGGCCGCGATACCATTCTCAGCCGCGAACAGATTGCAACGGATGTGCAACGCTCCATCGAGGCCGCCATTGCAGAACGCGGCTTCTCGGGCGCGCATGAGGCCACGCTGTCAATTGCGCTGACCCGCGTTCGGCTCACCTCGCTGGGTGGGGCTTTTGCCTTGCGTGGGCGCAGTTCGATCGAAGGCGATGTCAGCCTGACGGCCTCTGACGGCACCGAACTTATGCCGCCCCAGCCGGTGCAGGGTCACAGCGGTCGCATCCGCTATGGCGGGCTGGTGGCCGTGGCTCTCAGCCCGGCACCCGATACCGACTATGCCCAGACCGTGGCCGGATTCGCCGACAGCGTCTTGCGCCGGATATTCGATGGCGGGCAGGTCGATCTGCGCGGTGCCCTGGTGGGCTGACGCGCAAAGCACTGCTTGAAAACCTGCCCCGTCGGCGCTGCGATGCGCCTTAGCGCACCACGTAGACCGAGCATTTGGAATGGCGCACCACCCGCGCGGCGTTCGGCCCAAGAAGGTAATCGGCAAAATCGGGTTTATGCGCCCCGATCACGATCAGATCGGCCTTGTCGGTGGCGGCGGCCTTGAGGATTTCCTCATAGGCATTGCCGGTGCCCACGACATGGCGAAGCTTTGCATTGGCCTCGGCCCCCAGCGCCTCGGTCGCCAGATCATTCAGCAGGCGTTTGGCGTCTTCCATGGCCTGCTCATGATAGCTGTCATCAAAGTAGCCACTGACCACGCTCATCCCGAAATCGGGCACGACGGTGATCACGTCCAGCTGAGCGTCATCCATCGCCGCCAGACGCGCGGCTTGTTGCAGCACGCCCAGATCGCGATCTGAGTTGCTGATATCCACAGCACACAGAACTGTTTTCATGCTCATGCCGGTACTCCTTCTTTGCTCATGCGGCCCTTTTGCAGCATGGCGATAAGACCCAGCAGGATCAGCGCGGGAATAAACACCAGCTCTTTGGGCATTTGTGTCTGCGGGGCTTTGACTTCGGAAATCCGAACCGCCTCATCCGCGTAGAAATCAAAGCTGCCCATCTGATCGGCAATCGGCGCACCAAACAGCGGCTCTTCCATCTTCATCAGCCCGTCTTCTTCCAGCGTGACAAAGCCCATCGCCTCAAGTCGGCTGGCCCCATCCTCGCCTTCGCCAACCGGCACCACAAGGGACATATCCTTCATGTTCCCGGTGTCGAAATCCGGGCCAGAGACCACAAAGCGCAGTTCCTGTCCGGGTTCGGCAGCATCTACGGCACTCACAACAGAGGTGGGTTCAATCTGCATGAACGGCGGCTGGATACGGTCCATGAAGAAGTCGGGCCGGAACAGCATGAACGCCACCGCGATCAGGGCGATGCTTTCATAGATGCGGTTCTTGGTCAGGAAGTAGTTCATCGTGCCGGCGGTAAAGACCAATATCGCAATGGTCGCCGCTATGAACACGACTATCCCCTGTATCCACGTCACATCTATCAACAACAGATCCGTGTTGAAGATAAACACGAAGGGCAGCGCCACGGTCCGCAAGGAATAGAAGAACGCGGTAAAGCCGGTCCTGATCGCATCCCCGCCCGACACGGCGGCCGCGGCAAAACTGGCCAGCCCCACAGGGGGCGTTACATCCGCCATGATCCCGAAGTAGAACACGAACAGATGCACGGCGATCAGCGGCACGATCAGTCCCGATTGCGCGCCCAGTTCCACGACCACACCAGCCATCAGCGACGAGACGACGATATAGTTGGCGGTCGTTGGCAGGCCCATCCCGAGGATCAGGGACAGCAGACCCACCATCACCAGCATCAGAATCAGGTTGCCGCCCGACAGGAATTCCACCAGATCGGCCATCACCTGACCAACCCCGGTCAGGGTGACGGTGCCCACGATCACACCGGCAGTGGCCGTGGCCAGGCCAATACCGATCATGTTGCGCGCGCCGTCGATCAACCCGTTCCAGAGGTCAATGACCCCGTTGCGGAACGCGTTATAGGTGTCGCTGTCGCCGCGGAACATCGCCTTCAGCGGGCGTTGTGTCAGCAGGATCACGAACAGCAACATGGTCGCCCAGAAGGCCGACAGCCCCGGTGATTTCTGTTCGATCATCAGGAAGTAGACCAGCACGATGATCGGCAGCAGATAGTACAGGCCCGCCTTGTAGATTTCACCCACCACCGGCAGTTCCACCTCGGCGGCATTGGGATCATCCGGCTCCAGATCGGGCACGCCCGACGCCAGATAGAGCAGCGCGGCATAGACCACAAAGATCAGCGCCGACAGGATCAGGCCCGAAGACGGCAGCACGTTGGTGATCCAGCGCACCGGGTATTGCACGCCGTAACACAGCGCCGCGAACCCGACGAAGAAGATCGCCATGCCGCCGATGGTCTTACCCATGCTGACAACGCGGTCGCCCAGCGTCGGCATGTTGTTCTTCACCGCTTCCAGATGCACGATATAGACCAGCGCGATGTAGGAAATCGCGGCAGGCAGGAAGGCGTGGGTGATCACTTCGACGTAAGAGATGCCGACATATTCCACCATCAGGAAGGCGGCAGCGCCCATGACAGGCGGCATGATCTGACCGTTCACGGAACTGGCCACTTCGACCGCACCGGCCTTTTCGGACGAAAACCCGACCCGCTTCATCAGCGGGATGGTGAAGGTGCCTGTGGTGACGACATTGGCAATCGACGAGCCCGAGATCAGGCCGGTTGCGGCCGAGCCGACAACCGCTGCCTTTGCCGGACCACCCCGCAGGTGCCCCAGCGCGCCGAACGCCATCTTGATAAAATAGTTGCCCGCGCCCGCCTTATCCAGCAGCGCGCCGAACAGAACGAAGAGGAACACGAATTTCGTCGAGACGCCCAACGCGATGCCAAACACACCCTCGGACGTGATCCACATATGGCTCATCGCTTTCTTCAGCGAGGCGCCTTTCCAGCGGATAACCTCGGGCACCAGATCGGACGAGCCAAAGAAAACATAGAGCAAAAAGATCGTGGCGATGATCGCCATGGCCGGGCCAAGCGCGCGGCGCGCGGCCTCGAACAACAGGATCAGGCCGATCAGAGCGACCCATTTATCGGTGTCATCCGCCAGACCGCCCGCATTGACGATCTTGTCGTAAAACCAATAGCCATACAGCGCGATAAACGCGGCAACCAGGCCCATCACCCAATCCTGAATGGGGATGTAATGACGCGGGCTGGATTTCAGCGCGGGATAGGCCATGAAGGCCAGGAAGATCGCAAAGGCCAGATGGATCTGGCGCGAATTGTTGATCAGGTCGCCGGGCAGCACATAAGGCGCGATGGGCGAGGCCAGAAGCACCTGAAACACCGACCAGACAACAGCGACAATCGCCAGTAACGTCCCGACCGATCCGGCCGGGTTACGTGCGCCCGCATCGGACGAGGCGACAAGTTCCTGAAGTTCTTCTTCACTAAGAGGGCGACCGCCCTGTTTGTCTTCGGCCATCGTCACTGTCTCCCTGAGTGCCGCATCATTGGGCGGCGTATTGGGCGTTATCGCCCGTTAACTGGAACAAATATGCGGGGGCAGCGTACCGCCCCCGCATCAGGCAAATGGATTACTCGATCCAGCCTTTTTCTTTATAGTATTTGGCCGCACCGGGGTGCAGCGGGGCCGACAGACCGGCGGTGGCCATTTCTTCGGCTTTCAGGTTGGCAAAGGCCGGGTGCAGCTTTTTGAAGTCATCGAAATTGTCAAAGACAGCTGCCACAACCGCGTAAACCGCATCTTCCGATACCGCGTCCGAGGTCACGAAGGTCGCGCCCACACCGAAGGTGGTGGTTTCATTGTCCGACCCACGGTACATGCCGCCGGGGATCGTGGCGGTGCGGTAGAACGAGTTGTTTTCGATCAGACCGTCAATTGCCTCGCCGGTCACGTTCACCAGAACCGAGTCACAGGCTGTGCTGGCTTCCTGGATCGAACCCGACGGGTGACCAACCGTATAGATCATCGCGTCGATCTGGTTGTCGCACAGGGCAGCGGATTGCTCAGCCGCCTTCAGCTCGGACGCCAGGGCGAAATCGTCGACGGTCCAACCCATGGCTTCCAGAACCACGTCCATCGTGCCGCGCTGACCGGAACCGGGGTTGCCGATATTCACGCGCTTGCCTTTGAGGTCTTCAAAGCTGTTGATCCCGGCATCGGCACGGGCCACAACGGTGAACGGCTCGGGATGGACCGAGAACACGGCGCGCAGGCCTTCGAACGGGCCAGCATCCTCGAATTTCGAGGTGCCGTTATAGGCGTGATACTGCCAGTCGGACTGGGCCACACCGAACTCCAGCTCGCCTTCGCGGATGGTGTTGATGTTGTAGACCGAGCCACCGGTGGATTCGACCGAGCAACGGATGCCATGATCCTTGCGGCCTTTATTCACCAGGCGACAGATCGCGCCCCCGGTGGGATAGTAAACGCCGGTCACACCGCCGGTGCCGATTGTGATGAACTCCTGGGCATAAGCTGCCGGGGCCATCATCGCGGCAACAGCTGCACCTGCGAGGGTAAATTTGAACTTGGAAAACATCGGTCTCTCCCTTTGGTTTGATGTTTTGGTGGTAGAATCAGCGGCTGCGAGAGCGATCGCAGACGCGAATCTCTTATTTTTGCTTTTTTATTTTGTCCTGGCCGGAAGGGGCGGTCTGGGTGCGGTTTTTATTGGCTTTGGCCTTAGAAACCACGGCAAGCCCTTGATAGCGCTTTGAGATCAAACACTGTTCCCCTATGGCGTGTTAAGGGGGAAGGGTTCCATTTGTTTGATTTCTTGTCAACGTCAGAGTCATCTGGTTGATAGGTACCAGCGGACAGGAGGTCCTGATGAGCCATGTTTTTCCACGCCATTGCCATGCCCATATGCCCACCGCCACAGGGGGTGACGGTTGTTTTCTGATCGACGCAAACGGCAAACGATACTTTGATGGTTCCGGCGGCGCGGCGGTGTCCTGCCTTGGTCATTCCAACACCCGCGTCAGCGATGCGATCAAGGCACAGGTGGATCAGCTGGCCTTTGCCCATACCGGGTTCTTTACCTCTGATCCCGCCGAACAGCTGGCCGATCTGCTGGTGGCCAATGCGCCCAGTGGCATCGACCGGGTCTATTTCGTCTCGGGCGGGTCCGAGGCAACCGAGGCGGCAATCAAACTGGCGCGGCAATATTTCGTCGAAAAGGGCGAACCCCAGCGCCGTCACCTGATCGCCCGCAAGCAAAGCTATCACGGCAATACGCTGGGGGCGCTGGCGGCGGGCGGCAATGAATGGCGGCGACAGCAGTTCAGCCCGCTGTTGATTGACGTCAGCCATATCCAACCCTGTTTTGAATATGCCGAACGTGCGGACGGTGAAAGCCTGGAAGAATACGGCCAGCGCGCCGCGCAGGCGCTTGAGGATGAAATCCTGCGCCTTGGCCCCGATACGGTGATGGCCTTCATGGCCGAACCCGTGGTGGGTGCCACGATGGGCGCGGTTCCCGGCGCGCCGGGCTATTTCACCCGCATCCGCGAGATTTGCGATCAGTACGGCGTGCTGCTGATCCTGGACGAGGTGATGTGTGGCATGGGCCGTACCGGGCATCTGTTTGCCTGTGATGCGGATCAGGTCGTCCCGGATATCTTATGTATCGCCAAGGGTCTGGGTGCTGGATACCAACCGATTGGCGCGATGTTGTGCAGCGCGGATATCTACAAGGCCGTGCAGGATGGCACCGGCTTTTTCCAGCATGGCCACACCTATATCGGTCACCCGGTCGCCACTGCTGCAGGCCTCGCCGTGGTGCAGGAACTGCTGGACAATGATCTGCCCGGACGGGTGCGCAAGATGGAGTCCTTTGTGCGGGATGCCTTGACCAAACGGTTTGGCCAGCATCCGCATGTTGGCGATATCCGGGGCCGTGGCTTTTTCTGGGGCGTCGAACTGGTGGCGGACCGCGATAGCAAAACACCGTTTGATCCCAGGCATGGCATCGCGGGCAAGCTGAAGAAAGCGGCCTTTGCCGAAGGGCTGATCTGTTACCCCATGCCCGGCACGCGGGATGGTCGCAATGGTGACCACGTTTTGCTGGCCCCGCCTTTCATCGCCACCCAAGAGGAATTGTCTGACGCGTTCGATGCGTTGGGCCGGGCCATTGATACGGTACTTGAAGGCGTCGCCTGAGGGTCATGGATTAGAGGTTTCCTAAGCCTTTCGGCAACTTGATTTCATTTTGCTGAACTCAGTGCTTGCTAAGGCGCTTTTTCCAAACAATAATTCGCAAATGCCTTTGCGTTTCACCCTTCGCCAACTGGAATACTTCGTCGCCGTGGGCGAGGCGGGGTCGATCGCGCTGGCCGCCGAAAAGGTCAATGTGTCATCCCCCTCAATCTCGGCGGCCGTGTCGCAGCTGGAACAGGAATTCGGGTTGCGCCTGTTCGTGCGCAAACATGCACATGGGCTGTCCCTGACCCAGGCGGGGCGGCAATTCATGGAGCAGGCCAGGACGGTTCTGGCCGAATCTGCCGCGTTGCACCGGCTGGCTGGGGATATTCAGGGCCATGTGCAGGGGCCACTGGCTGTGGGCTGCCTGCTGACCTTTGCCCAGCTTGTCGTGCCATCGCTGAGGCGCGAGTTCGAGGCCAAATACCCCGCCGTTCAGATACGCCAGACCGAACGCAATCAGGCCGAGCTGTTCGATCTGCTGCGCCGCGCCGGAATTGATGTGGCGATTACCTATGACATTGATATTCCTTCCGATTTAACCTTTACATCACTGGCCGAACTGCCACCTTATGCGATGGTCGCCACGGATCACCCATTGGCGGATCAGCCCTCGGTCTCGGTCGATCAGCTCAAGGATCACCCGATGATCCTGCTGGATTTGCCGATCAGCACCAATTATTTCCTGTCGGTCTTTGAACGCGCCAACGTGCAGCCCAGGATCACCGAACGCACCCGCGATATGGCGGTGATGCGCAGTCTTGTGGCCAACGGATATGGCTATGCCATCGCCAATGTGCGCCCCATGTCCGACAGCGCGCCGGACGGGCGCAAATTGCGGTTCATTCCGCTGGCCGGGGATGTGCGGGTGATGCATCTGGGGCTGGTCACATCGCCCGGGGCCGAAGGCGTTTTGACGGTGCGCGCCTTCATGGATCATTGCGCCGAGTTGATCACCAGTGATCATATTCCGGGCATGAACATGGCGCTGGCCCGACTGCCCTAGGGGCAGCGATCAACAAGGAGGGGCACCATGCGCGACCCACGCTATGACATTCTGTTCGAGCCGGTGAAAATCGGCCCGCTGACCGCCAAAAACCGCTTTTATCAGGTGCCCATTGCAATGGCGGTGGCTATCGCGCCCCGTCGGCGACAGCTGCCATGCGGGGGTGAAGGCGCAGGGTGGTCGGGGCGTGATCTTTACCCGAACAATGCGAAATGCATCACACCTCCAAAATCACCCCCTTTATCGAACTGCGCCTCTGGGACGATGCCGATCTTCCCGTCCTGCACCGCTGGTTCGTCAATGCCGCCAAACGCTCACAGGCGGCGGGGTTTGATCTGATTTGTCTCTACGGCGCGCATGGTTTCGGCATTTTCCAACATTTCCTGTCCCGTGCCACCAATCACCGGACCGATGACTATGGTGGCAGTCTGGAGAATCGGGCACGTTTCGCCCAAGGGGTGATCGGCGACATTCGCGACGCTGTGGGCGATCGCATGGCGATTTCCCTGCGCGCCTCACTTGACGAATCCATTGGCGATCTGGGATTTTCAAACGCCGAACTGCGCGAGTTTATCGAGATGAACCGCGATCTGCCCGACCTTTGGGATCTGGCCCTCGGCACCTGGGAGGACTGTTCAGGCCTCAGCCGGTTCAAGGACGAGGCGGAGCAGAAAACCCTTGTAAAAGGCATCTGCGCGCTGTCTGACAGGCCCGTCGTCGGCGTGGGGCGTTTCACCTCTCCCGATATTATGGTCCGCATGGTGACATCTGGAACGCTTGATTTCATCGGCTGCGCGCGCCCCTCGATTGCCGACCCGTTCTTGCCTAAAAAGATCGAGGACGGGAGAATCGACGACATCCGCGAGTGTATCGGCTGCAACATCTGCATCACCGGCGACATGACGATGAGCCCGTCACGCTGCACGCAAAACCCCACTTTCATGGAGGAATGGCGCAAAGGCTGGCATCCCGAGATCATGAACGCCAAGGGCGACAGCCAGTCGGTTCTGGTGGTCGGATCGGGCCCTGCCGGGCTTGAAGCGACCTGGGCATTGTGCCGTCGCGGCTATGATGTGGCGCTGGCCGAGGCCAAAACCAACCTGGGCGGCCGGGTGGCGCGCGAACGCAGCTTGCCGGGGCTAAATGCATGGGGCCGGGTGCAGGATTACCGCGAATACCAACTGTCCCAACGCGCCAATGTCGAGATCTATCTGGACAGCAAACCGGACGCGGCCAACATTCTTGAGTTCGGATTTGAGCATGTTGCCATCGCCACCGGGTCACAGTGGCGGCGCGATGGCGTGGCGCGTCAGCACGTGGTGCCCATGCCCATCGCCGACACCGCCAGGGTCTTTACACCTGATGACCTGATGGATGGAAATCTGCCCACCGGCACTGTCGTGCTCTATGATGATGATCACTATTACATGGGCGGTGTACTGGCCGAATTGCTGGCCGGGCAGGGGGCCATAGTCACGCTGATCACCCCCTCGGCCTATGTGTCCGACTGGACCAACAACACGCTGGAACAGGCCTGCATCCACGCCAAACTGGCCAATATGGGCGTGAATATCGTGCTCAATCGCGGGGTCGGCGACATTGCCGCCGATCACGTGGTCAGCCATTGTGTCTACACCGATGCCGCGCAGCACCACGCCTGTGACGCCGTTGTCATGGTCGCCTCGCGGCTGGGCGATGACGCGCTATATCGCAACCTGCTGGCCCAACGAGCAGATTGGGCAGATGCCGGGATCAAATCGGTCAGGATGTTCGGGGATGCCGACGCACCCGGCCCAATCGCCTGGGCCACCTATGCGGGCCACCGCTATGCCCGCGAACTGGATCAGCCCGCGCATGGCGATGCGCTGCCATTCCGCCGCGAGGTGACCGCGCTGGCGCGCCTGTAGCGCCGCAACTGGTGTAGAGAATGTTGGCTCAGCCACCGGAGGTCACCGTCAGCCCCTGGGGTGGCGACCCAACGATAGTTTCAATGCGCTTTATGCCAGCAAAATACATCCCCAGAACAAGTGATGCGCCTTGATCAGATATATCGCCAGCCCAAGGGAGGGGCTGACGATGGCCGGGCCGCTGCGCGGCTGTTAACCGGCTTGGCACCGAATTGAAACGTCTGCTTCGGGCTCAAATCAGACCTTCTCTGCGGCCCGCCTTGAGCGTGCATTCTAACGCTGTGGCCGTTCGACGGACACAGCGGTCAATGGATGTGCAGGACCTTAACAGGCCCTGACGTCCCACGTCTCACGCCTACATCATCAACGCCCCGTCCGACCGTTCGGTAAAGACGCGAATGTAGTCGCCGGGCGATGACCCGGCCCAATAGACCCACAGCCGATGCGGATCATCCTTGTCGATCCAGACATAATCGCCCGGTTCCAGTCCGCGCAGTTCGGTGCTGATGTAATTGACCGAGGTATTGGCCAGAAAATCCGTCGCCGCCATCGTGTCCTGAAACGCGGCCACGCCCAGCACCGGCGCGTCAAAATAGACATAGCCATACTGGATACTGTCCAGGCTGTCGAAGAACACGTAATGGCTGGCCACCACGGTGCCCTGGGCAATCACGCCCGTGTCGCCGCCGCCGATATCCACTCGCATGGGTTCGCTCAGGGTGATGTTCTGATCTTCGTCAAAGGCATAAAGATTGTCGTCGTTGAAATTGTCGGCCCCAACATCAAACCTCTGGGCGGGATCCAGCTTGACGAACTGCCCGTTGCCGCTTTGCTGCTGGATGGCACCATCGATCACGATGGCCAATGCGGGCTGCGCCGACAGGGTCATCCCTGCCGCAAGAATTATGGATCGCAGCATCTGCCTAACCACCCAGCTGATCCCCATCGACCACCACGAAGGTTTCAAAACTATCGCCATTGACCCAGGCGTATCCTTCATTGGTCATCACGATCGTGTAGCCCGCCCAATCGGCATTGCGCCACCAGCTTTCATAGCGATTGGTCTCGGCATTCACCCGCCACTTGCCCTGATCCGGGGGCGATCCGGCAGACAGGTAGATGGTCAGGCCATTGCCACTGAAATACTGGCGGTATCCGGTGCCCGACCAGTCGCCAATGGTGGTGTTGCCGCTCAGCAATGTCTCGATCTGATCCGAGGTCAATTGCACCGTGCCAATCGGCCAGTCTTGGGCCGTGGCAGGCAGGGCAAGACCGGCGGCGCAGAGTGCGGTCAGGAAAATGCGGCGGTTCATGACGGTCCCTCGTTGGTTTTCCCTTAATCCTGTCAGAGCCGCGCGCGTGCGACCACTCACATCTGCTTGATCAGATGGGCGGCTCGATCAGGATGGCGCGGAAATCATTGACGTTGGTCAGGGTCGGTCCGGTGATCACCTGATCGCCCAGCGTATCGAAAAATCCATGCGCGTCATTGCGGATCAGGGCGGCGTTCGGATCGGCCCCCAGGGCACGGGCATTGTCCAGCGTTTCGGGGCCGACCACCGCACCGGCCACTTCGGCAGCCCCGTCCACACCATCCGTGTCACAGGCAATCGCATGAATGCCCGGCGTGCCCTTCAGGGCCAGTGCAAGGGCCAGCGCATATTCCGCATTCGGCCCGCCAATCCCATCGCCGGTGCGCGTCACGGTCAACTCGCCCCCCGACAACAGCAGGACGGGCGCGTCTCCGGGCTGCATCCCGCTTTGAACCTCACGCGTCATGGCGGCCTGCATCGCGCCGATCTCGCGCGCTTCACCTTCCAGCGCATCGCCCAGCATCCGGGTTTCGACCCCCTCGGCCTTGGCCATTTCGGCGGCGGCACTCAGGGATTGGGACGGGGCGGCGTAGATCACGTTTTCAACCTGTGACAGCCGTTTGTCCCCCGGTTCGATCACAAGGCGCGGTCCTTCCAGAACAGCCTGAACCGAGGGCGGCATGGCAATCCCGTATTGCCTCAGAATGGCGCGCGCGTCGGCGGGGGTGCTGGCATCGCCCACGGTTGGCCCCGATCCGATCATCGCCGGATCATCCCCCGGCACATCCGAAATCATCAGTGCCAGCATCTTCGCCGGATAGGCCGCCGCGGCCAGTTGACCGCCTTTCACGCGGCTCAGGTGCTTGCGCAGGGTGTTCATCTGCCCAATCGGCGCACCAGAGGACAGCAATGCGGCATTGACCTCCTGCTTCTCCAACAGGCTGATATCGCCCGCGGGCTGCACCAACAGGGCCGACGCCCCGCCCGAGATCAAAGCCAGTACCATGTCGTCTTTGCCCAACCCGTTCACCAGTTCCAGCATCCGCGTGGTTGCGGCCTGACCGGCTGCGTCCGGAACAGGGTGCGCGGCCTCGACGATCTCGATTCCCTTGCAGGGGCGACCATAGCCATAGCGGGTGATCACCAGACCGTCACAGGGGCCATAGACCTCTTCAACCGCCTCGGCCATTCGCGCGCTGGCCTTGCCTGCACCAATCACCACCAGACGACCTGGGGGTTTTTCGGGCAGGGCGGCGGCCAGACTGCGCATCGGATCGGCCACCTCGACCGCGCGATCAAACAGCGATCTCAGAAATCTGTTGGCGTCTGGCATCAAGGCTGGCTCCGGGAATGGGGTTTGCTCAGCTTAAACGCGGATCGGCACAGGCAAAAGCGCAATCGCGTCAACCTGCCGGCGGAAAGCGCCGGGGCGTCCCGCTTGACAAAGCAGGGGTGGCGCGCAACAGACGCCCCCATGATCATGACGTTTCTTCAGGTTGGCCTTGGCGGGGCCATTGGCGCGATGCTGCGCTTTGGCACCGGAATGGCGATGTTGCGCCTGACGGGCCCGGGTTTTCCGCTGGGTGTGCTGAGCGTCAATGTCGTGGGCTCGTTCCTGATGGGTGTCTTTGTGGTCTATGCGTTTCACCGGGATGTGCAGTATCTGAACCCCTTTGTGATGAGCGGCATCTTGGGCGGGTTCACCACCTTCTCGGCCTTTTCGCTTGAGGCGTTCACGCTGTATGAGCGGGGTGAGGTGACACAGGCCGCCGCTTACGTGGCGCTGTCGGTCGTGCTGTCCATCGGCGCGTTGATCCTTGGCATTTTTCTGGCAAGGAGTGCCTGGGCATGAGCCGTGTACAAACCCTGACCGTCGAGGCGGATGATGCAGGCCAGCGGCTGGATCGCTGGTTGCGCCGGATTTTCCCGCATATCCCGCAAAGCCGTGTCGAAAAGATGTGCCGCAAGGGCGACCTGCGCGTGGATGGTGGCCGGGTGAAGGCCTCGACCCGTCTGGAAGAAGGGCAATCGGTGCGCATTCCGCCGCTGCCCGACCCCGGCGCACGGCCCGAACGGGGGCCATCCACGGTCTCTGATGCCGATGCCAAGATGATCAAAGCCTGCGTGATCTACCGCGACGATCACATTATCGCGCTGAACAAACCGCCGGGCCTGCCGGTGCAGGGCGGCTCCAAGCAGACCCGCCATGTCGATGGGTTGTCCGACGCGCTGCGCTTTGATCTGGACGAAAAACCGCGGCTGGTACACCGGTTGGACAAGGATACATCGGGCGTTTTGCTGTTGGCGCGCAACCGCACAGCAGCGGCGGCCCTGACCAAGGCGATGCGGCATCGTGAAACGCGCAAGATTTACTGGGCCGTCGTGGCCGGTGTGCCGCATCCATATCTGGGTGAGATCAAATACGGTCTTGTCAAAGCGCCCGGCCATGGGGCCAAGGGTGAGGGCGAAAAGATGATCTGCCTGCATCCGCGCGATGTGGACAGCACACCGGGCGGCAAACGCGCGATCACGCACTATGCCACGCTCTACCGTGTGGCCAGCCGTGCCGCCTGGGTCGCGATGGAGCCGATCACGGGCCGTACCCATCAATTGCGCGCGCACATGGCCGAGATCGGGCATCCGATCATTGGCGATGGCAAATATGGCGGGTCGGGGCAGGAAAACCTTGGCGATGGATGGGGCGCGCAACTGGGCGGGATCATCAGTAAAAAGCTGCACCTGCATGCGCGCATGATGCGTTTT
>Ga0316205_10003835_pt1 | contig 13776 bp, 12 predicted proteins | sample 3monthpyrite_MG_FD_204941 | JGI IMG/M metagenome (GOLD analysis project Ga0316205, IMG submission 204941) | Microbial mat bacterial communities from mineral coupon in-situ incubated in ocean water Damariscotta River, Maine, United States -... | ecosystem: Environmental > Aquatic > Marine >... | reverse complement strand
CATTTGCGCCGATGGTACTGCCATTATGGTGGGAGAGTAGGTCGCTGCCTTTCTTTATATTGATAATAATCAATGTACAATGCTAAAGTCCTCAATCGTTAGATTGAGGACTTTTTTTGGTTTAAAAAGTTTATTTTTATTGAATGAAATACCCATTTACATATTTGGTTGAGATTCAGTTTTTAGGGTTTCGATTTTCGGGCTGGCAAAAGCAAACAAATGCAAAAACATTGCATGATATGGTTGATAAAACATTAAGTTTTGTTTTTGATGAAGGTGTAAAATACAAAACGCTTGGTGCTGGTAGAACAGATGCGAAAGTTTCTGCTTCTAGATATGGTTTTCAATTGTTTTTACATGCAGATATAAATACTTCAGATTTTTTGAAAGATTTTAATTATAATTCTCCTCCAGATATTAAGGGTTTGTCAATTAAAAAAGTAACCTCAGACTTTAATATTATACAATCTTCAAAAATAAAGGAATATCATTATTATTTTTCTTTTGGAGAAAAACCACATGCATTTTCTGCGCCATTTTTAGTTGGTTTGAATGAACAGCTAGATATTAACGCTATGGTACATGGCGCAAAATTATTTGTAGGAGCACATTATTTTCATAAATACTGCACAAAACCTTCTGAGAAAACCATTTTTAAAAGAATTATTGATTCTTGCGAGATTGTAGAGAATACAATTTTGCAAGCGAATTTCTTTCCTACAAAAAGTTATGTTTTAAAAGTAAAAGGAAAAGGTTTTTTACGGTATCAAATAAGATTGATGATGGGAATATTATTTGAATTAGGAAGAGGAAACATTGATTTAGAGTTTATAGAAAATTCCTTAAAAGAAAATAATGACAGAAAGTTTCTAAGAGAAATTGCTCCAGCTTCAGGATTGCAATTGTATGATGTTGTTTTTGAAGATTATTAATTGAAACTAGATTCTGCGTAAGGGATTGGAGCAATTGTTTGAACTCTTTTATGAAGCATGAATAAAAAGTGAGTGTGAAAAGCCCGACCGTTTTCGGTTACGCCCAAAAAAAAGCTCATTTTAAAAATGAACTTTTAGTTTTAGTTGTATGAGATTCCTCGCTTCGCTTCGAAATGACATTTCTTATTTATTTTTAGTTCTCGACTGCGCTTGAACGGATATTAATTTATCCTTTGATTATTCCTCTAGAAATAACAATTTTCTGAATTTCTGAAGTTCCTTCGTAAATTTGAGTGATTTTTGCATCGCGCATTAAACGCTCTACATGATAGTCTTTTACAAAACCGTTACCACCATGAATTTGAACCGCTTCGACAGTGTGTTCCATGGCAACTTTTGACGCATATAATTTTGCCATTGCGCTAGACATGTCGTAATTATTTCCTTGATCTTTATCCCAAGCGGCTTTCATAACTAACATTCTTGCAGCTTCAATTTCTGTGTGCATGTCTGCTAATTTAAAAGCAATGGCTTGATGATTGCAAATTTCTGTACCAAAAGCTTTACGTTCTTTAGAATATTTTAAAGCCAATTCATACGCTCCGGCTGCAATTCCCAACGCTTGAGAAGCAATTCCGATTCTTCCTCCAGACAATGTTTTCATGGCAAATTTAAATCCGAAACCATCTTCTCCAATTCTATTTTCTTTAGGAACTTTAACGTCATTAAACTGTAAAGTATGCGTATCACTTCCTCTAATCCCTAATTTATCTTCTTTAGGTCCAACATGAAAACCTTCCGTTCCTTTTTCAACAATAAAAGCGTTGATTCCTCTATGCCCTTTTTCCTTATCAGTTTGTGCAATTACCAAATAAACATCAGCTCTACCACCACTTGTTATCCAGTTTTTTGTTCCATTAATTACATAATGATCACCATTATCAATTGCAGTTGTACTTTGTGAAGTTGCATCAGAACCAGCTTCTGGTTCCGATAAACAAAAAGCACCAACAAATTCGCCCGTTGCTAATTTTGTTAAATATTTTTGTTTTTGATCTTCACTTGCATACGCTTCTAATCCATAACAAACCAATGAATTATTTACTGAAACGATTACAGAAGCTGAAGCATCAATTTTAGACAATTCTTCCATAATTAATACATAAGAAATTGCGTCCATTCCGCTTCCTCCGTATTTTGGATCAACCATAATTCCTAAAAAACCTAAATCACCCATTTTTTTGACTAATTCTTGTGGGAATTCTTGCTTATTATCTCTTTCTATAACTCCAGGTAACAATTCTGTTTGTGCAAAATCACGAGCAGCCTCTTTTATCATTAAGTGCTCTTCAGTAAGATTAAAATCCATTTATAGATGTGTTATTATATTCGTAAAAAATGTGTTCAAAGATACAATTTTAGTAGTGAATTATCAGTAAAGTTTTATTATTTTTACATATATGAGTGATGAAAAAACAAATATAATTGGTTTAATGTCGGGTACATCTTTAGATGGTTTAGATTTAGTTTATGTTGCTTTTGATAAGAAAAGTTATAAGACTTTTAAAATTCTCCACTCAGAAACAATCCCGTATTCTAAAAAATGGAAAGATAAATTAGTAAAAGCAATCCATAAATCGGAAGAAGAATTACTTGAGCTTGATCTTGAATATGGAAAACTTCTTGCAAAAAAAGTAAATGATTTTATTAAGAAAAACAACATTTTAAATATTGATTTTATTGCATCTCACGGTCATACAGTTCTACATCAACCCGAAAAAGGAATTACATTACAAATAGGAAATGGACAACTACTAGCGAACGAAACTCAGCAAAATGTAGTTTGTGATTTTAGAACTCAAGATGTAAAATTGGGTGGACAAGGTGCGCCTTTGGTTCCGATTGGTGATGCCATTTTATTTCATCAATATAGTGCTTGTTTAAATTTAGGTGGATTTGCAAATATTTCTTTTAAAGAGAGGGATAAAAGAGTTGCTTTTGATATTTGCTCTGTAAATATTGTGTTAAATTATTATGTAAATACACTGGGTTTTGATTATGATAACAAAGGCAAAATTGCTTCAACAGGAATCATAAATGCGAAATTATTAGAAGAATTAAACTCCTTGAATTATTATAAATCAAAACATCCAAAATCTTTGGGATTAGAATGGGTTCAATCAACTATTTTTCCATTAATTGATGACAAAAATCTTGAGGTAAGAGATGTTTTAGCAACATTTATAGAGCATGTTGCAATTCAAATTACTGTTTCTACAAAGAATTGTAAAAATCTTTTTATAACTGGTGGTGGCGTTTTTAATGAATTTTTAATACAAAGAATTAATCATTATTCAAATTTAGAAATTATCATTCCAAATTCTCAAATAGTTAATTATAAAGAAGCTTTAATCTTTGCTTTTTTAGGATTGTTACGTGTTGATAATCAAGTCAATTGCTTAAGCTCTGTAACTGGAGCAAAAAAAGATCATAGTTCTGGAGTTATATTTACTTCATAAATTTTTCTAAAAGAATATTATTTTTGTTTGGACAGTCATTTTTTTGCATTAAGTTTGTGTGTAAGAGATTTAGAGAACTTCTATATAAAACTTAAACCAATAAAATGAACCAACTTTAACTGCTATCAATTTTTTAACTATTAATAAAAACAAAGAAAAAATTGAATTATTAGCCTCATAGAATGAAAGATTTATTAAAAAAATACGAAAATAAACAACCTGAAATAGTTTTTAATTGGAAAGATCCAGAGACAGATGCAGAAGGTTGGACAGTAATTAATTCACTACGTGGTGGTGCTGCAGGTGGAGGAACTAGAATGAGAAAAGGTTTAGACATGAATGAAGTTTTGTCTTTAGCTAAAACAATGGAAGTGAAATTTACAGTATCTGGGCCAGCAATTGGTGGTGCAAAATCTGGAATAAATTTCGATCCAAACGATCCAAGAAAAAGAGGTGTTTTAGAAAGATGGTATAAAGCAGTTACGCCGTTATTAAAACATTATTATGGAACTGGCGGAGACTTAAATGTAGATGCAGATAAAGATGTAATTCCGATTACAGAAGATTGTGGCGTTTGGCATCCGCAAGAAGGAATTTTTAATGGACATTTTAAACCAACAGAAGCCGATAAAATTAATAGAATTGGACAATTACGACTTGGTGTAATTAAAATTCTAGAAGACAAAAAGTTCTCACCAGATTTATCAAAAAAATATACAGTTGCAGATATGCTAACTGGTTATGGTGTAGCGGAAGCTGTAAAACATTATTATAATATTTACGGTGGTTCTATTGAAGGTAAAAAAGCAATAGTACAAGGATTTGGAAATGTTGGTTCTGCAGCAGCATATTACTTAACTCAATTAGGTGCTAAAGTTGTCGGTATAATTGATAGAGAAGGAGGTTTGATTAATGAAGTTGGTTTTTCTATGGATGAAATGAAAGCGCTATTTTTAGGAAAAGACGGTAACAAATTAGTTGCAAAAAACATAATTCCTTTTGATGAAATAAATGAAAAAATTTGGTCTTTGTCTGCAGAAATATTTGTTCCGGCAGCAGCGTCAAGGTTGGTTTCTAAAGAGCAAGTTACTAAAATGATTGATGCTGGATTGGAAGTAATTTCTCCCGGAGCAAATGTACCATTTGCAGATAAAGAAATATTTTTTGGTCCAATAATGGAATATACTGATGGACATATAAGTTTATTACCAGATTTTATTTCTAATTGTGGTATTGCTAGAGTTTTTGCGTATTTGATGGAATCAAGAGTGCAATTACCAATGCAAGACGAAGCTATTTTTAATGATACGTCAGAAACCATTAGAAAAGCGTTAGTTAAAACTTTCGAAAAAAATAACAGTAAAAAAGAAATATGTAAAACAGCGTTTGAAATAGCGTTAAAACAATTAATTTAATAGAGTATATTTATGGAGACGATTATCATTTTAGTGTTTGTATTTGGGTATTTAGCCATTACATTAGAACACAATTTAAAAATAGATAAATTAATACCAGCGCTGGTAATGATGGCGGTTAGTTGGGCTATTATAGCATTGGGAGCAGATAGTTTCCCTAATTGGTTCGACTCTGCAAAACATGCTTTAATAGATGGTTTTGGGTTGTTAGATGTTAAAGACACAACAAATGCTGCTGGAGAAGTTGTAAGAGGAAAAATGCATATAGTAGAAGAAACATTGCTACATCATTTAGGAAAAACCGCAGAGATTTTAGTTTTCCTTTTAGGAGCTATGACTATTGTTGAGATTATAGATTATTTTGATGGATTTTCTACCATAAAAAGTTTTATAAAAACTAAAAAGAAAACTAAAATTCTTTGGATTTTCTCAATATTGGCTTTTGTTTTATCGGCAATCATAGATAACCTTACAGCAACTATCGTTTTAATTTCTATTTTACAAAAAATAATTCATAAAAGAGAAGACAGAATATGGTTTGCAGGTCTTATCATTATTGCCGCAAATGCAGGTGGAGCTTGGTCCCCAATTGGAGATGTAACAACTACAATGTTGTGGATTGGTAAAAAAGTTACAGCAGCAAAATTAATAGAATATCTATTATTGCCCTCTCTGTTGTGTATGGCTGTTCCATCTTTTATAGCTTCTTTTTTACCAGCTTTTAAAGGTAAAATAGATTTTAAAGAAGAAGATGAAAAACCAAAAAGCCCACATAGTGGGAGAATGTTATATTTAGGATTAGGAGCAATTGTTTTTGTGCCAATTTTTAAAACAATCACACATTTACCTCCTTATGTAGGTATGATGTTGTCTTTGGCAGTTGTTGCAACTTTTGCTGAAATTTATAGTAATTCTAAATTTTCTATATCGAGCATAGAAGGTGATCAGGCTGATGAGCATGCTTCTGAAGCACAGCATAGTCCTGTTCATCATTCATTATCTAAAATTGAAATGCCAAGTATTTTATTTTTCTTAGGAATTTTAATGGCTGTTGCAGCGTTAGAATCATTAGGCGTTTTATTTAATTTTGCATCAACATTGCAAGAAACTGTTCCAATGTTGGGAACAGAATTAAACGGAGAAGGAGTTTCTGATTTAGTGGTGTTATTATTAGGAGTTGGATCTGCGGTTATTGATAATGTACCTTTAGTAGCTGCTAGTTTAGGAATGTTCTCTCAAGGAATTGACAATGAGTTATGGCATTTTATTGCCTTTTCTGCAGGAACAGGAGGAAGTATGTTGATTATTGGTTCAGCAGCCGGAGTTGTTGCAATGGGAATGGAAAAAATAGATTTCTTTTGGTATTTAAAAAAGATATCATGGTTAGCCTTAGTTGGTTTCTTAGTTGGCTCATTTGCATTTATGTTTATCCGACAATTTTAAAATATAAGCCCGAGAAATTCTCGGGTTTTTTTTAAGCAATTTTTAAAAATTAACTTCGTTTAGTTTACATAAATCTTTAATTAAAATAAAAACATGTTATTGTTTATACAAGAAAATATTGATACAGTTACAGGAGTAATTTCGGAAGAAAAAACATTATCAATTTATAAATTGATCATGGAAAGTGGAACCGGTGGAAGAATAATAATCGGATTATTGTTCGTTTTATTAGCTGTTGCACTTTATATTTATTTTGAACGATTCTTTGCCATAAAATCGGCATCAAAAGTTGATGTAAATTTTATGAATCAAATTAAAGATTTTGTATCTGAAGGGAAATTAGACGCTGCCGCAGATTTATGCAAAAGCACAAATTCTCCAAATGCAAGATTAGTAGGTAAAGGAATTTCGAGAATAGGAAAACCGTTAGATGATATTAATAAAGCAATAGAAAATTCTGGTAAATTAGAAATTTATCAATTAGAAAAAAACGTTAGTGTTTTAGCAACTATTGCCGGTGCTGCACCAATGATTGGATTTTTAGGAACGGTTATTGGAATGATAATTGCAATTCATGAAATAGCTAATTCGGGCGGTCAAATAGATATTAAATTGTTGTCAGATGGTTTATATACAGCAATGACAACTACGGTCGCTGGTTTAATTGTTGGTATTATTGCTTACATAGCATATAATCATTTAGTTGTAAAAACAGACAAAGTAGTATATAAAATGGAAGCAACTTCAGTTGAGTTTTTAGATTTATTAAATGAGCCTGTGTAATGAATATCAGAGGAAGAAATAAAGTCAACCCAAATTTCAATATGTCATCAATGACAGATATTGTTTTTTTATTGTTGATCTTTTTTATGCTAACATCAACATTAGTTACTGTAAGTGCAATTGATGTTTTTTTGCCAAAAGCTGGAGGTAAAACAGAAAACAAAAAATCAATAGCTGTTTCAATTACAAATAAATCATTATTTTATATTGATAAAACAAAAGTAAGTGAAGCTAATTTAGAAAACGAAATTTTAAAATTGGTAGGAGCAGATAAAGCAAAAACAGTTGTAATTAGAGGTGATAAAGATGTTCCCTATAAAAATGTGATGAAAATTATAGACATTGCAAATAGAAATAAATTAAAAATGATTTTAGCAGTAAAAAGTAAATAGTTTTTTGATAAAGAGTAATGCAGATATTAGAAACAAAACATAAAAAAAAGTCGGCAATAATTACGGCAATACTACTTGGCTTAGTTTTAATTGGAATATTTAATTTTGGTATGCAATATATAGATCCGCCAAAAGAATATGGATTGGCAATTAATTTTGGGGATTCCGATATTGGGAAAGGAGATCCAGTTGTAAAAACTAAAGCAAAACCTGCTGTAAAAAAAGTAGAAGAAAAAGTAGAAGAAAAAGTTGAGAAAAAAGAAGAAATAATTCCGAAAGAAACTATAAAAGAAAAGGTAATTACGCAAGAGACTAAAGACGCTCCTGTTTTAGAAAAACCCAAAAAGGAGGAAGTAAAAAAACCTGTTGTTGCTAAAAAGAAAATAGAAAAACCTAAAGAGATTCCAAAACCAAAACCATCAAAAGCCACTCAAGATGCTTTAAATAATTTATTAAAAGGAAATTCTAATGATGGAGAAGATAAAGGAGAAGGAGATGATAAGAATCCCGGTTTAAAAGGGAATAAAAAAGGTAATCCTAAATCGACTAAATACTATGGAAATAATGGGAGTGGTGGAGATAAAAACTACAATTTAGCTGGTAGAAATGCGCTATCTAAGCCAATAGAAAAGCCAGAATGTAATGAAGAAGGAATTGTAGTTGTTAGTATAGAGGTAGATAATACAGGGAGAGTTATAAGAGCAACTGCTGGAGTTAAAGGCTCAACTAATACTGCAAAATGTTTATTAGATCCAGCCAAAGCTGCTGCGTTAAAAACAACATGGAATGCAGATCCAAGTGCTCCAAATAAACAAAGAGGAACTATAATTTACCGCTTTTCTTTATCAGAATAAATGACCTATCAAGAAACATTAAATTGGATGTTTTCTCAATTGCCAATGTATCAAAGAGAAGGCAAAACAGCATTCAAAAAAGACTTAACCAATATTTTAGCATTTTCAAAAGTATTAGATTTTCCTGAAGAAAAATTTAAAACAATTCATGTTGGTGGCACAAACGGAAAAGGTTCTACAAGCCATATGATTGCTTCAGTTTTGCAAGAAGCGGGCTATAAAGTTGGATTGTACACATCGCCACATTTAAAGAATTTTACGGAGCGAATCAAAATCAATGGAGATGAAGTTTCTTCAAATTTTGTTGTTGATTTTATTGAAAGAAATAAACTTTTTTTAGAAAGACAAAAACTTTCTTTTTTTGAAATGACAGTGGGAATGGCATTTGATTATTTTGCGACAGAAAAAGTTGATATTGCAATTATTGAAGTCGGTTTAGGAGGAAGATTAGATTCGACAAATGTAATTACACCAGAGGTTGCTGTAATCACAAATATTGGATTGGACCATACACAGTTTTTAGGAGAAACACTTCAGGAAATTGCATTTGAAAAAGCAGGAATTATTAAAAACAACATTCCGATAATCATTGGAGAAAGACAAAAAGAAGTGGAAACTATTTTTATAGAAAAAACAAAAGAATTAAATGCTGAAATCTTTTTTGCTTCAGATTCTTCTCAAAATTATAAGACAGATTTATTAGGAGATTATCAACAAAAAAACTTTAAATCGGCAGTTTTAGCAATACATCAATTAACTAGTTTTAAGGTAAAAGAAAATCACATTAAAAAAGGACTTTTAAATGTTGTAAAAAATACAGGTTTAAAAGGAAGATGGCAAATTTTACAAGAGTCTCCAAAAATTATTTGTGATACGGCACATAATAAAGATGGTTTGTTGTTGACAATGAATCAACTTAAAAAAGAAAATTATCATAATTTACATATTGTTTTAGGAGTTGTTTCTGATAAGAAATTAGAGAATGTTTTAGATTTATTTCCTAAAAACGCACACTATTATTTTTGTCAACCTAATATTCCAAGAGCTTTAAATGTATCTGATTTACAAGAAAAAGCTAAGGAATTTAAGCTGTTTGGACAGAAATATAACTCTGTAAATGAGGCATATAATTCAGCTAAAGTAAAAGCAGAAAAAAAAGATATAATTTATATTGGAGGTAGCACATTTGTAGTTGCTGAAATTTTATAAAAAAAAGCAAATAAATTTTTGCAGGATGTAAAAACTATTTTATATTTGCAACCGCTTAAGTCAATTAGTTTAGTTGGTTCAGAGCATCCCGATTTTTATCGGGAGGGTAAAGGTTTTAACCCCTTATAACCTATGATATTCCATCTCGATAAGGAATTAGAAAAAAATATTCGGGCAATTAGCTCAGTTGGTTCAGAGCACCTCGTTTACACCGAGGGGGTCGGGGGTTCGAATCCCTCATTGCCCACTAAAACTCCTTCGTTAATTCGTTGGAGTTTTTTTGTTTTTAGTATTGTAATGTTGGTTTTCTTTTTTGTATTTTTGCTATCAATAAATAATTGCTAAACAATAAAAAACATTGGAAAATATTAATTTTACTAGGAATAAAGTATTGGTTACTGGTGGGGCTGGTTTTATAGGTTCTAATTTAATAGAAGTATTACTAAATAAAAACAATATGGTTGTTTGTTTGGATAACTTTGCTACAGGAAAAAGAGAAAATTTAATTCCTTTTAAATCAAACCCTGATTTTTTATTAATTGAAGGAGATATTCGAATCCTTGAAGATTGTCAAAAAGCAGTAAATGGTGTTGACTATGTTTTACATCAAGCAGCACTAGGCTCAGTTCCAAGATCAATAAAAGATCCAATTACATCGAACGATGTAAATGTTGGTGGTTTTTTAAACATGCTCGTGACCTCAAGAGATGCAAAGGTAAAACGTTTTGTGTATGCAGCAAGTTCATCAACATATGGCGATTCAGAATCGATGCCTAAGGTAGAAGATGTAATAGGAAAACCGTTGTCTCCTTATGCAATTACCAAATATATAAACGAATTATATGCCGATGTTTTTTCTAGTATTTACGGATTAGAAACTATTGGATTGCGATATTTTAATGTATTCGGAAGAAGACAAGATCCAAATGGAGCATATGCAGCAGTAATTCCAAAATTTGTGAGTCAATTAATGAATAACACTTCACCAGTAATCAATGGAGATGGAAATTACTCAAGGGATTTTACGTATATTGATAATGTAGTTCAGGCGAACTTGTTAAGCTTAATCACAGAAAATAAAGAAGCTTTAAATACAGTATATAATGTAGCCTATGGAGATAGGAATACCTTGAATGATCTGATGAAGTATTTAAAGGAATATTTATCTGAGTTTGATTCAAAAATTGCAGGTATTGAAGTAAAACATGGACCAAATAGATCTGGGGATATTCCACACTCGCATGCTAGTATAGAAAAAGCAAAAAATAATTTAAATTATGATCCTAAATATTCATTACAACAAGGCTTAAAAGAAGCTGTTAAATGGTATTGGGAGAATTTGAAGTAGTGTTAAACTGAAATTGATAAGTGCTAACTGAAAAATGAAACTAAATATACAAAATGATTACAAAAAAGAACAAACAACCCCGTATCGCCATTATTGGCCTTGGTTATGTTGGATTACCGTTAGCAAGATTATTTGCTACTAAATTTTCCGTAGTTGGATTTGACATCAATAAAGAAAGAGTTACAGAGTTGAATTCTGGCTTAGACGCTACTTTAGAAGTTTCAGATGAGGTTTTACAATCTGTATTGAAACAAAAAAGTAATTCTGAATTAGGATTATTCTGTTCAACAAATACAAAAGATATTGAAGATTGTGATTATTATATTGTTACAGTTCCAACTCCTGTAGATAAAAATAACAGACCAGTTTTAACACCTTTAATTAAAGCAAGTGAAACTGTTGGAAGTGTTTTAAAACATGGAGATATAGTGGTTTATGAATCCACAGTTTATCCTGGAGCAACTGAAGAAGATTGTGTGCCAGTTTTAGAAAAAATTTCAAGACTGAAATTTAACAAAGACTTTTATGCTGGATATTCGCCAGAGAGAATTAATCCAGGAGACAAGGAACATACGATTGAAAAAATTTTAAAAGTAACCTCAGGTTCTACACCTGAAATCGGAAGAAAAATTGATGATTTATATAGATCTGTAATTACAGCTGGTACGCATTTAGCTCCTACGATCAAGGTAGCTGAAGCGGCTAAAGTAATAGAAAATTCGCAAAGAGATATCAATATTGCTTTTGTGAATGAATTGGCTAAAATATTCAATTTAATGAATATCAATACGCATGACGTATTAGAAGCTGCAAGCACAAAATGGAATTTTTTACCTTTTAAGCCAGGTTTAGTTGGAGGGCATTGTATTGGGGTTGATCCTTATTATTTAGCACAAAAAGCACAGGAATGCGGATATAATCCAGAAATTATATTAGCAGGAAGAAGAATGAATGATAGTATGGGAAGTTATGTTGCAACAGAAGTGATTAAGACAATGATTCAGAAAGATATTAAGGTCAAAGGAGCTGAAATACTACTATTGGGATTTACTTTTAAAGAAAACTGTCCGGATGTTAGAAACACAAGAGTTGTAGATGTAGTTGCTGCCCTAAAAGAGTATAATACTCAAATTACTATTTATGATCCATGGGCAAATACAAAAGAAGTTGAACATGAATATGGATTGACAACTATAAAAGAAATTCCAAATGCTAAGTTCGATGCAATTGTATTAACAGTTGCTCATAATGAATTTGAAAATTTAGATTTACAATTATTAAAAAAAAACACTTCTGTAGTGTATGATGTGAAAAATAAATTATCTGATAACCAGAAAGATAAAGGGCTTTAAAAAAATATGAATATTACAGTTATTGGTACAGGATATGTTGGTTTAGTAACAGGAGCTTGTTTCTCAGAAATGGGAAATACCGTTGTTTGTATAGATAATAATCAAGATAAAATTAATAAACTTAATAAAGGAATTGTTCCAATTTATGAACCTGGATTAAAAGAATTAATTCAGAATAATTCAACTAAGACATTGTTTTTTTCCACAGAAATAGAAAAAGCAGTGAAAAAAAGTGATATTATCTTCATAGCTGTTGGAACCCCAATGTCTGCTGATGGAAGTGCAGATTTATCCTCTGTATATGATGTTGCAAAATTGATTGGGGAAAATATAGCTTCACAAACTATTGTAGTAACAAAATCTACTGTACCCGTTGGTACAACTTTTAAAATACAAGAAATTATTCAATCTAAACTAACAAATAGAAATATTACTGTTAAATTTGACGTAGCATCTAATCCAGAGTTTTTAAAAGAAGGCTCAGCTATCGATGATTTTATGAAACCAGATAGAGTGGTTATAGGAGTAAGTTCTGATTTTGTTCTTCAAAAAATGAAAGAATTGTATTCTCCTTTTTTTAGAACACATGATCGCTTTATCACTATGGATGTTCGTTCTGCAGAAATGACAAAATATGCCGCAAATGCTATGTTAGCAACTAAAATATCATTTATAAATGAGATTGCTAATATTTGTGAAAAAGTGGGCGCTGATGCAAATCAGGTTAGAATAGGTATTGGTTCGGACAAGAGAATAGGGTACAGCTTTATATACCCTGGAATTGGTTATGGAGGAACTTGTTTTCCTAAAGATATAGCTGCTTTAAAAAAAATAAGTATTGATAACGGTTATGATCCAGTGCTTATTAGTGCTGTTGAGAATGTAAATTACAATCAAAAAAAGCTTTTTGTAAATAAAGTAATCTTAAGATTTGGAGAAAACTTAAAAGGTTTAATTTTTACTATTTGGGGTCTGTCATTTAAGCCGGAGACAGATGATATGAGGGAGGCACCTTCAATATATGTGATAAAGGAACTTGTAAAAAGAGGCGCTAAAATTAAAGCTTTTGACCCAAAAGCAGTGAAAGAAGCACAAGAGCTTTACTTGTGTGAAATAGATAATATAACCTATGCAGAATCAAAATATGAGGCATTGAAAGATGCAGATGCTTTAATTTTATTAACAGAATGGAAAGAATTTAGGTCACCAGATTTTGAGGAAATTAAAATGCAATTGAAAACCCCTGTTATTATCGATGGGAGAAATCAATATAAAAGTTTAGATTTGCAAGAGAAAGGTTTTGAGTATTATCAGGTTGGTAGAAATTAGGTTATTAAAATTTACCTTTTTTGGCACCAACTAATACATAACCAGGTTTTTTTAAACATGATATAACTAAAAGAAACCCGTTGTGCATTATGATTTAAAAGAAAAAAGTTGTTCATCTTACTGAAAATCAGTAAATTGATTTAACCACAAATCATTAATAATGAACAACTTAAATGCAAATTACGAAAGAATATTGGAAG
>Ga0316205_10003834_pt1 | contig 13780 bp, 11 predicted proteins | sample 3monthpyrite_MG_FD_204941 | JGI IMG/M metagenome (GOLD analysis project Ga0316205, IMG submission 204941) | Microbial mat bacterial communities from mineral coupon in-situ incubated in ocean water Damariscotta River, Maine, United States -... | ecosystem: Environmental > Aquatic > Marine >... | reverse complement strand
TGACGAGCTGGGTAAACAGTATGACTATCTGATCTGTCCTTGTGGAACAGGGGGCACCTTTGCTGGCCTCATAGCAGGACTCTTTCAGGCCGGGCGATTGTCGACGACTGCACTGGGTATTGCAGTTTTGAAAAGCGCTGACAGCTATTGGCAACACGAAATGAACACCTTATTACTGCCGGAAATACGGAAAAAAATAAAATGGCACATTAACGCTGATTATCATTTTGGCGGATATGCCAAAACATCCGATCATCTGGAGCGATTCATTACAAAAATCCAGCAACAACACAATATTCCATTGGAAAGTATCTATACGGGAAAAATGTTCTATGCAGTCTATTCTTTAATGGAAGCCGGTTATTTTGCTAAAGGTAGCTCCATCCTGTTGGTACATACCGGAGGGTTACAAGCAAAACAACTTTGTTCACAGAGATAGTTGTACTTGTCTATTTGTTATAGGCATTCATTAAAAATTTGCGATGGACATTTTATACAAATCTCAGAGTCGAGTTTGCGAAAAATAGTCCGAATAGCATCCGTTTTGCTATCAAAGAAGTGCTCAGGTCCAATTTTAGTGATGAAGCATGATCGAGCCGCAAATTCATACACCGAAGGCTTTAAGCCGACAAAGTATAAAGCGCCGTTTTGTGCTTTCAGGCGTTTACTTTCAGCAACCAATGCTTCAGCACCGCTGAGATCAATAAAGTTAATGCCATCACTGACGATTAATATATGTTTGATTCGTTCATTCTCGACAATTTGCGAGATACGATTCTGGATATAGCCAATTGAGCCAAAATAAATCGACATATCGATTTGTATAATCTTCAACTGTGGGCATTGTTTTACTGGTTTTTCAAGAATGTTAATCAGTTTACGTTGATTGGTTTCGGGCGGCTCGTTAAACGATAAGGTCTCGATATTCGGCGTCGATGTTTTTGCCAGAAAAAATACCAGAGATAATAGAACGCCCAGATAAATGGCAAATTCCAGTTCCAGAAACAAAGTCGCAAAAAATGTTGTCAAGAGAATAGCAGTTTCACTATGACTGAATTTTAGTATCGAACGGATATGATTAAAATCGATCAAATTATAAGCAACCAGCAGAATTACACCTGCCATTGCTGCAATGGGTAAATAAGCAGTCAGAGGTGCGATGAGTAGCACAATGACCATCAGAATCAGAGCCGCGAAAATTGCTGATAAAGGGGTTCGTGCACCCGCTTCATAATTTATTCCTGAGCGCGTAAACGATCCTGAGCCAGCGTAGCTTGAGAAAAAACTTCCAACGATATTAGATAAGCCCTGTCCGATAAATTCCTGATTGGCATCAATACGTTGATTGGACTTGGTGGCAACAGCACGACTGATAGAAACTGCCTCAATTAATCCAAGTAAAGCAACCGCGAATGCTTCAGGCGCAAGCATCTTAACAGTTTCAAATGAAAATAAAGGTGCTGATAGTGGCGGCAACTGTGCTGGAATCTCACCGACCAATGGAATTGAGTCAGTATAGTCACGAAGCAAGTAGGCCAGAATACTGCCTGCAATCAGAGCAATGAGTAAATTCGGATAACGTGGATTGAATCTTTTGATCAACAAGGCGATTACTAATGTGAACAGGGCAATGACGACCAGATATAAATTGGTTTCACCGAACTTTGTACTAATTAAAAACCAGGTATGTAAAAAAGTATCACCATTCGGTACGTACACACCGAGAATGTGTTTTATTTGACTGGTTACAATTAAAATAGCCGCTCCCGCTGTGAAACCAATGACAACAGTGTGGGAGACAAAATTCACCAGCACACCAAGTCGTGCCAGTCCAAATGCCAATTGATAAATGCCTGCCAGAAGCGTCAGTGTCAGTACCAGGCTAATATATTCCTCACTCCCCGGTGCGGCATAGCGACTAATTGAAGCAAAAACAACAATAGAGATGGCCGTCGTGGGCCCTGAAACCAGGTGATGGGAAGAGCCAAAAAGAGCGGCAACTATCGCAGTCACCATCGCGGTATATAAGCCGTATTCCGGTGGTAAACCAGCAATCGTGGCAAAAGCAACACCTTGCGGGAGTACAATCACCGCCCCGGTCATCCCTGCAATAAAATCCGCGCGCAGCGAGGATCGGGTAACAAATCGATACCAAGATAATAACGGAAAAAATGCGCTCAGCTTCATGGAGTACTCTAGAAATAATTATAGAAAACAGCATCTTGGCAGGACAGCCAGTTGCCGAACCTGTGTAAATACAGGCTAAAAATCATTATAACATAAGTATGTGCTAATATTCTAGGATGTTATGCTGGCTGAAATAACAGCTTTCATTAATCGCACCGTAACTGGATTGTATGACGCTGACTATGAACGAACGTTTATACTGATTTTTTGACAGCTTTGGCTACTGTGTATTGCTTTCCTTGCTTGAGCTTGTCGTAATTACCAAAGATTTCTTTGAAATTACGTTCGATGTAACGACGCAAACCGGTAATCGTCACCACATAGAGACTCCCACCTTCATGAAGCTGGTTGTATGCATCAGTCAGCATGATGGTCATCATTTCACTGCCGACCTTGGCGGGAACATTGGATGCGATGCAATGAAAACGCTTTTCCTTTACATGCTGTAGTCCATTACTCAATTGCACTTCACAATTGGAAAGATGATTGATCTCGGCATTTTTACGGCTGTACTCCACTGCCATAAAATCTTTATCAACCAGAGTTGTCGTCCCTTTGGGAGCCAGGTGAGCCATCGTTAATCCAATAGGGCCATAGCCACAGCCTAAATCAAGGCAGTCTGCATCCTCCTGTAACTCCAGATAATCGAGTAACATGATTGAACCCTTATCGATTGAACGCGGAGAAAAAATTCCCCACGTCGAGTGGAAGGTAAAATCATGTCCTCGCAGGTTCTCTTTAAATACGATATCTTCGCGGAGTTTTTCTATGTCAGTTGGCCGATTCATTTACAAGCTTTCCTGGATATCGCGTAAGCAAACATTATGATGTAAAAGCTGTCCGCCATGCTGGTTATGCTGGATACGGGTAATCCCTGCATTTTGAACCTGAATATGATAGAGACTCGCTGCCGGTGCCAGTAATATATGACTGATAATTGCACGCATGACCCCAGCGTGACAGACAATCAGTAAATGTTTGCCGCAATGCCCTTGCAGTTGGTCATTATAGCTTTTAGTGACTCGCTCAATAAATGCATCAAGCGGCTCTGCCTGTTTTGGGCGTGAGTGAACAGGATCCTGGTAAAATTGCTCGTATTCTTGTGGGTAAGCCTGTTTGACTTCTTCCCGTGTTTTGCCTTCCCAATGACCAAACCCAACTTCCTTGAGGCCGTCGACTGTCTGCACGGCTATATTATTTAATGAACCCAGCTCATCGGCGAATGCCTGGCAACGTAGCATGGGTGAACTAATGATGATATCCCAGGGAGGAGTGCCTGCAGTTGCATCCCTCATTTGCTGCCAACCTTTTTCACTGAGCGGATCATCGATACGATGACCGCGATAGCGACTGCCCCCTTGCGGTTGACCATGCCGGATTAAATCTATAGTGGTTATATTATCTGAAGGCAAATGTATCACCATTATTTTGTAGATTAATGCTCAGCAGTTCCATGCGCTTCCAGTTGCGTATTTCGTTTGGCGTATTCACGATAATGGTTTCTCTTGATTCGACAGGGTTACTGCATTAAAAAAATTATTCCTTAGGATTGCTCCAATTGTGATTGAATCTGGCTGGCAACCTTCAGGGCGTTATCGAGGTCATTGTCAACGACATTGAAATGACCCATTTTGCGACCTTTACGCGCATCTTTTTTACCGTATAAGTTAAGTTTTACATGGCGGTGGGCCAACAATTTATTCCAGTCTGGAGGTTGATTGTTATTCCATAAATCACCCAATAAATTGACCATCACCACTGGCGAGAGCAAACGGGTTTCGCCCAGTGGCAATGCACAGACCGCGCGGACTTGCTGTTCGAATTGATCCGTCAAACAGGCATCAAGGGTATAATGACCACTATTATGTGGCCGTGGTGCTATTTCATTCACTAGCAGTTGATTGGCTGTGATAAAAAACTCTACTGCCATGACACCGACATAATCGAGATGATTGGCGATTGTTGTCGCCGTTTCCAGAATTTGTTGACGCGTTGCTTCATCAATCCGTGCAGGAATAATACTGGTATCCAGAATGCCATGTTTATGTTGATTTTCAGCGATCGGGTAATGAGCGACTTCACCATCTACCGCTCTTGCTAACACAACCGACACTTCTTTTGTCAGCGGCATGCGTTGCTCCAGTACGCAGTCTTCCTGTTGCAAACTTTGCCAGGCTTGCTGGCATTCATTTGCATTCGATACAGTGATTTGTCCTTTGCCATCGTAACCAAAGCGAGAGACTTTAAGAATTGAAGGATGGGTTATCTGCTCACTGGCATGTTGCAAATCATCGCTACTGCGAATTACGCGAAAATCTGCGGTGTCTATGTGGTGGTTTTGTAAAAACTGTTTTTCAAGAATACGATCCTGGGTAATACTCACGGCTTTTGAACCGGGGCGTACCGTACCTTTATCTTCAAGATATTGCAGCGTGGAAGCCGGAATATTTTCAAACTCCGTGGTGATAACATCACATTCATCTGCAAGGATTTCGAGTGAAGCCAGGTTCTTGAAGTCAGCACATATGTGACGAGTAGCCAACTTACCCGCCGGGCTATTGGTGTCAGGATCCAGGATGATGACATCATAACCCATGCTTCTGGCAGCGACTGTAAACATTCTCCCAAGCTGGCCACCTCCCAGCATGCCAATCGTACTTCCGGGTAAAATGCTCATACTTTGGGTAATTTTAACGCTTTGACTCTTGTGCGTTGTTTTTTACGAAATGTGGTGAGTTTTTTTGCGTATTTTTCTTCGCTGTTGGCGAGCATGGACACAGCGAACAGTCCCGCATTGGCTGCCCCTGGTTCTCCAATCGCAAATGTAGCAACGGGAACACCTTTGGGCATTTGCGCTATCGATAGCAGCGAGTCCAGTCCTTTCAAAGCTCGGGATGTCACGGGTACTCCCAGAACCGGAACAATGGTTTTCGCTGCCAGCATACCTGGTAAGTGCGCTGCACCACCGGCACCGGCAATAATCACTTGCAAGCCACGTTCGCGGGCAGTTTCTGCATATTCATACAGTAGATCCGGCGTTCTGTGCGCCGACACTACTTTCGCTTCATGGGGAACCCCATATTCTTTCAAAACTTCAACAGCGTGACTCATGATCTTCCAGTCACTGTCGCTACCCATGACAACGCCTACCAGCGGTTTTTTCATGTTGCTTGTCCAGTTTAGTTGCCGACATACGTCAGCAGAAAAGCGCTTATTATAGCAATAATATGCACACTGACGCATGCTTCATGGAATAAATTACTCGCTGTAGCCCTGTGAAGATTGCAATAGACTAACCTTCGTTGAATTGATGTGAAAGCTTCCATGAATTCTATAAAATAATGTTTTATATCAGCAACATAAATGATTTCCAGATGCTAGTCTCTATACTAGAGAAAAACCTTGTGTTACCCAGCTATGTCGCTGAATAGATTGACAGCTGCGAGTAGCGGGGCTATGTTAATAGTGTATACACGCTAACGACCCAGGGCTTTAATGCACTATTTAAGACAACACTCTCAACTCTTTGCCACCTTGGTGATGACTGCTTTGCTATCAGTCTGGTTGGGCTATAGTTGTCAACATTGTTTTGCTGCTGATCTTGATGAGTCTGCTGCAAATATGCACGCAATGATGGACTGCTGTCCAACATCTACCCATGCAGACCAGGCTCCCGCTGATAGCGAAGGTTGTCAAAACAACGCCAGTCTTGAGCTGCCGGTGATATCTGTTGATCACACATTCGGCAATATGGAAAAACTTGCCTTTGTCTTTGTGAGCGAGTTCTTCATTGATACTTGGGATCATCCACAACCAGCGTCACCTGACTATTATCCTCCGAACCAACCCCTTTTCTCTGATCGTAATTTCACCAGCTATCGTATTCTATTGATCTAGACCGCTCTCGCTTGACTGGTTTCCATTTGTCTTGCAGGAGAAGAGTATGTTTACGCGCGCGTCTATTGTTATAGTAATTTTTGGTAGTTTTTTTCATGTCAGTGCTTTTGCTGACCAGATATTGAGTCTTGATGAGGCTGAATCTCTGGCTATCAGAAGCGATCCTGGTCGTTTACGGTTTGAGTCACAGGCTTCAGCGCTACGTGAACAGGCGGTTGCTGATGCCCAATTGCCTGATCCAAGAATAAGTGTCGGTTTGTTGAATTTTCCGGTTGATACCTTTGATCGAGATCAGGAACCCATGACCCAGATTCAATTCGGGGTGGAACAAAAATTTCCCAAAGGCGATAGCCTGGCTATCAAATCAGCCAAGCGAAAAATAGGTGCAATGGCAGCCACCTATCGAGGCGAAGACCGGCAGTTGCAGTTACTCAAACAGGTCAGACTAGTGTGGCTGGAATTATTTTACTGGCAGCGCGCAGAAGAAGTCATTAAACAAAATCAGCGGGTATTTAAACAACTGGTAACCGCTACTCAAAATAATTACGCGGTTGGTCGAGGCCAACAGCAGGATGTCTTGCACGCACAGCTCGAAGCCAGTCGTTTGGATGATCGCCTCCTTTCAATACTGGATCAGCAAGAACAGGCAGCGGCGGAATTATCAGTGTTGACAGGGCTTGTGATCACGGATTTTAGTTTACCTGCATCCTTACCAGAAATGGGTCCTTTGCCTTCCCGCGCAGAAATTGAGGGGCGCTTACAGAAGCACCCGATGTTACAGATTGCGGCCAGTGAAATTGAAAAAAGTCATAAAGATGTCGCATTGGCACGTGAATCCTACAAACCTGAATGGATGCTGGGAGTCAGATATGGTTTTCGAGATGGAAACAATAATAATGGCAGTGAACGTGCCGATTTTGTTTCTGTCGGTGTAAGCCTGGATGTACCGTTATTTAAAAACAAACGTCAGGATCGCGTATTGCAAGCCAGTCAGCAGCAGTTAAGTGCGAGTAAAAACCTTCTTGATCAACGTTATCTTGAGCTGCAACAGAAGCTTCGCAAAGCCTATGCGAACTGGAAAGCATTAGAACAGCGCGACAGCATCTATCAACTGAAATTAATTCCACAAGCAGGTCAGCAAACCGAGGCGACTTTGTTTGCTTATCAAAATGATCGTAGTGACTTTACCAGCTTAATGCGTTCTCGCATTACTTCTCTGGATACACAGCTCAAAGCGATGCGTATTCACGTCAATCGTGCCAAAGCAGCGGCACGCATCCTTTATTTTGTTGGAGAACTTTCATGAAACTTCATTCAATAATAGCGTTGCTGGTGAGCTTGTACTTGGTGGCCTGTTCCAATGATTCAGCAGAGTCCCCGTCATCGACACAGATGAGAGCTGATAAGGAAACAGCGGTTGAACATGGTTTAAAACATCAAGATCCCAAGTTTGTATGTCCAATGCACCCACAAATCATTCGCGACCAATCTGGCACCTGTCCACTGTGTGGCATGGATCTGGTAATTAAAGAATCTGAGCAGCAATCAGCGGCAAGTGGCGAAAAGAAAATTCTCTATTGGGTTGCGCCTATGGATCCGAATTATCGCCGTGGTGAGCCAGGGAAGTCGCCGATGGGGATGGATCTTGTGCCAGTCTACGATGAGGGTGGTGGTGCGACAGTGAAAATCTCACCGAACGTCGAAAATAACCTGGGTGTGCGAACAGCGTCTGCTGAGCGGGGACGTCTATGGCGGCGTATCGATACTGTAGGGTATGTGGATTTTAATGAAAATAAAATTTCTCATATCCATTTGCGCACCAAAGGCTGGATCGATCAATTATTAGTGAAGTCTGAAGGAGAGCGTGTAAAAAAAGGCCAGAAATTGTTTGAGCTATACTCGCCAGAACTCATTACTGCACAGGAAGAGTACCTGCAAGCGCTGCGTATCAATAATAAGGCTCTGGTCGCTTCATCTGATGAACGTCTAAAATCACTGGGTATTCCGAAACGTGTGGTCAGCCAGCTAAAAAAAACGCGTCAAGCACAACAGACTGTGCCGGTGTATGCCTCTCAGGATGGCATTATTGCGTCATTGAATGTGAGAGAAGGGATGTACGTCGAGCCGATGCGTGAAGTTATGGCGTTGGCCGATCTAGCCAGTGTGTGGTTGTTGGCTGAAGTCTTTGAGAGTCAATCGGCGTGGGTAAAAGTAGGGCAGCCTGCGGAAGTTCGTTTGTCCTATCATCCCGGTCGGCTCTGGGAGGGTACGGTCGAATACATCTATCCGAGCCTGAATCCAAAAACCCGAACCTTAAAAGTAAGGCTCCGTTTTGATAATCCGGATGAAACGCTTAAGCCAAATATGTTTGCAACCGTCACAATTTATGGGGGTGCAAAAAAAGACCTGATCATTATTCCAAGAGAAGCACTGATACGCGCAGGGGCTGAAGAGCGCGTGATTATCGCTCAGGGTGAGGGAAGCTATGCAGCCAGAACCGTGACTGCCGGTATGGAGTCTGGTGATCAGGTTGCCATCATCAGCGGATTAAAGGAAGGTGAAGAAGTTGTCACCTCGGGACAATTTTTAATTGATTCAGAAGCCAGCCTTAAAGCCAGTTTGCAACGCATGACTCAGCCGCAAGTCAAGAAAATGGAGTCCGCACAGCAACCGCAAATGGCTGCCGAGATTTTTAAGGGAAAAGGCACAGTGTCTAGTTTGTACCCGGGCGAACAGAAAATAAAAATCAATCATCAGCCGATTGCAGCTTTAGAGTGGCCGTCGATGAATATGGATTTTCAGCTCAAGGAAGGTTTGTCTGCAGATGATCTCAAGATAGATGATGAAGTCGTGTTTGATTTAAAGCAAACAGCTGATGGTTATGTCATCCAGTCAATCAGTCAACAGTAACAGGTGAACCTATGATTACTAAAATTATTGACTGGTCATTGGATAATCGTTTGCTGGTGCTGCTAATGGCTATCATCATCACAGCCTGGGGTATTATCTCAATTAAACAAACGCCTCTGGATGCGATACCAGATCTATCTGATGTTCAGGTGATTATCAAAACTACTTACAAAGGCCAGGCTCCCCGTGTCGTTGAAGATCAGGTGACTTACCCATTGACTACAGCAATGCTATCTGTGCCAGGTGCTGTCAATGTGCGCGGTTATTCTTTTTTCAATGATTCTTATGTTTACGTTATTTTTAAGGATGGTACTGATCCGTATTGGGCGCGTTCGAGGGTGCTTGAATATTTGAGCCAGGTCGCGACGCGACTACCACCTGAAGCTAAACCTGCATTAGGTCCTGATGCGACAGGTGTCGGTTGGGTCTATGAATACGCATTGGTTGACAGGACAGGTCAGCATGACCTCGCACAATTACGTTCATTGCAGGACTGGTTCCTGAAGTATGAATTACAAACCGTGGCAGGTGTATCTGAAGTGGCGACGATTGGTGGAATGGTCAAGCAATATCAAGTTGTGCTGAACCCTGATCGCCTACGAGCCTACGGTATCCCATTACAAAAAGTACGCATGGCCATTAATCAAGCCAATCAGGAAGTGGGTGGCTCAGTGATAGAAATGGCAGAGGCTGAGTACATGGTACGTGCCACCGGCTACATCGATGAGATTGATGATTTGCGGCGCATTCCTATTGGTGTTAACGAACAGGGAACCCCCATACTATTGAAAGATATTGCGGATATTCGTCTGGGCCCACAAATGCGTCGCGGCATTGCCGAGCTGGACGGTGAAGGCGAAGTGGTTGGTGCAGTCGTGGTAATGCGCTATGGAGAAAATGCACTGCGAACTATTAAAGGGGTTAAAAAGAAATTAGAGGAATTACGCAGTGGTTTGCCTGCTGGAATCGAAATTGTGGAGACTTATGATCGCTCTGCATTAATTAATCGCGCTGTCAGTACCTTGAGTACCAAGCTGGTAGAGGAATTCGTGGTTGTGGCATTGGTTTGTGTAGTTTTTTTGTTTCATTTACGTTCTGCACTAGTTGTTATAATCAGCCTGCCTATCGGTATTTTGTCGGCATTTATAATTATGCATACCCAGGGAATGAATGCCAATATTATGTCCCTCGGTGGTATAGCTATTGCGATTGGTGCGATGGTTGATGCAGCGATAGTGATGATTGAGAATGTGCATAAGCACATTGAAAGGGAACCCTTGACCGATGCAAATCGTTGGCGAATTATTCGCGAAGCAACACGGGAAGTGGGGCCACCGTTGTTTTTCTCATTATTGATTATCACACTGAGTTTTCTACCTGTATTCACGCTACAGGCGCAGGAAGGTCGGTTGTTTTCACCGTTGGCTTATACAAAAACGTTCGCAATGGCAGCATCAGCCGGATTGGCGATCACGTTGGTACCCGTGCTGATGGGGTATTTTATTCGTGGACATATTGTTCCTGAGCAGAGAAATCCGGTTAATCGTGTTCTTGTGGCAGTTTATAAACCCATTATTCATCTCATTCTGAAGATTCCAAAAACAGTTTTATTGTTCTCGTTAGTTATTGTCATCGTGGGTTTATGGCCTATGACTAAAATAGGTTCTGAATTCATGCCGGATCTGGACGAAGGTGATCTGATGTATATGCCGACAACTTTTCCTGGTATATCAATCGGAAAAGCACAGGAACTATTGCAACAAACAGATAAGCTCATTCGTACTTTGCCGGAGGTTAAACGTGTATTTGGAAAAATTGGACGTGCGGACACGGCCACCGATCCAGCTCCACTAACCATGATTGAAACCACCATCCTGCTCAAGCCTCGTGATCAATGGCGAGAAGGGATGGATCTTAAAAAACTGAAAGCCGAATTAAATCAGCTGATAAAATTTCCGGGTTTAACCAATGCCTGGGTTATGCCGATTAAAACGCGTATTGATATGTTGGCAACAGGCATCAAAACACCGGTAGGCATTAAAGTCTCAGGTCCTGATTTATCGGTGATTGAGTCTATCGGTAAAAGACTGGAAGAGGTCGTTATAAAAGTGCCAGGTACGCTCTCTGTATTCTCGGAGCGAGTAGTAGGCGGGCGCTATATCACGATTGATATCGATCGCGTTTCAGCTTCGCGCTTCGGATTGAATATAGCCGATGTGCAGGATGTGGTACGAACTGCTATCGGTGGTATGCAGGTCGCTGAAAGTGTAGAAGGCCTTGAGCGCTATCCGATTAATATTCGATATCCCAGGGAAACACGTGATTCTTTGGAAGAAATTCGTCAACTTCCGATAGTGACTTCAGCTGGTGCTCATATTCCACTCGGAGAAGTCGCTGATATTCGTGTTGAAATGGGACCTGCAATGATCAAGAGTGAAAATGCCAGGCCAAACGGTTGGACGTTTGTGGATATTGATGTCAGTGACCTGGGTTCATATGTTGAAGCTGCACGTCAACTTGTTCTTGACGAAGTCTCATTGCCTCCCGGTTATTCCATTACCTGGTCAGGTCAATATGAGTACATGGTACGTGCCAAACAACGGTTGGCGTATGTGATTCCCTTTACGTTAATTATTATCGTACTGCTACTCTATTTGAATTTTAAAAGTTTTAGCGAAGTTATTATTATATTAGGCACGTTACCCATGGCGCTGGTGGGAGGAGTGTGGTTGTTGTATTTGCTCGATTACAATATGTCAGTTGCAGTCGGAGTAGGGTTTATTGCATTAGCAGGTGTGGCCGTAGAAATCGGAGTGTTGATGCTGGTTTATCTCAATCAGGCTTTTAAAAAGCATTTGAATGAACACGGAAAAATGTCTGACTTAAGTAAAGAGGATGTTCGTCAGGCGGTTATTGAAGGGGCTTTATTACGGGTTCGCCCGATCATGATGACAGTGGCAACTATTATTGCTGGTTTACTGCCGATTATGTTGGGAGAAGGTACTGGCTCTGAAGTCATGCGGCGTATCGCTGCGCCGATGGTTGGGGGAATGATTAGCGCAACCCTGCTAACATTGATTGTGATACCGGCTGTGTTCATGGTTTGGAAGAGTCGATATGTCAAGTCATGATGCAATCCTTGTTCAACATTTATGTTGGCCGTCCACTGCTGACAGCAAGGGAATAGTGCATGCTTATAATGCTTATCACTACACGCCAGGATTGAGTCTCTACCTACTACAAAGCAGCGATTATTCAGTTGATTCAGTATCAAGCTAAACAATGTTAGAATTGTGGCCATCTAATAGGTATTTTTAAGGGGAATTTCATGTACGGATTTACAGTCAATGTTGATAAGAGTTTTGATGATGCAGTTGATCAGGTCACTGAAGAGCTGCAGAAAGAAGGCTTTGGAGTTTTAACAGAAATCGATGTAAAGGCGGTAATGAAGAAAAAGCTGGATATCGATAAGAGGCCCTACAAAATATTGGGTGCCTGTAACCCTGTTTTGGCGAATCAGGCCATGGAAGCTGAGCCTGATATTGGCTTGTTATTACCTTGTAATGTCATTGTGCGAGAAAACGATGATGACTCTGTCACAGTCGGATTTATGGATCCATCATCAGTCCTGGGTCTTGTGCAGAGTGAGCAACTAAATACGCTGGGTGAAGAGGTGCTATCTCGTTTGCATCGCGTACGGGATGCGATATCCTGACTTACTCATTTAGTAAACGGATCAGGCGGCCACATCGCTGTTCATGAATAACTGATTAACTTCTTTAAAATGATCGGGCGCAGTCTTGAGAAGTTCGTCGATGCGTTCGAGGCTGAGTGAAGTAACATTGAGTGCTTCCTGTTTAACAGGGGGAGGGTTGCTCACTAGTGAGCTTTTTTTGTCGATGAGATTGGCACGATTATCAGCCAAATGGACGACTGCAGTTTGCAGTGGGAAATGGCGTGAACGCCCTGGGTTGTGGTGAAAAGCGATGACCTCTTTGACGTTCTCTGGTAAATGCCATAGTTCAGCCAGACGATTGCCGATATCGCTATGCGTGAACCCGAAAATATCTTGCTCAATGCTGTCTAAATCCTGCCCGGTCGTACGCGCTTCACTGATTGCCATATGGCTGCTTTCAGGTAGCGCCTGGAGTAATATCAGTCGCCCAATATCATGCATAAGCCCCGCGACGAAAAAACATTCTGTCTGAGGCTGATGGAGTTCTATCGCAAGTAGACGTGCATTAACCGCGCAAAACAGACTATGACGCAATATCTCTTGAATATGGTCATGCTTGAATTTCATTTTTGTGAAGATATCGAGTGTGGTTGTGGTTAAAACCAGATCACGAAGATCCTTGGTGCCCAGAATGGCAACAGCGCGAGAGATACTATCGATGGTTGAAGGAAAGCCATAATAAGGACTATTCACTATTTTAAGAATCCTGGCCGTCAACCCCAGGTCTTCTTCAGCCACCTTGGCGATGTCAGCAAGAGTACTATCGGGCAGGTCTATCAGGCGATTCATTTCCAAATAGACATGGGGCAACGAAACAGGGGTTCCTGATTTCTCGATGACAGCTTCCATTGAAATATCCATATCGTGTTGCCCCCTGCATATACACGTAAAGTCACTGCTTCCTTTAAGGTAAATATCAATATTTAATATACCTGACTAAATTCCATTAATAAAGGATCTAAAACGAGTATAGGGTCGCGATTATAGAAGTAAAGAATTATAAAAATTATGCGAGCTAGCCGTAAATATTATAGAAAACTAATTTACTAA
>Ga0316205_10003833_pt1 | contig 13781 bp, 17 predicted proteins | sample 3monthpyrite_MG_FD_204941 | JGI IMG/M metagenome (GOLD analysis project Ga0316205, IMG submission 204941) | Microbial mat bacterial communities from mineral coupon in-situ incubated in ocean water Damariscotta River, Maine, United States -... | ecosystem: Environmental > Aquatic > Marine >... | reverse complement strand
CGTCACCATGAGCCAGTTCGGCCATTTTAAAGCCTTCAATAACACGGTTGTAAAAAGCCAGGGACAATTTTTTCAAGGCTTTTGGGGGTAATTCTTCTGTACCAATTTCAATCAGGAGATCACGCGTCTTCATCAGGCGGCTCCCTTTTTATTCTTTTTCAGCATTGGAAAACCGAGGGCCTCACGACTGTTATAATACTTTTCTGCCACTGCACGGGACAGCGCACGAATTCGACCGATGAAACGTGCTCGTTCAGTAACGGAAATGGCATGACGGGCATCCAGTAAGTTGAAGGTATGCGAAGCCTTCATCATCATTTCATAGGCTGGCAAAGGCAAATTCTTCTCGATCATGCGATTACTTTCGTTTTCGCAGGCATCAAACCAGTTGAACAGATTGGTGACATCAGCGTGTTCAAAATTGTAAGCGGACATTTCCACCTCATTTTGGTGAAAAACATCGCCATACGTCACCACACCTTCAGGGCCATTTGTCCAAACCAGGTCAAATACACTTTCAACACCCTGCAGATACATTGCAATTCGTTCCAGCCCATAAGTGATTTCACCGGTTACCGGCTCACAATCCAGAGACCCGACTTGCTGGAAATAAGTAAACTGAGTGACCTCCATACCGTTTAGCCATACTTCCCAGCCTAGACCCCAGGCGCCCAGTGTTGGTGATTCCCAGTTGTCTTCAACAAAGCGAATGTCATGCACTAGAGTATCTATTCCTAACATTTTCAAAGAGTTAAGATATAAATCCTGAATATTCAATGGTGATGGCTTGAGCACCACCTGAAATTGGTAATAATGCTGCAGCCGGTTCGGGTTTTCACCATAGCGACCATCCGTCGGTCTGCGCGAAGGTTGTACATAAGCTGCACTCCACGGCTCTGGGCCAATCGAGCGTAAAAAAGTTGCGGTATGAAACGTACCCGCACCCACTTCCATGTCATAGGGTTGCAGCAGAATACAACCTTGATCTGCCCAGTAATTCTGTAATGCGAGTATCAAACCTTGAAAAGTGGATACATCGACGGGTGAATCTTTTGTCATGTTATAAGTCCAGCATATATATAAGGAATGAATTATAGCGCGGCCTGCCCTGGCCATTAAACATAAATTATTGAATATTTGGGCTTTTAGGCTAAAAAAGTCCGTGATAATGATCGAATGATTAAAGAAACGGCTCATTTAGGACGTAAACCTGAATAGAGGCAATAATATGAGCGTGATTATTACCAATAAAACGGCAATAGAAATGTGGCAAGGCCTGGTCCATAATGCCTGCGAAACATGCCAACAACCCCTCGAAGAAGAACTGGAAAGTTATCTGGTTTTCATGCTCATGCGCCACTTGCAAGATAGCTCGCTTGCCAGTAAGCCGATGGCTCCTGATTACCTCAAAGGTATGCAAACTCAAGGGCAATCGGGGATACAGCAATTGCAGCTAGTGGGCGATCAATGTCTCTTATGTTCTGGTCTATATCCTTACCGTTCGCGACGTCGCCTGGTCAAAGCACAATACTATATCGATATAGGTCGTTCCGCTTACTTACAAATGGCCAGTCGTGCGAAACGTTCATCGATACAACTGTACGAAAATTTGTCCAGATACTTTGTTGAGATGATGGATATTCTTCAAGCGCTCAGATACTCCGCTAATCCGGAGTTGCTCGACTCCCTCCTGTTGATGGAAAACTGGCAAGATAACCATAGCCGGTACGCACGAAAATTATTACAAAAACGTTATGGCGATATCAATCTCCATCTCCATCCCAGTAAAAATATCAAACAGTAAACACCACCACACGTCGAAATAATTAACGACGGTCATTTCTTGCAGAATAGTTTTCCTTAGGGCAACATCATTGTGTCAAGCAAGACACATGACCCAGCACAACTCATCATAAGTTAGAAATAATTTTTTTGTTTTTAGGCTATTGTCTGTTAAACGACTATTTTGAGGTTATTCATGATATCAGCTATCTATGCTTCAATAAGCGCCTTGATTATCGTCAGGCTGTCACTGAACGTAATAAAAGCGAGACGTTTGAATAAAGTCAGTATAGGAGACGGTGATTTTGATAATTTAAAAATCGCCATGGCCGCACAATCCAATGCAATAGAATACATACCGATCGCATTAATTCTGCTTTTTGCATTGGAAGCCAATCAGGCGAATAATCTACTCATACATGTTTTTGGGCTGGCCCTGCTTGTAGGCAGAATTATACATGCTCAAGCAATGGCAAATAATAATTTAAACAAACGTGTACTGGGCATGAGAATAACAGTATTTACCCTGATAGGTTTGGCAGTGGGTAACTTAATATACGTACCCTACGCGCAATTTTTCAAATTCTAAATGGTCTGCTAATGGTTTTATTGATGTGCAATACCTCAGGGTATCTGTCCAAGCTCTCTTCGTCTGAACTTAACCTGTTTATTATTAGCGATAGAACGGCACGCATTAATATCAACACCTAACAAACCATCGATAGCGGTCAGTGTAATATCGTCGAAATGTTTTTTTGCACTATCGATAAAATCCAGTAAAGCCGGGAAAGTCCCAGATAACGGTGGACGGCAATGGCGATTATAAACGGATTCAGATTGTGCATTTAATGAAATAGACAGCGCATCGATATGTTCTGATAACTTCTGCGTAATATCCATACCATGCACAAGATTACCCAGCCCATCAGTATTCAAGCGTACACGTGTATGAGGATGTATCGCTTCAGATACTTCAAGTAGCACTGAGAGGTTCATGGTTGATTCTCCCAATCCACAAAAAACGATCTCTTTGTAAACTGAAGGATCCCCGATCGCTTTAAGAACACGGGTAGTCGACGCGGGTGCAGAGAGCTTCAGGTTATAGTCCTGAACATTCCACACTTTATTAAATTTGGGACAAAATTGACAACGCAAGGTACATTGATTAGTAATATTGAGATAACAGTTACCGTGTAACTCATAAGCTATAACATCATCCCGATGTTCTCCCCCGCATTCACACCCTGAATGGCCTGGTTCAACTGCCACAACAACTCCTAGTTAGTTTTTTCGTTAAACAGTTATATTTTAATCACGTATGGAACGTGTTGATTTGGATCAAGTAAGCGCTTTCTTGGTGATTACGATTTACTGGAATAAGATCAAAATGTCAGATTTAGTAGCTTGAACACAGCAGGTTTAGCCAATAAAGAAGAAAGGGTCCCCCTTATTTAATGCGAATGGCTGTAATTCCCATTTCTAAGTTGATGATATTAATCGTTATTATTTCAGTTACTTACCATGTGATATTAAATAGTCGTAAATTATTTTAACTATATTATCATTTTATTATAAAGTAATATGTAAATTGGCCGTTAACATAATCAGATATTAAATATACGTACTTTACTTAAATTCACGTACCTGATTTAGGAGATAACAATGCCGAACGTCCTTAATAATAAAGTTGCAAGTCTTGTTCTATCACTGAGTATCCTGCTTCCATCGATTGCAACTGCTGAGCTGACTTTTACTGCACCACCTCGAGAAACACCGGCAGCCGGTGAAAAAGTATATGGTCCATTAGTTAAGCATTTATCTGCCTTATTAAATGAAAAAGTGACCTACAAGCACCCTCGCAGTTGGAGAAATTATAAAAAAGAAATGCAAAAGGGTTCTTATGACATCGTTTTTGACGGCCCCCATTTTGCAGCCTGGCGCTTAAACAAACAAAGTGCTCAACCTGTAGTTAAATTACCAGGATCACTGAGTTTTGTGTTAGTTGCGCGTAAAGAAGCCAATGTCAGTGATAAAAAAGACCTGATAGGAAAAAAAGTATGCTCTCTTCCATCGCCAAATTTGGGTGCAATGACTGTTTATTCAATGTATCCAAATCAAATGAGCCAGCCGGTATTTAAATTTGTGAAAGGTGGTATGGGTAAAGTAACGAAAACAATGTTGGCAGGTAAATGTGATGGAGCTATTTTACGCAAGTCATTTTTCAACAACAAATTATCAGCTGACCAGCGTGCCAGCTTGATTGTACTTGAAACAAGCAAGCCCTACGTCAATCAGGGTGTGACTTTGAATGCAAGAATACCAGTAGAAAAAAGACAATTGATCATAAAATCACTAACTGCGGGTGAAGGGAAACAGGCAGCGATGCCGATTCTCAACCGTTTCAGCGGTAAAGCCAAGAGTTTCGTAGCCGCCAATGAAAGTGAATACAGTGATTTAAACCTGCTTAAAAAGAATCATATATTTGGTTGGTAATATTACTAGAATATAGATTTAGGGGCCTGCTTTGCAGGCCTTTTTTTATTGTGTCACTTTATAGTGAAAATTAATCTGTTCTAAAATAGTATCTTTGTTAATATGGCACGATTATAAAATAGGCAATCTAAATGGAAAAGCTACACGTACCACAAGGTGATTTTACACTTATTCGGTATCCGCATAGAAAAAAAGAAACCTTGCGTGCCTGGGATGCTGCGGATGAATTATTATTAAATGAACTACATGTTTCCAAAGAAAATTTAACCTCAAGCCAGGTTGTTATTTTGAATGATGGTTTTGGGGCCTTGTCTGTTGCCTTGTCTCAGCATAATCCGATGGTGATCAGTGACTCCAGTATTGCTTTAAAGGCAATTCAGGATAATTTAAAAAATAATGCAATTGAAGAAAGTTCGGTGAATGGTGCAAGTAGTAGTGTCAATATCAAGCAAGACATAGATTTTTTGTTAATAAAAATACCTAAAAGCCTGGCTCAACTTGAACAACAACTCCATGAGATGCGAGAGCATTTAAAGCCAGGTAGTAAGATCATTGCAGCCGGGATGGTAAAAGTCATTCACACATCAACACTGGCCTTGTTTGAAAAAATCATTGGGCCCACTACAACATCACTGGCTACAAAGAAAGCACGCTTAATACATTGCCAATTCGATGAAAGCATCAAGCCAGGTAAAAATCCTTATCCCAGTGAATACTTATTGGAAAAAACTAATTATAGAATCATCAATCATGCAGGCGTATTTTCTCGTGAAAGTCTCGATATTGGGAGCCGGTTTTTAATTGAACATCTTCCCGCTTCAGAGAAAAAACAAACAATCGTGGATCTCGGTTGTGGTAACGGTGTGATAGGACTTATCGCCGCAGAAAAAAACCCAAAAGCCTGCCTTATATTTACAGATGAATCATACGCCGCGATCGCCTCTGCAAAGGCCACATTCGAATCAGCTTTTGGTGAAACTCGACAAGCCGACTTCAAAGTAACCGATTGTTTGGCAGGTATAGAAGACAACAGTATTGATGTTATTTTAAATAACCCCCCTTTTCATCAGCACAATGCAGTGAGTAACCAGGTAGCGAGTCAAATGTTTAATGAATCCAAGCGCGCGCTCAAAACCGGGGGAGAGCTATGGGTGGTTGGTAATCGTCACCTTGATTATCATTTAAGATTGAAACGATTGTTTGGTAATTATGTCAATATTGCCAGTAATAAAAAGTTTATTATACTTAAAGCCATTAAGCGATAATTCAATATTAAACTGAAAAGGAAATCCTACCAATGAGCGATGATCAACAACGTTGTGAGTGGACAGGAAAAGAGCCTATCTATATAAAGTATCATGACAAGGAATGGGGCATACCTGTTTATAATGATCGAAAATTATTTGAAATGCTCATCCTGGAAGGAGCACAAGCAGGCCTTAGCTGGATTACTATCCTGAAAAAACGCACCCATTATCGAAAAGTATTCGATCGTTTTGACCCCGTGAAAATCGCAAAATACAATAAAAGTAAAGTTAACAATTTGCTAACAGACGCAGGTATAGTGCGTAATCGTCTAAAAGTCGAAGCGACAGTCAGTAATGCTAAAGCTTACCTGGAGCTTAAAAAAGAACTTGGTAGTTTCAGTGATTACTTATGGGCGTTTGTCGACGGACAGCCCATAGAAAATAACTGGAAAACGTTGAAACAAATACCTTCCAGCACTACAGAATCTGAAGCAATGAGCAAAGCACTTAAAAAGCGCGGCTTTAAATTTGTTGGATCCACTATCTGTTATGCGTTTATGCAAGCAGTCGGAATGGTCAATGACCACACGACAGATTGTTTTTGTTACAAGCAGGTTAAGAAACTTGTTAAGGAACAATCTAAAAAGTAAAGTATTAACTTTTTAACACCGATACTTATATATACGGTTATGCCGTATGTAGTTCTTCACGAAGAATTCGACGTAATGTTTCTTCATCAAGTGGTCCAGTACTTTTATCCAGGTATTCACGTAACACTTCATTAATCATAGTCTGATAACCAGTACCCGTTTCATCTGCCATTTTTCGAAATGTCTCAATAACATTATCATCCAGATAAATAGTGATACGTGTCTTGCCCTTAGTCTTAATCACAGCACCACGTTTGGCATTTTTAAATTCATATTCCTTTTTCATAGGCTTTTATCTCATAACGTGTGGCTGGTCGCGCAGAAATAAGTCGTATAGTTTCACCACGGTAAGAATAAACGACTACCAATATGTGACCGGCTGACTCTTGACCAATTGCAATGTAACGATCTTCACCCTCTGCATCTTCATCTTCCATTGAGAGCCCGAGTGGATCAAATAAGACCGACTCTGCATCTGAGAAGTGTACTCCATGTTTCCTAAAATTAATCGCCGCCTTGGCAGGGTCCCAGATTACATCCATATAAGAAGTATATGCATATATTATGCATATATCAAGAAAATTGAAAAGAGGGCGCTCAAAAGTTCATGAGCCAATCTTTACCTTATAGCGTCAACCTGATAATCTGACGGCATAGATCAGAGACAAATATGACTGGACGTCATCAAACAACAAGGAAGCTAAATGTCTGTAAACTCTCACCTTTTATACCTTCAACACATTAACAAAGCCCGAACTTAAAAGTTTTAGCAAACTTTATGATGTAATGGATCAGCATTAATTATAAGGAAAACAGTAACATGGACTCGTTACAATATTGTCTTTTTCATACCCCACCCTTGGAAGACATGCCCGTGCAAACGGATTATCGCATCAAGACCTATGCGATAGTAAATGCTGCCAGTGATGAGAAACATTACCATCAGTTCCTCAAGTGGCACATTCCTCACGCCATTCTTTATAAAGAGGAAGATGCTATTGAGCTGGAAACCGTTGCGCCCTACTTAATCGAACTCGATGAAACCCACGACCACACCCAATGGCTCATGACTAAACAATGGGGTACACACAGTGTTATTTACCTTAAAAGCCATTACGCACTGGAACCCTTAGCCGAACATTTCAGGCGATACACCAAAGTCATAGTCGAACCACGCGAGAACGATAACCGTATTGAAACCCCGGCCTTTTTTGCCTTTTATGATCCACGCGTCATGAAACATTACTTTACTGTCATGACACGGGAACAAATGACCGAGTTTTGTGATCCCGTGATCAGCTTCAGCTATGAAGATGATGACCAGTCCGACCACCTGCTAACCAGTTACCTGAAAAAATCGGGCGAGCAATGGAGCACGCTGACAACCACGCTTGGCAAAATAACAGTACCTGACGATGACACGACAGAAACAACTGAAGACACGTTACCCGAACTCGAAGACGAGATCGAAGTACCGGTCATGCCAGTGATCCTGACCATTGCACAGCAAGAGGCCTTTGATGAAAGACAGCAGAAACGTTTTTGCCGTCGACTGTTGAATGACCTACAAACTCACTATCCAGTAAGTCCAGATGATAGTGATGAGGCGCTCTATTATTTAAAAGAGGCAGTGAACAATGGTTTAACCTCTGAAGCGACCCAAAGTCGTTACATCCTGACGGCTTTGCTGATTAAAAACAGTCCTTTAGAAAAGAGCAAGAAACTCCGAAACGCTTTAAAAACCACCCAGGATGAACCATCTCGAATGAAACTACTTGATCAGGCCCTGGAAGAACTGACCACTAAAAAGGAAAAAGCCCGTGTCGGGTAATCCTCTCGATAAATATAGAGACACACGAACCTCTGCCGCTTCCAGCATACAGGGCTGTGGCTGGGTGGAAATACAGCACAACCTGTGTTTTGTAGATGATGAAGGGCAAACAGAACCAGCAGCCGGAGCGCGTTATCAACTACAAGTCCCCAGCGGCCCTCTCATTCAGGGTGTATTGGATGAAAATGGTTTTGTGAGTCATGAAGGGGTTGGCTTCGGTACCGTTTTGCTGGAAATAGAGCCACATATAGAGAATGATAAACAAGTCATCCTCCAGACTATAAAAAAGACCATGGATGAATTTATTGCAGAAGAACGCATGGAAAGTGATGCCATAAAAGCCAGACTCAAAGATCAATCAGCCGCAGGGGTGACTTGGGAACATGCAAAAGCGGGAGGCAAGGCCAGTGGAAATTTTATCATGGACTCAGCAGAATTTTTTGGCAATCTCGTATGGGATGTTGGTAAAGAAGCCGTCCACCTCTCGCAATATTTAAACCCCTGGGCCGCACCCATGGCCTTTGAAAGGGATGTTGCGCGATTAAAACAGTCCAAAAAAGAACTGCAAGCCATCGCTAACACGGACCTGACAATATTCACCCTGTTGATGAATGACGCAGAAACCCAACAGCTTTTTATTCAATTTTCTGATGATTATCTGGATGCACAACATAGCCTGGAGATCACCGAAGGCAGTTTTGCCACAGCTACCGCAGTTATATTGAGTATCGTCACTGCTTTTGCGGGCAGCGCAATCGCAGCCGGGAATGGTGCCGCTAAACTCACTCAGCTTGGCGAGAAACTGGCTGATCCTATTAAACGGCTGATTGAAGTGTTAAAACATGCGAGGGCCAAGAAAAAACTTAAGCATGATGGGAATCAGAGGATTGAGTCGGTAGCGGAGATTAAACATAGTGCTACATTAAAAGATAAGCATGACAATCCTGAGAATAATGCGAAAAAAGATAGTAAATCTAACAAACCTACAAAAGAAGAAATTGAGCTAGCTAAATCACATGGTTCCACATCGAAGCATATTGCGGCTAGGAGAAAAGTTGCAACTGAGTATCTTGAAAGTAATGAATTTACACCAAAACAGGTTCTTGAGGCGATAGGAAGTCCTAATGGTTTGACAAAAGGCGGTATAGATATGACTAAACCTATCGAGGTGATAAGCTTCCCACCTCCTGATACCATGACACAATATGTACAATCACATGGTAACCCTGGGAATTGGTTTGACCCTCTAGGAAATCAATCACCTGACGCATTAGGTATAAATGGACAAACTCGACAACTTAAAGAGTTTAAAATGCCACACGGAGACGGCCTATTGAGCCAAGCAAGTCCCTTTTTAGATATTTGGACAGTTGAGGGAACATCTGTCCAAACTAGCGGAGGAGGATATCAAGTTCTTGTGAATGATTATATTAAAAAATCAATTTCAGGTATTTGAGGAGTATATGGATAATAAAATCAAAGCACTATTTAATGAAACGATTCATGAATTATCTAAGAAAAATAAATTAAATTCAGATGACCCAACTTATGGTTATATACTCAAGCAATTAGAGTTTGTATATGACTGTCTGATATCAGAGAAAAATATATTAATTGAATTGCGAGGCAGAGAGCTCGATTTTCCTGGTGTTGCATCCAAGAACCTTGCCGGATCAGACGATGAGCTGTTAGATAAGATTGGTGATATATCTATTTATTTATCTAAGTTATAAAAGTCATCGTCTCAGTTCTTGTTATTTACCCTGATTATAACTTCCTTTTATTGTGCCCAGAATTAAAACTCAGTAACAATGATATATATAAATATTTATGTTAGTAGAACTATTCTTTTAAATAGCAAATAGCTATTTACGTAAGTTCCATCCTATTAGACTGCAAAAATATAAGGCAAACTAATGGCTATAAATAAGGGTGAGCTCTTCACTCACAATGACGTTTATATAGATTACTCTTTCGAAGAGGTTATGTTCCGATGGGATCATAAAACGAAGAAGATCTACGTTAAATTTTATGGCGAAGATGAAAAGGTCGAGTCAGTTTCACATGATAATCGTTTGTTTAATGACTCACTGTTGTATGGTAACGAAATTACTTAAAAAGAATATATGGAAGGAAAAACAATTGAGTAATATTGACAAGTCAATAAGGGCCGGTGACGTATGACAATACGAATACTTCTCATTTGTCACAGCTTCCTTTTTTTTAATTAACCACCATGGGCGGAATTCTAGGCGCCTCCCATCCATAGTGCTGCCGCATTGATTGAGTAAAAGCCTGCACAAATTCCTGCACCAAACCCCAGTCGCAGAGTAACTGCGGATGAAGATAAATTGGGTGTGTAGCATCCTCTCCAGTCAAAGTAAGTGCGATCATAAGACTGTTGCGACCAAGACGATCCTTCTCAACATTAAGCTGCTCACTTTTAGCAATCCGTTCATTTACCTGATCATGGGGTTCCCCAGGCTTACAATTCAACAACAACGCCATAGACTCCTCGTGTAATTTCTGCCAACGGGTAGCCTCTTTGGTAGTATAATTGCGATCAGGCAGATACGGCGGAATACGATGCGCAGTAGAATCACGATAGACCTTCCCGTAGTCGGTAAACCATTTTTTAACGGTAGGTTGTGAAATGTATTCCACAAAGCCCTCCGGCATGAATGCTTGGCACTCTTTCTTATACAAGCTGACCTTCACAGGAGCTAGATTCCCACCCGCCTGTAGCATACTAATCCATGCGGCATTATCGAGAATAGCATAAACATTAATTGCGAAAGCATGCAGCTGTATCGCTATATCAGAACATTCGTCCTTAGTTAGGAATTCTCTGCGGTTCGGTGGATAAATATCGTAGATATTCAAAACAGACCGATTAATCACCGGCAACCTGCGACCCAAAGCCTCGTTCGCGAAAGTCTTTGCACGCTGAACAGTTAATTGCTCGGATAGATATGAAAGATCGATCTGGATACCCGGTTGTGCATTACGTAGTTCTCGAAGTCGGTCTAGAAAATGTTGAACTTGATCCGGTGAATAGCCACCACTATCTGTAGGTTCTTCGGTGCCACTCATGCCTTTCTACCTCAATAGCATAATGTTCTCATATTTATTTCAGTATGCCCAATGCATTCGTGTTAACAATAGCATAACAGTCTCGAGAGCACGTGATTGATGCTAAAGACCTGTGAAGAGAAAAATACCAAATTGAAATAAGATTCCTTATACATTGAGTAAAAAACTGCTTAGTAAAAAAGGGGTCGGTGACAAATGGGAAGTATTCGTATTTCTATTTGTCACTGGAGTACTTCCGTTTGAAGTATTTGTTAGGCATCTTTACTATTTTCATTTTCAACATCATTAACAGGAGTTTCTTGCATTTGCTCTAAATTTTGCTTCAAACCGCTATTTTGTTGTAGGGGCATATTGGGGCTTTGTAAGATAAAAGCCATACCATTGCTATTTTCTATGATTTTAAATGCGGTGCTGCTACCTAATGTATGATAATAAATGTGATGTACCGACAATACCTTATCTTGAAGTTCTTGGTCATCTTCAAGTTTTTTTATGTTTAGACCTATTTCATGGCATTTTGATGATGAAAGGTGTCTGTTATGGGCAAGACTTACCGAATGATCTACGAGTTCTTTTATAATAGCCTCAATTTTATTATCCGCATCATCATCCTTGGAGAACATATTTCTTTTTAACCATTCCTCTACTAAATTTGTAGACCATTCTACTGCTTTTTCACATTCCCCTATAAAGGCTGGTGGGTATTTTGCAATTATTGGCTGCCATATTGGGATTGTTTTGGGGTCTCTCGTTATATCTGCATATGCTCTTTTGAATTCTTCAACTACGCCATGAGCTGGGACACCATTAAATTGTGGATCAACGGGACCAAGTGATGATTGCTTACCCATCCATATTTCTTTACAAGAACAGGCTATCATTGTCCCAGCAGACATGGCCATCTATGGTACGAAACATCTTATATTATCTCCAAATTTACCCCATAAATAATCTACAATAGACTCTGTCGCAGCGGTGTCGCCACCAGGTGTGTGAAGTATTAGATCAAGTCCTTTGCTTGTATCCAGTCCATTAATAGTTGTCATTAAGCCATTTTTATCATTGTCATTTACAGAAACTGCGGCCCCGAGTTCCGGTTTTTGTAACCATCCACTGTAGTAGCAGATAACGTTTCTATTAGTATAATCCGATAGTTCTTTTATATATTTTCTTCGTAGAACATCAAAGGGACTTCCAAGCTGACGGATTTCTTTTAATAACTCAGACCAGTTTGCCATCTTCAAGCTCCGTAATTACTTCCATTGTGATACCATTATTTTTTAGGGTAGTTTCTACTATAAAATTGGGTTTTACATTATAAAATGGAAAATTATTACCAGAGAGTTTAGAGAAATGTTCTTTTAAATCATCTGTTAGTTGAAATTGCTTATATTTATCTGAAATAGATGTCATTCTATCATTTCTCCTTTAACGTCATTTTTAGGCCTAACGTTTACTTAAGCTGAACACCCCAATTGGGGTAGTAAGTATGGGATCAGGTCTTGCTTTAAGTCATTACTATGAACTTCTTTATCGAAACTAAGTAAATAATATCGAATATATAATTCATCAAAACGAACAATAGTCACTGAATCAAACCTCATCATACAGAGTAAGCACTCACTCTAGCTTTTCTCGCGCATTATTCACCAGATCATAAAGTGGTTGCTGGACTTCCTCGCGCATACTATTAGCAACAACACCAATTTGAGCTGCGACGGCTTTTTGGTTAAAAACAAACTCTTTCCATACCTCAGGGGGATAACTCACCAGCGGACGAGTAAAACCTCCGTGAGGTTTTAACGTCATTGCATTGGTGTGATGACTTTGCGCTGTCATACCCTTAAATGCATGGCAACTGACACAGCCGTTTTCATACGTAAAGGCTGGATGTAAAACCTTCGGTAATGGCCATAGCCACGCCAGTGGATCCTGTTGAACCTGCGTAAAGCTTTTGCTGGTCAAACTATAAATCGATAAATGCCGCGGAATAAAATCATCTGGCGGAGGATTCAAAAAATAAATAAAAGCACCCAAGGGGCGTACACTCAAAGGACGTGGTTGTGTATCAGCCAGCCAACTGTATTCTCGACGGGTTTGATAAAAGACTGCAAGTTTGAACAGGTTCTTTTCATCATCCAGGCCAACAACAATAACCGGTTTATAAGGCTTTAATTTTTCAAGATCCAGATACATGTGTTCATCACGGATATTGTTAGTGACCAGGTATTGACCCTTTTTACCCTGGGTCTTATCCAGATACTCATATAAATCAATGGCGTGAAATTGTTCTAGCGGCCATGCGTTTAGCATATAGCTGTTTCCCTGAAACAAACGTACCAGGGATTGAGCAAAACGTTCATCAACGGCAAAAGGTTTAACCATGGATGGTTGTTGCCAAAAGTTCTCGGTTGTTAACGAGGGTTCATGCCATAAGCGTCTGGCCAAGAGACGCTTGTGAAAAAATTCACCACCGGAATCAACATTCATAAATGACAACAGGTAACGCAGAACCGGGTTGTCTTCCTGATCAAGCAGTATGGTTGATAGATGAGTGTTACGGGACATGACATGGTGATAAGCCTGAGCGTTACCTGCTTGCCTGAGTTCATCAACGTATTTTCTTGCATTCACACTAAAGCCAGGTAAATCCTGTTCGGCAGAAAGAAATAACATTGGTGGCAG
>Ga0316205_10003832_pt1 | contig 13783 bp, 16 predicted proteins | sample 3monthpyrite_MG_FD_204941 | JGI IMG/M metagenome (GOLD analysis project Ga0316205, IMG submission 204941) | Microbial mat bacterial communities from mineral coupon in-situ incubated in ocean water Damariscotta River, Maine, United States -... | ecosystem: Environmental > Aquatic > Marine >... | reverse complement strand
CAGTTACATCTATTTTTTGTCCTGGTTTAGCAAAGGCAGTTAACTCAGCATGCACCGCAACAGCAGCTACGTTTTTGATTTTAGGCTTTAAGTTTTCTGGCATAGTAATACCAAAGTTACTTAACATTGTTTTAAAGCTTTGTTCAGTGAAAGGACTTTGCTCGCCCGTACCCGGTAAGCCTACCACTAAGCCATAACCAACCAGTTGGTTTGAGCGAACACCTGCAACATCAGCTAAATCTTTAATGCGCTGACCATGACTGGAAAATGCCAACAAAATTAATAAAATTGTAATTACTGCTTTCATATTATTACCTTAAAATGGCCACCAAGTGCTATTGAAAAACTTAGTTAACCAACCTTGTTCATTAGCGTCAGCAAAACTACCTGTGCCTGCGTATTGAATGCGAGCATTGGCGACTTTAGTGGATAAAATAGTATTATTTGAACTAATATCTTTAGGGCGAATAATGCCGGTTAACCGAATATACTCATCACCATTATTTAAGGTGAGCCATTTCTCGCCACGTATCATTAAATTACCATTGTCTAAAACCCTTAAAACGTGTACAGAAATATCTCCTGATAAGCTATTTCCTTGATCTGCTTTGGAATCACCTTTAAATAAAGTGTTTTGATTAATACCAAACTGTAATGACTGCCCGTTAATTGTGACAGGCGCACCTCCTAAACCGATAACAGAATCAAGTTCAGTGTTGTTTTGTTTTTTCATCTCGGTTTTAGCATTTTTCTTAGCGTTAGTATTCTCACTCAAAATGACCGCAATAATGTCACCAACACGGTGTGCTTTAGAGTCTGAATAAATGTTATTAATGTAGTTTTCTTTAAACAGCGACCCTGTTGGAATAATCGCTGCTTCTTCTGCTTCGGGTAAAATTGGCGCAAAGTCTGGGTCATTAGGTAAAGCTCGGCTTAACTCTACGGTATTACTACAAGCACTTAATTGGGCAATGACTAAAACCGTTAATAGATATCTGATGTTGTTTTTCACAATTGCCTCCAAAATATTCTCTTTACATGGTGATTTATACGTATTTCACTTGGAAATAAATAACTAAACAAACCTATAACTGCTGGTTGATGTAACTTAACATTTCATCAACGGCAGAAATGACTTTTGAGTTCATTTCATAAACGCGCTGAGATTCAATTAGATTAACCAGTTCTTCAGTAGTATTAACGTTTGATGTTTCTAAGGCGCCCTGTAATATCATGCCAAAACCGGCAATACCGGGAACGCCAACTTGTGGTACACCACTAACCTGTGTTTCTATATATAAATTTTGCCCGACAGGCTCAAGCCCAGTAGGGTTAACAAAATTAACGGTATTAATTTGCCCAACAATGCTAGGTGCTGGTTGCCCTTGTATAGTTACAGATACTTCACCTTCTTGGGAAATAATAATACTTAGCGCATCAGGCGGTATGGTAATTTGTGGCAGCAATTGGTAACCGGCACCTGGGGTTACTAAGCTACCTTCATCGTCCATAGTAAACTGACCATTTCGGCTATAAGCAGAGGTACCGTCGGGTAATAAAATCTCAAAAAAACCTTCACCTTGAATCATGATATCTAACGAATTATCAGTATTTAGCATATCACCTTGAGTGTGAATTTTTTGTGTAGCAACAACTTTAGTACCGGCGCCAAGCATTAAACCTGAGGGTAATTCTGTGTTAGCGGTAGATCGACCACCGGGCTGATTAATATTTTGATACAGTAAATCTTCAAATACCGCGCGGCTTTTTTTAAAACCAATAGTACTGGCATTTGCTAAGTTATTAGAAATAACGGCAATATCTTTAGTTTGGGCATCTAAGCCTGTTTTACTGATCCATAATGCTGGGTTCATACATCACCTCAAAAAAATTCACTGTTATCCATTGTTGTACTATTCGCTTTAATTTATTAGTTAGAAAGTACGTAACAACGACGAACTGCTGGCATCAATTTCTTCTGCCGTTTTCATTAACTTTAACTGCATTTCAAATTGCCGTTGCAAGGCAATCATATCGGTCATTTCATATAGCGGATTAACATTACTTGTTTCAAGTGTACCGCCCCTTACTTGCACGTTGGCGTCTGCTGTTTCATCTTGACCATCTTTACGCCTAAATAAGCCGTCACTCCCTTTTGACAATGAACGCACATCAGGATTGACCAACTTGATGCGACCAACCTCTTCTTGTTCGGTATTGGGAGCGCCTTCGGGCTGTACTGTAATAGTGCCATCGGCTGAAATTTGGATATTATTTACTGGTAAGGGCAAAATAATTGGGCCACTATCACCTAACACTAATTCACCGTTTGCGGTTTCTAAGGTGCCATCTTCCGTTACCCGTAAATTTCCTTGTCTGGTGTATGCTTCGCCACTGCCAAGACCGCCCAGCCCTGCACCATAGGATGCTTCAGGTGTTTGCACCGCAAACCAGCCCTCACCATTAATAGCTAAATCAAGAGGGCGTCCTGTGGTCAACAATGAGCCTGAGTCAAAATTTTGGCTCGCGCTTTCTGTCATCGCAAAAACCCGCGTTGGCTGCCCTTCACCAAACGCCTGCATACTGCGCGCTTGTGATAAGTCAGCCTTAAAACCAGTGGTTTTAGCATTAGCGAGGTTATTGGCATTAATAGCCAGCGCTTGCATATTTTGTTTGGCACCGCTCATGGCGATATAAAGCATCTTGTCCATAATGGTTTACCGATAATTAAAAAATCTACTTTAGGAAATGCAAGGAAAGTGCCAGAAAGGCTTTATGGAGAAGAAAGCTATAAAGCGGTATAGTAATAATGCTATAAAGCAAAAAAAAGCGCTAAACTCACGTTTAACGCTTAACCTTAAAACCTTATAGCTTTACAACTTTAAAACCTTAATTTCTTTATCTAATTTGTAAGATTGTTTGGTTTAGCTGGTTAGCAATTTCTAACGCTCTTGAGTTTGCTTGGAAGTTACGCTGCGCTGAAATTAAATCAATTAACTCTGTAGTTAAGTTAACATTGGCTTGCTCTAGCGCTTTGGAATTAATACTACCAAAAGTACCTGAGCCTGCCTCACCTGCTAGTGGCTCACCTGAGGATAAACTTTCGCGCCAAGAGGTGCCACCTATTTGTGTTAAGCCTTGTTCGTTAGCAAAATTAACCAAAGCAATGCGAGATAATGGCTGTGAAGTACCATTACTGTAGGTGGCTCTAATCAAACCATCGGTGCCTATATCAATACCGGTTAATCGACCAACTGCTAAACCGTCTTGTGAAAGTGATGTCACTTCAAAATTAGAAGCAAACTGGGTGGGCTCGTTCGGGTTAGGCCCAGCGGTATCAAGATTAAAGTCTATAGTTACGGTTTGTGCTGGATCTGCGCCATTGGCTAATATCGTTCCCCCTAATGGAAGAGTAGTAAAACCTGCAGCAGGGGTAATGCTTTGAAAATCACCAGAGCTATTAAACACTAATCGACCGCCTATTAAATTACCCGCAGTTACCCTGCCATCTGCAGTGGCCGCTGCAAGATCAGCAGCAGAATTAGTACCATCAGCTGTCTCATCTAAATCAATAAGATTGCCATCAATGGCAGTAAATAAAATCCACTCATTTGGTTTGGCTGCAACAGCTGGAGGGCCAACAACCGCATTTGGATTATCTTTGACAAAATAATAAGTCATTACATGACTATCACCAAGAGAATCAAAAATAGTGACTGAAGTGGAGTTATTAAAGGTTAACGGGTCAGTCGGGTCGAAATTAAGCGGCGCGCCAGTAATATAACTGTCTCCTGCTGGCAAATTCATTCTAACGTCAACTTCTGTGGTAAATTGCGGCGCCCCTGATGTGGTAGGGATCCTGATTGGGTTAGCAGTACTTAAACTGACCGATGATGACGAGCCATCTTCATTTACGGGGAACCCTAATAAGAACCCTCCACCAGAGTTAACAACAAAATTATCATCATTGAGCTTAAATTGCCCTGCACGAGTATAACTTTTTTCTAAGCTATCAATGCCCGGTACAGTGGCATAAAATCCCGTGCCGGTTATGGCTAAATCAAGGGAGTTTTGCGTAAATTGAATACTGCCTTGGGCAAATTGCTGGGCAACTTCAGAGGTTAGCACACCATCACCTGCTTTGGTTTTACCGCCTGATAATAATGATGATGCATAAACATCAACAAATTCAGCTCTAGACTCTTTAAAACCTACCGTATTAACATTGGCAATATTGTTTGATGTTACATCTAAATCTTTTTGAGCTGCGTTTAAGCCACTCAATGCTATTTGAAATGCCATGGTATTTTCCTCTTAATAATTCAACTACTTATTTTGTAACACGTACTTTGTCAGGGTAATAATTTGTACACTTTTCACTAAAGTTTTAACCTTCAGTTACTTCAACAACTTCATTAAGCGGCATAGAGCCACCACCGTTTAGATTTAATAGTACGCTGCCGCCATTACCCGCTAAGGTAACACTGTCTACTTTACGAAATGTTTGTGCTTGCAACTCAGTAGCTTCACCATCAACCAAGCCTGCAATTCTGAAACGATAAGCTCCCGGTGGCGCTTTAGAGCCATCGGTCATATTGCCATCCCAAGTAAAGTTACCACCACCAGTGCCTACACTACCAATAGGGATACTTTGCACTATTTCACCGGCAGCATTTTCAACATAAATATTGACATTGCTCGCAGGGCTTTCAGTAACAATTTTGCCTTTAGCCTGCTCACCGTCGTATAAACCGAAAACATTATCATCGACCAAAACACTACGACCGACTAATGATGATGCTTGCAATGCTTGGCTAGAAGTCATTGAGCTGGCAAACGAGGTAAATTGATCATTTAACTGTTGTACACCATCAGTCGTTGAAAATGCGGTCATCTGTGAGATCATTTGATTGTTATCAACTGGTTTAGTTGGATCTTGGTTCGCTAATTCTTTGGTTAATAAAGCAAAGAAATCAGCCTGCGTTAGCATACCGCGATCATTTTCTTCGGAAACTTTATACTCTTCTTTTTGCCAACGAAGCGAGTCTAAGGCGCCGGTACTTTGAACGTCTGACATTTGCTACTCCTAGTTATCTTTGACCAAGTTGAAGGGTTTTAGTCAGCATACTTTTTGCCGACTCGGCTATTTGAATATTGGTTTGGTATGAGCGTGATGCTGAAATCATATTGGTCATTTCTTCTATAACATTAACATTAGGCTTGTAAATATTACCGTTTTTGTCTGCCATAGGGTGTTCAGGTGCATATTCAACATTTAAAGGCTTGCTGCTTTCAACTACCCCTAATACATCTACCCCAACATTGGTTTGCTGACCATCGGCAGCATTTTGCATAGCAGCGGCAAAAACTGGATATCGAGCTCGGTAAGCTTGGTCAATGCTTGAGCTAACACTGTCAGCATTGGCTATATTACTTGCGGTTGTGTTTAAGCGCATTGATTGCGCGCTCATTCCGCTACCACTAATGTTAAATACGTTAAAAAGGCTCATGCTTATCTACCTCCGGTGATGACATTTTTCAATGCTTTAATCTTGCCGTTAAGAAATTGTACGCCGGCTTGATACTCTAATGAGTTTTCTAGATACAAGTTTCGTTCCATTTGTACGTCAACGGTATTACCATCGCCAGTATCTGGTTGATCGGGAACGCGAAAATCGACATTATTATTTAATTCAGTACGCACATCGAAGTGTTTTTCGTTAGTACGAGTCATACCTGTTTGCTGTAAGTAATTGGCTTGTTGCATGGCCTTGTGAAAGTCCATACCTTTTGCTTTATAACCAGGGGTATCGGCATTAGCAATATTGCCAGCGATCACTTCTGCTCGCTGAGCACGTACTTGCATGCCTTGTGCGTGAAGTTCAAACCCTTTACCAAATCCAATAGTCATAATAACTCACCGTTAATTACATTTAACGCTAAGTCATTCAATATTTATGCCAGAAAGCGAAGTTAGGATTTAGGAAGCAGAAAGTAGCTATTGCTTTACAAGGTATTTTAGATGGACTGTTCATCCAACAATTAGTTTGCCTCAGATGAATCGGTATTATTTTTTTTGATAAATAATACCAGGATTACAGCGCAACATGTCAAAATCACTGTTTAAACCAGAGAGAGATTCTGAAGCCCCTAAAAATAGATAACCACCATCATTTAAAGTGCCATGTATTTGACTAATAATCTGTGCTTTTATCTCAGGGGCAAAGTAAATGAGGACATTACGACAAAAAACAATATCAAAGCGCCCCATTAAGCTATAACTATTAAGTAAGTTAAGTGGTCGAAAGCTAACCATTTTTTTCACTTCGTCTTTGACTTTCAACATACCATTATCACCGTTTTCAAAAAATTGCCGTTTGCGTTCAGGCGACAAACCACGAGCAAGCGCAAGTGAATCATAATGCCCATATTTACAGTGCTCTAACATGGTAGACGAAATATCCGTACCAATAACCTGTACCCCACGTGCAAAAGCACCTGGATTACTTTGCTGATATTCAAGTACTGACATGGCGATGGAATAAGGCTCTTGCCCTGAAGAGCTTGCTGCCGACCATATTTTAACGGGAGTTCTTCGATCAGCGAGATCAGGTAGTAATTTGCTTTTTAATAATTTAAAAGGGTAATCATCACGAAACCATAAGGTTTCATTGGTGGTCATAGCATCAATAACAGCGGCGCGTAATTGCCGCTCAATGGGCGATAATGTGCGTGTTACCAACTCACCAAGAGAATTAACATCAAATTTGCTCATCAACGGCGCTAAGCGACTTTTAACTAGATATTGTTTGTTTTCACCTAGTACTATGCCGCACTGTTGTTCTAAAAACGTTCTAAACTGATGATAACTTTTATCGTCAAGTTGTCTTGCTGACACTATTACTGCTTCCTACTTAATTAAAAATTCTAAATGACTGCTTATACTTCATGGTTTAGCCATTTTTTAACTGCTGTTGCTAATTCATCAGGATGAAACTTAGGAATAAAGTCTTCTGCACCAACCTTTGCTACCATAGCATTGTTAAACACACCACTTAATGAGGTATGTAATATTATCGGCATTTTTGACATACGATCATCGCCTTTAACCTCAGCGGTTAAGGTATAACCGTCCATTTCTGGCATTTCAATATCGGAGACCATTAAGGCAACTTTCTCTGTAATACTATTTTCGCACGTTTCGGCAATTGCCGTAAGTTGCTCTAATGCATCTTGGCCATTTTTGGCTAATGCCATTTTAATCCCTAATGGCTCTAACGCTCTTTTAACTTGATTACGAGCAACAGTTGAATCATCAGCAATCATTACAATACGTTCACCTAACTCTTCACCTACACTTTCATCTGCCACATCTTCACTTAAATCAGTTGAAACCGGGTTAATTTCATTAAGTACTTTTTCAACATCTAAAATAGAAACCATTTGATCATCTATTTCAGTAACGGCAGTAAGATAGCTAGATTTTCCAGCACCTTCTGGCGGTGGCATCATGTCTTTCCAACTCAAGGTAACAATGCGCTCAACACCAGCAACAAGGAAACCTTGAACACTACGATTATACTCAGCAATAATAATAAAAGAGTCTTCAGTTTGGGTAATAGCAGGCCCGCCAATGGCTTTACTCATATCAATAACTGATATTGTTTGCCCACGTATATGCGCAACCCCTTTTATAAATGGGTCTTGTTTGGGTAATATGGTTAACTTGGGACATTGTAATACTTCCCTTACTTTAAAAACATTAATACCAAAGCGCTGTCTGCCTATTAATTTAAAAAGCAATAACTCCAGTCTATTTTGCCCAACTAGCTGAGTTCGTTGGTTAACTGCATCTAAAATACCTGCCATAAAAACCTCATTTATTATCAAAAAATTTATTCATTACACTAAGCAATACATGTAAAGAAGGCACAATTCTTGAAAGTACATATTAAACATTTATTAAACGTGAATATTACTAGTCAAAATAACTGACAAAAATTGATAAATAATACGTTAACACTTTATAAGTATTTAACAAAATTACAATTTAAAAACGTAAGTCACAAAATTGACATAACTATAACCATGCTAAGTTAGTTTAAGCATAGTCGAGTATTTGAATTAACCCAGAGATAAATGACAAAAAATATGCACACTTATAAAGTATTACTCTTCATAGTGTACTTAATTGTACTACTGCCTTTAGCAAGTTCAGCAACAACACTAGATAGAGCTGAAGTTGAGTCATTTGCTAAAGCATACCTTGAAGCTAATATACCTGCGCCTATAAATGGAAAAATTGCCTTTAACGTAGTAAATATTGACTCAAGAGTTATCATAAAGCCTTGCCAAGTTCCGCTAACTGCGAATATACCTGAAAATACGCTGCGTAGAAACGTAAACATTAAAATAACTTGCGAAGATTCAATGCCATGGCAATTATATTTACCAGCAAAAATAGAAAGAACATTTGCTGTTGTGGTTGCCACTAATAATATTGACAAGGGTGTCGTTCTAACGGAAAAAAATATCGGCATTGCTTATGTTGCTAACAATAAGATCCGTGGCGAAAAGCTGACCGATACAAAAGCAGTTCTTGGCAGTAAAGCAGAAAAAAGAATAAACAAAGGTAGTATGATTAACCGACGAAACGTTTGTCTCGTTTGTAAAGGAGATACTATTACCATTATTGCTAAAAGCGAAAATTTTATGATTAAAACAAAAGGAAAGGCGCTTAGCTCTGGCAATATTCATCAACAAATTAGAGTGAAAAACTCTCGCTCTGGACGGGTAATCAACCCTAAAATTAGTGCTGTTAATCAGGTTACTATTACCCTATAATTTTATTTAAATGTGTTAAAAGTTTTACTTAAGTTATCTTGTTATTTGCCGATACAATAATTAGCAAATAGTTAGTGAATAATTTTTAGAAAAGTACATTTACCGTAGGGTAATATTATGGCTATAAATATCAATAACTTGAACAACCAAACTCAAGTTAATCAAAGTAAACAAGCTGATGTTAAACAGCAAGCAGTACAAACAGCAAACAATAGCGCACAAGTAAAAAATGTCGCTAGAGATTCTGTTTCTTTAACGCCGCAAGCGCAGCAGTTTAAAGAGCTACAAAAAAAAGCAGCCTCTGCACCTGTAATTGATCAGAAAAAAATTGATGAGCTTAAAAAAGCGATCACTTCTGGTGAATACAAAGTAGATTCTGAAAAGCTAATGAAAAATATGTTAGCTTATGAATTTGATTTACTTGAAGGCTAATGGCTGACACTATGATTGATAACGCAAAAGTAACGCCTTTACTTAACAGTCAAGAAGCTGAGCTAACAAAACTCCATGCGTTACTTTGTAGTGAACTTGAAATTTTAAAAAAGAGAGAACTGTCGATACTTGAGCAAGCATCAGCAGAAAAAGAAGCAATTTTAACGAAAGTTAACCAGCTAGATAAAGAAATCAGCCACTACACTTCCCTTGACGACCTTCAACAAAATGAAACTTACCGCGAACAAGTGGCTCGCATTATCAATTTATTACAAGATTGCAAACAACAAAATGAAGTCAACGGTCAAATTATTAATAATAGCCAAATAGCGATAAATCGCTTTAAAAACATGCTACAAAAAAGTATCTCAAACAATACCATGACTTATGACAGCAAAGGTAAAACCTCAATTAGTAATATATCGATTGGTTTAAAGGCTTAAACTTTCCTTGTACCATATATCATTATCTTTATAAGCGCGGAAACTTATTCCCCTTACATTAGCGCGAACAAGTTCCCGCCTACGAGCAGAAAAATAACAGCTTAATTATTAAAAGTATTGTACTTCTTTTATTTCTTTACGATTCAAACTGGCCTGATAAATTTCATAAACATCTTTAAAGTCTAATTGTAACTCTGTGGTGTAAGTGTCTCCAACAGGGTAACTTTTAATTACTTTTGCAGCTCTAATTAAACCTTGCACAGAAGCAGCTAACTTTTGATTCTCAATAATCATATCTGCCATAGTTGTTTTGCTGCTGATTTGTTGACCGTATACTTGCTCTGCTAACTCAGCATATGCGGCAATTTTCGACGCTTTAATGGCCATTAGCATCCGCTGAGTTTTATGATCTGAATTTTGTAAACTGATCGGTGCATAACCGATGCTTCTAATAATAGGAAATACTTCCGGCTGTACTACTTGCCATTGCACGTGCTTGTCATAAACACTAGAGCAAGAAGAAAGCGTCATGGAGCATGTAAGCACAAGTATTATTTTAATTACTGTCTTCATTTTAAAACCCGCCTACTTAATTATGAATTTCAACGGCACGTTGATTTTCAATGAGCATGGCATTACTTCGAATGATCATACCGTCTTTCATTTTAACATTTTCACTGTGATTTTTTTCTTCGCCTAAAACCCAGCCAGGAATGAAAGATTGTGCAGTAGCAACAACAACATGTGACTGAATACCAATCATACGTGCATTAATTAATATACCGTCTTCTTGCTCTACCATAGTACCTGCAACTATGTAGTCAATAATCTGGCGTTCTGGTAATTCTTTCCAATCACGACTAAACACATAATCACCGTCTTTAGTAACTCTAATATGTCCTGTAGCCTTGAAATCAATAACCACAAGCCCATGACGTTGTAATTCATGCACAAAGTTTTCTGCAATTTGATTTCCTAACCAATTGGTTGATTCGAGATCCTTCAAGTTGACAAAAGAAGCCACAGCCACAGGGGTTTTAGCACTAACAAAAGAGCTGCTTTCTAACATCTGATATGCCAAACCTTTGACTACATCGTTAATTGCATGCTTAGGTAGGTTGTAACTATCAATTTCTCCCTTTTCAACCTGCATTGACTTGTAGAAGTTATCTTCTTCCATCAAACTGCTCAAACTACTACAAGACATAAGTGTAGGTATAAGCAATGGTATAAGCCATTTTTTCATGGTGTTCCCCTTAAAAACTCAATGTTAAACTAGCATTGATACTAGCAATAACACTGACAACATTATTTATTCGGTTATTCTTGCTTGCTTTCTTGATTACAACCGATGCACATTTCAAGCCAACAGAACAGATATTAAAACAATTAAACTATTCGCTAAAAATAAAGTCAAAAATAAACAGGCATATATTGTGCATATCTCAATTAAACCAAGGTAAGCTTTTCATTGTTATGAGAGAATATATGCGCACAATAACCCAAACAATTGTTTTTACTATCAGTTTATTGACGGTAAGCCTTACCTGTAACGCACAATGGTATGAAGCTCAAGGTCATGCCTCAACCGATAAAGACTCTGTAGATATTGCTCGAACAAAAGCAATGGAAAATGCTTTAAAAAAAGCATTACTTGTTGCTGGTGCTAGCGTTTCAAGTGTTCAGCAAGTGGTAAATGGGCTTTTGACTCAAGACCAAATAAGTATCCGCGCCAGTGGCAGCGTTAACTCAATTGAATTAATAGATGAATTTCACAGTAACAATATGATCAGCGTTACTGTACGCGCTGATATTTTTCCACAAGAAAAAAAATGCTTTTCGCTCGACTATAAAAAATCCATTTTACTTACTAAAAGTCATTTAACCCAAAGACAGCAAGCTAACATTGGAAAAATATACCAACTAGACTCTGCTGTTATTAATCAACTCAATAATAAACTCGCCAAACAAAGCAACTATAGCCATGGCAAACTTCTACTAAAAAGTTCAACACAGTTCTACCGGCTAAATGCGAGCTTTAATGAAGAAAAAATAAGACAGCTAGCTATGTCATTAGCTGATACTACCGATAGCCAATATATAGTATTTAGTGAAATTAATGATATTTCATTTGAGCAAGAAAGAAGTAATTCATGGAAAATATGGCAACAAGGCACTTACCCGAGAAGCTTCAATATTACCATTTACTTGTATAATGGCTTGAGCGGTGAACAAATTTGGCAACAAAGTTATCAAAATTCAGCGGTTTGGGAATTCACTAAAAGAGAAGATGTGGATGTTAATGGCACCGCTTTTTGGCAAAGTGGCTACGGCATTATGATAAGCTCATTACTTGACAGTATGATCAGTGACATTGACGACAATATTATGTGCGAGCCTAGCGAAGGCAGAATACTACAAGTGAAAGAAAACCAAATAACCATTAATTTAGGTCGACATCATGGCGTAAAAATTGGTGATGAATTTTCACTACTGCATAGCAGCAACTTTACGAGTGATTTAGGCCGAAGCTATTCTGGTTTCAACATTAGCCCTTACAAAGTAAAAGTAGTTAAATTAACCAAGCAAACCGCAACTGCAACAACGCTAGATAATAATTCGCTTGGCAATATTCAAATAAATGATTTGGCAGTGCGTTATTAATAAATCCAGACTATTAACATGAAAAAGCAAAGGTAAAAGCTTAACTTTACTTAAATAAAACAATACAATAATGATGTTTAAGTTTATGCCTTTGTAGCTCAGCTGGATAGAGCAAGCGCCTCCTAAGCGCTAGGTCGGAAGTTCGAATCTTCTCAAGGGCGCCATCCAAACAAATCAACAAATTCAATGATAAAGGGATTTTATTAATATGTTCATGAGAAAATTTTGCATTGTTTTACTCTGTTTTAGCTGTTTATCCTGCGGTGGTTCTAATACTGACTCGGAAGAAATTCAATATCGAAATAAAGTGCCAAAAGTTAATGCTGGTGAAAACCAAACAATTGATGAATTAAGCAAGGTTGAGTTGAATGGTACCGTAAAGGATTCCGATGGCACTATCGCCAACTATAGTTGGTCACAAACTACTGGCACTGCAGTTACATTGACAGAGTCAGATAAATTAAATGCAAGTTTCATTGCGCCAGATGTTGATTCAGATGAAACCCTAATCTTTGAGTTATCCGCTATTGATGATGATGGCGCTACAGTTACTGATACAGTAGAAATAAATATTAAACGTGTCAATTTAGCCCCCGAAGTGAATGCAGGCGAAAATCAAACTGTTGATGAGTTAAGCACGGTTGAGTTGAATGGCACGGTAAAGGATTCCGATGGCACTATCACCAACTATAGCTGGTCACAAACTACTGGCACTTCAGTTACATTGACAGAGTCAGGTAATTTAAATACAAGTTTCACTGCCCCAGATATTAATTCAGATGAAACCCTAGCCTTTGAATTATCCGCTACTGATAATGATGGTGCTACAGTTACTGATACTGTAGAAATAAACATCATCCCAGCCAGCCTTCCCCCTGTATCAAATGCAGGTTCAGATCAAACATATTTCACCCATGAACATGTAAGCCTAAACTGTTTAGGAGACTATGATTCTGAAAACTTAAGTTTTTTATGGACACAAACTTCCGGGCCTAGTGTACAACTTAGTAACAGAACAGACTGCTCATCAATGTTTCAACTTAATGGTGATGAAGCAAGTTATGAATTTGAACTTGAAATATCTAATGGTGATACGTCAGATACTGACTCAGTTATAATCTCAAGTGTAAAGTATTCAGGTGAAATTACGCTAAATATGACAAACCCATTTAATTTAGTATCTCCGTATGATGAATACAATCTATTTGAAGGATACGATAAAGTTACTTCCTTAAGTTCAGATGAAAACAACCTTTATGCGATTTCTGAAGGCCTGACGTGGTTTAATGGATTCGACTACCCCAGTTAAGAGATAATAATCTTAATTGGAGATCGAAAATGACTAAACGTAAAAAATATTCAAAAGAATTTAAACTTGATGCCATTGCTTTGGTAAAAGA
>Ga0316205_10003831_pt1 | contig 13787 bp, 30 predicted proteins | sample 3monthpyrite_MG_FD_204941 | JGI IMG/M metagenome (GOLD analysis project Ga0316205, IMG submission 204941) | Microbial mat bacterial communities from mineral coupon in-situ incubated in ocean water Damariscotta River, Maine, United States -... | ecosystem: Environmental > Aquatic > Marine >... | reverse complement strand
ACGCAAAGATGTACTTCTCCGTCTGAATCTATGACAACATAATGGGTAATAGTGATCTGTCGGACGACACGAATAATGGTCGTTACTTTAACGCAACTGGTGTCGTGTGCTAACTTATCGCCGACGATTGGTTCCATAAGTGTTCCCATATAGATGCTATCATACATCATACATGTTCGCACCCGAGAATACCTTTATTCTAAAGACATCATAAACTCAATGTCGATTGCATCAAGGAATCGTCGAGTAATCTTTTTGACATCTGGATAGTCAAGATAAAGGTCGTTGGCGTGCCCGCTGTTACCCATTCTGTCCATGCGTCTTTTAAGATACAAACCTTCGCCTGCCCAATTCGCTTTAATGAATCGTTCGCAGATTCCAGTGAAGTCTCCAAGGGTTTCGTCTGCATCGCCGTTACCAATGCCTTCTCCGGTAGTTTGAGCTGTGATGATGGCAACAGAGCTGATGGCGGCATCAATGGCCCCTCGCTCCCAATCTGTCTTCTCTGTGAGATCATCGCTATCTGAATAGGCTCTACGAGATGCGGCATCAACAACATCTGGCATTCCTGACTGAATAATATCAATGGCCCCAGATAGGATACATTCAATAGCAAACGATAGTGTTTCGACGCTCATTTGGTTTTGTAGTTTCATGTTAGAATCAAGTCCTTTGCATCGTCTTCTACAAGACTAAAGTTTGGATGGGTCTTCAAAAACTCTGGAATAAACGAGTCATCGCTATCTGGTTCGCTCTCTTGAAACTTGTCCCATGCTTCGTTAACAATGTTGTTTGCTACCTTTTTGGTGTAGCAACTGCCAGCAATGAGGGTTCCTAGCGTAAGGGGTTTGTCGTATTGGTAATCAACGATGATTCTGATTTTGTTTTGTTTCATACTCATCATTTCTCCGCGAGAATTATCGGTGATTAAAAAATGAGCTGAAAGTTACCTATGAGACGACTTTCAGCCCATATCTTAATCAAAAGGTGGCGGTGACTGGGGTTTGTTCTATAAAGCCTTACCTTATCCAGCATTTGCCAGGGACGGCTTATGTCCCTGCTTCAACTCGCCCGCCGTCTACATTGTCCCAAAAGGCCATTGCCAATCGCTCCCTTGGATCAGTTACTTTTCCGAATGATCCTTCAATCCAATCTACATGAATAAGAACCTCATTGTTCCATTCATTAAGCAGTTCGTGATGATTGTCCATCTTGATTACAATGATTTGATCATCAATCGCCTTGACTACTCCAGATTCGCCAGCAGGCAACGAGTGCATCATAATGATCTCAATCTCTTTAAGAACGACTTTCAATCCAATCTCCGGCAATACCGTTGATGGTCGATCTCGCTCAGGGACCGTATAATCTTGACCGAAACAAGGAATAGCCTCTTGCCATTCATAATTGTTCTCAAAAATATTGAGTTCATTTTCTCGGGCATATTGTTTGGCTTCGTTGTAATCCATCGTTGAGAATGAATCAGGATCGCCATTGACATCGTTAAATGTATATACTGTTAGTTCTTTCATACTACTCAGTCAACCCTTGTTCTCGTCGGTGATTAGTCAACATAGATTTCATCAGTTACTTCATCTTGATTTACGAGAAGCGAATCATACATCCAATCGCCAGGCTCTCCGCCGTATATTTCAATACTCAAAGAATCATCCATTACTCCATCCATAAGCAATGAGAGTTCTTCCAAGTCCCCTTGTTGAGCAATGTCTCCAATGTTAAGGTCTTGGCTTGAATCTTGCCAAAGCCTCTTGCCTTCATCTGTGGTCTTTACCCATTCAGTGCAGGCTTTCTTTAATTCCGCGAGAAAATTATTCTCACTTTTCAGATTCATATCATAGATGGTCGCATGAACGATTGCTACGAGGTGAGCTTTAGATATGCCCTCCATGCGAGGAATGACGAATGTTACGATTTGGCCGAGTTGTTTCATGCGTTTTCTTCCTTTTGTTGTTCTTCTAGCTTTTTAACAAATGAAGGGAGAATATCGCTATCGGAAGAATTTTGAATATGACCTAACGATAAGGCAAGCATAGCAAGATCGTTCCATCCTTGTTCGTGACGGATATGTTCTATCCTTGCACAGTATTCATCTCGTTCTTCTTGTCTCATTCTCTTGCTCCTGTGAATTCTGCAAGCATTGCTCGACGCTCAAGCTCGATGGCTTGCTTGTCAATACCCAAGTAGGCATATGCAAGATTCTCATTGCTAATCGAAACTGGAATCAAACGCTCGCCGCCATGATAGGAAATACCAAATTCTCCTGTTTCCGTGTAGCGACCATAAGCCGCAATACAACAATCATGACCTTCTTCTACATGACCAGATGGATCGCCATTGGTCAGCCATCCAAGGAAGTTAATGATTGTCATTGCTTCCTTGAAGTTTGCATCCCAACGAGTGCAAAGAGGATACTTTTCTGCGTGTGCCGCTTTTTGTTCTGCTTCATTCATATCTATTTCCCATTTCCCAAAAGTATCGGTGATTAGGTGACATTGACCCAAGCCATGCAAGTTTGCAAAACATGGTCGTAGTCGCCTTCTGTTGCCTCTGCATAAAAAGCATCTCGCTCTTTCTTATCAACTCCGCCTCGTTGGAGAGCTTTAGATACTGCTCCCATGACCGCAAAGGCATTGCCATTTCCGCCAGAAAGGTCTGCTTCGATATGTGGATATTTTGGATCGCTCATGATTTTCCTTTGGTTAAATTTTTGTTCCGTCGAGAATTGTTAATACTTCGGTAGCGATTAGAGGTCGCTCTCCAATGAGAGGAACAAAGTCCTCTTTTCTTTTGGTCATAGCTTTGATCTGTGATTGCCATTCTTCCCTGGTTCCGCAACTCCAAATGTTCCAACTATGTTCAGTTGATTCTGGATAGCCGTGACCGGGATTGGTTCGGCTTCTCTCATCGCCAGGTATATGAACGGATGTAGGCTTGAGAATGAGGTAGCATTTAGTAAGAGCAACTTCTTCTGTTTTTGTTATTCTTTTTGACATATCTCTTATCTCCATTCCTAGCTATTCGGTGAACCTACATCATCGTATGGTTCGGGTGCTTCTCGTCCTCGAATGAAACGCCTGACTCTTTACATGTCTCGCATTCAAGCATTGGGGAATTAGGAGGTGTCCATCCTGCAGGCAACATAGCTCTACCACCACGCTCTAGCTCAGGTTGTTTATTGAAGCATTCATTGCAGATTGCTTCGCCGTTAATGATTTGAACCGTTTTCATGCTACTCCCTTATATGTCAAGCCATTCGGTGTTAGACTTCTCTCACCCATCTTATTTTCCGCGGATATAAAAGAACAAGCCCAATCCAACAAGGAAAGGGCTGTTCTGCAGGATTTTAGCTGACTTGTTCGACATGCTCAACTAGCATGTCTCGTTCGCTGAGCCAGACGAAAAGTTGATCAGTTGTCTCAACATCGCCTCCATTATCTTGCTTCAATGATTTAGAGCAAGTTACGCAACAGAAGTATTCAACGCTTGCGTTGTCTCCGTTGTAGGCAATATCTCCATAATCAATGGCTGGAGACTCGCCGGGTTTATCCCATGTAGCCAATACATCAACAGTTGAATACTGTATGACATTCGCCAAGACTTCTTCAACCTCTGTTCCGTCGCAACCATCACAAGGACATTTGAATTTAACGATAAGTGTTTTGTTTTCCATGTCTTTCCTTTGAAATGATTACCATTCGGTGTTGGGGCTTAGTTGTTGTCGTTGCTGTTGTTGACATACATGAATCGTGGAGTCAAACATCCAATGACCCATTTGATCATACCAAGCGTAAGGAATAGGAAAAAGATTTCAAAGAAACTCATTCGCTGATATACATCAGGTAAGAAGTAAAAGAATTTCTCCCCAATGTGATTCCATGTCCATGCAATATAGAATGGAACGCTCAAACTCATGGCTGCGACTGCTGCAACGATCCAACCAACGATAGGTAGTTTATTCCACATAATCTTCTTCTTCCGTTTCTGGAGGATATACTCCGGTGAATGGTGTGTCGCCAGCTTCGCCAGCGAAAGTATGAATTGCGGCTTGATTATCTGGTATGAGAGTTATCAAGTGCGAACTATCAATGATGTTGATGATTGGAACATAAAAGTATCCAAGACCATCAGGGTAAGGAATTTGAATAGCGACCTTTGATCCGTTTCCCAATCCGCCGCTGCGAATATTCTGCAGTCGGTCAATCAGCTCATCGAGGGTCATTGTGTTTTCTTCTAGTCTGCTCATAGTTAAGCTCCTTCAACCTTCTTTAGAGTTCCATCCTTATCGGTGAATACGGTGCCCGAGAACGCCAATGGTTGAATCCTTTTCTTCATATCCATAGCTATCAATAAATGAGGATGTTCATTAACCCTCATTAAATGAAATTCCTGATTGTCGGGGCCTAGAAGTTTATATCCAAACTTATTTTTGTTCTCGTCTACATCGTCAAGTTTTATTGCTTGAAAGATTTGATAACCAGAAACAAAAACTCCGGCTATTTCATTTACCATACCTTTTGAGTCTCTTTCTTGTGCATGTCCCTAATAACATCAGATGCCCTCATCAACCCAAGACCGGAAAAGGTTGGCTTCTTCGGCTTGATTTTATCAGCAGGATGCCTTCCGGTCGAAGCATAGACGCAAATATCTCTCGCTACTGATCGGAATGGGTCTAGATCTGGATCAGCAACTTTTGACATGAAAGCGTTAACATTCAAATCCCCTTCAATCGGAAAGAGTCTTGTAGCAAACTGCTCGGTAGTAACATTGATTGCAGGTATTCCTCCGGGCGTAACGAATTCAAGATCAACTCTTGACCCATCTACCTCAATGCTATATAAGTTTTTGACTTTTATTGCTTTCATGTTTGCCTCTAAGAAATGTGCTTGTGGTTGTGATCGTAGACTGACCAATTCTCTGGATCTCCATCGGTATCTCGGTATTGGAGTTCTCCGACTTCTTCGCCATTGTCATCATTCGCAAGCTGCTGTGCTTGTTTGATCTGTTCTGCCAATGAAAGATCAGCATCGACCTCAACTTCAATAGATTGAGTATGGCTCTCGATACGATCTACGATAAATTTAATCTTGTTTGGCAAACCTTGCTCTCCTTATTTCTTGAGCATGAGTTAAATCTGCTTGATGGTTGTTATGTTCCATTTCTCGTACCAGAACCTTGATTTCTTCAACGCTTTCTTCTACTGTATATTCAAGAGCTTCCTCTGGCATACGGTAAATGATGAATGTTCGTGGCCCAATATTGCCGTCGCTTTCAGGAGCCAATTCCTCAAGAACATGAATGTATCTTGAATCAAGCGATACTTGATTGCTTTGATATTTTGTTAAAGTGATATGTGTTTTCATTTAATCCTCTGGAAAATCTTGCTCAAACATTTCTTCAAATGTCTGTCCTCTTGTTGCTGTTGTTTTCTCTTGGAAGGTGTCAACCTCTGACTCTGTATTTGTTTCCCTGAATGTATCAGTGATGATACCCTCTCTAGAGATTACAGTAGTCATTGACCCTTCATCTTCCCCAAAGTTGCATTCAATACGAATCTCAGAGATATTGACATGTTCCTCTCCATTGATGAAGAATCGTAAGTCTGCGTCATCCTCAAGGATATTGTCTGAGTTCTCGAAGCAGCCTTTGATATGATCTCGAAGCTCAAGGCTAAAGCCCTCTTCGCACATCCATTCATATGCTTCTCTGTCGCCTTTGGTTTTGAGGAGATTTCCGTATTCTGCGATTGCTTGTATTAGGTTCATATTCTACTTCCGCGGAAAAAGAAATTCGGTGAGTTATGGAGAAGCCATCTTAACGCAGAATTCAACAGCGTTCAAATGTGCCTCAACTTCGCTCATTGTTTCATAAGTAAAAACTTTGCAGTTGTCAAAACCGTTTTCCTCTGCTTCACACTTTTCTATATGAGATTCAAAATTACGAACAGAAGTTGGACCAACCGCATAAAACTTTTTATAACTCTGGTTAAACAAGCCGCTGACAATCTCTAGCTTGCATTTTGTTTGTCTGGCTCGGTCTTGGAGCGTTCCGAATTTGATAATTGTACTAGCTGACATGTGTTTCTCCTATATGTTCCCAAGAACATCAAGTATTGTTTGAATAGAATTCTCTGCTTGGTGAAAATCTACAACGAAATCACAAGCAAGAGCCAATAAGGTGTGTTCCATGCCATCTACAGCATGATTGTAAGCTATCTCATCTTCGCCTTGAGGATTATCGTGCTTGAGATTGGATTCAATCTTGCCGCCGCCATCCATGCTGATAGTGATCGTAATCCAATCTGCTCCTGAAACGAATTTGTAAACGGCCTGTTTGTCATCAATTGTTTGTGTTAACATATCAATCAGCTACCTACGAGATGATTCGGTGAACATGCTTGATAGAACTTGTTTGAATCCATCAAAAGCATATCAAGAGTTTCTAAATGATCTTCTTGTTCATCGCCAATAGAAATGCTCGATGATCCATAAATGGATGCCCCAATAATATCTATATGAGAATCAGGAGAGCCTACATTGATAGCGGCAACAAAATATTTGCCATTCTTTACAAACAAACCAATGCTCATCATTTGACCAGGAATATTATCCCAATCCGTAACGCCTTGCAGAACCTTGATTTGTTCAAAAATGTCATCCTTGATACCCGAAACAGATTCTTCTCCCATCGTATCAGTTGCATACTTTGGGGTAATATCTTCATAGCCATTTGCTAAAAGTTGACCTGAAAAATCATGAGGACGAGCATTTTGGCTAATCTCATGCAATACCGCAATCATTCCTGCAATTTCAGGACAAGCCTCTAAAGCTCTAGCCCCATCATCAAAGCATTGAATCTGAGCAGAGATCGTCATGCGACCTCCAATCTGAGTAAAGACGACGACGAACTCTCCAACAAAAGATTCTTTTTCATCATTTACCATGATGACAAATTCATCTACAAGGTTTTTCCCTTTGAGACATGCTTCGCCATACCACGCTTTGCTGTTTTGGATAAATGTTTTTTTCATACAGACTATTAGTCTGTAGATTTTTTCGGTGACGGTATGCTGTATAAAGCTCTGTATTGAGAAACAAGCTCATCAGGTACAAACTCTGACAAATTTGCACATTCGTGCCTAACTGCTTCCCATGATTCCCATAATCCCATTGCTTTAAGCATTCCCATAGACTGAGCAAATTCAGCAAGAGCAAATGAGTTGCCAGCTACATCGCACATGAATCCATAGAGTTCTATGTCCCTTCCAAATCTTTTTCCGTCTACCTTAAAGAAATGGCCAGCCTCTGTTGTCTTATCTGTCGTTTCATCTTCTTCATTGAAAACAAGACTCAACTTGCCATCAGAGTATTCCGCTGCTGTTCTAGCTATAGCGATTAGTTTATCAATGATTTGTTGCTTCTCTGACATTATGTCCCTGTTGCTTGTTCTTCAAATTTTGGCTCTATCTCTAAATACTTCGTCCAATCGCCTCTATCGCATTTTGAAAAGCCTGGCTTTCCTGCGAAAATAAACTCATTGACCGTTATTTGAATTGCGATCCTTGGCTCTGTATCCATAATGCCTGTATTATCATGGTGATCCTGGTAGAAACGAATAAGCCTTGCAAGTAAAGCTCTTGCTTCTTCGTTCTCCATGTCTTTAATAGCATCGTTGTATCGAGCAAGACTTCTCGCAATGATGTCATTGCCCAACCATCCTGAACCCCAAATGCCTTCATCTGCTTCTGATGGAATGTCTCTATAACACTCAAACATGACATTAGGGAACAACTCTTTATGAGTCATGTTATCTGAGGGGTGATCGCCTTCTAGCATCTGTTCAAAGACAAGATTATGCGTAGGAAGCTGCTCAATAATGCTTTCAGCGTGCTTGAGAAGTTCTACTGCTCTTGCTTCGTCTTCTGGGGTCTGAGCTGTAAGATTCAATGCTCCGGCCTCTGCTGCGAGAACCAATGCCCTGTAGTTTGTTACTCGTCTGATATTCATTCTTCTCTCTCCTATATACAGTATATCGGTGAAGTCTTTCACTCATCTTACTTTTCCGCGGACAAATAAAAAATCCCCAATCAAGGGGATTTAGTGGATTCATCGTGCTTGCTGAGTTTGTGGCGCCCTCGCCGTCTTAATCAGATGGTATCCGGTAGCTAAGATCGTAGCAAGAACCAACCATCCGGGGAAGACTACCGTTGACAGAACCTCATGTCCAGCCATCTGTCGGAATGGAGCTAAAAGCATCTCCATTATCAGTCCCATTGATTCGTTGACAAAACCATTGACACCTACATCAGCAATGAATGATCTACAAGCATATGCGATTGCTGTGAAGATGGGGAGAGAAATCATACAGATTGCTCCCGCATAGGCTGAACGGAAACGATGACTGTCAAACTTGAGGAAGATGACAACGGCAAGAATTACTGATAATACGCTAGCAAGCATGATGATCTCCTATTTAGCGATTACGGCCAGTCCATGAAGCATTGGAAGCATTTGTTCCATTGCCAAAACGAGCAGAACCAGACTCATTGACTCGACGAGTGACTTCATTGTCGCCGCCGTCTGCCATAAGAGATACATCTTGACCAACGCCTGAAATCAACATGCCAACGCCGTGGAAAACATCTCCGGCTCCTCGGGCAGTATTTGACAAACATCCGCCTAGCGGGATCAATGCGATTGCTACGAGAGTAGCGAGAACGACCTTGCGGCCACGATTTTTACTTACAGTGTTCATCTTTGAACCTTCTACGCAAAAAACATGCGTGTTGCGACTCCGCCGCTTTGTTTCTTTAACCGCTTGTCCTACTAGCGGGAAGTAATCAACATTTGATTACTGTTATGCAACTTATCCCATCTTACCATTTTTCGGTGACCAGGTTATGAGGACTTACTTCACATAAAAAATAGAGCGCAATCCGAAGATATACGCCCTATGATGGGGGAATTTCGTGCTTAACTATTTATGCTTCGCTTGAAGCAAGTTCCTTGGCCCAAGCGTTGAAGTCTGCATCAACCTTGGCACCCTTCTGAGCAGCAAGGAATTCGATAACAATACTTGCCATTTGAGCATTCGACATGGTTTCAATATCCGGATCGGGTTGACCCTCAACTGACCCATAACCGAAGTTGATTGCGGTCGCTGCATACGAACGAAGCTTGTTCGAGTTGGCAGTCAGAGTTCCGACATTCTGAGCATACTCTGAGATGATCCCAAGAGCAGCGACTGGCGAATCATCTTCCTCAGTAATCTGATCTGAGATAGATTTGATGATACATCCAGCCATTGTTGACAGCGTGAATACATCGAGTTTCTCAAGAGAGCTTACGGAATTGAACCCTGACTTAGTGAAGCCGCGAGCAGGAGCTTTTCCTGATTCATTCGCTGTTGCTTCATCTACGAAGGCTGCAAGGTCTGCTGAGGTTTCCATTGTGATTTCTGTTGCTTCTGCTGCTGCGGTTTCTGCTTTCGTCATTGCTTTTTCTCCAAAAAGGATGTTTTGTTGATGCCCAGCATTTGAGCATTCATATCCCATTGTAGACCGATACTTTTTTCGGTGATTAAATCAAAAGAAATGCAGGCATAAAAAAAGGGTCGCCGAGGAATTTCACCTTGGTCAACCCTAGCCCATTTTAAAACTGATTCTTCGTTTGGTGCCCGCACTCTCAAAGATTACAAGTCTCTGAAGCGTAACATGCCTCAATCAGTGTAAGGGATGAACTCCCTATCCCTTTTAGTTTAACCGGGATCAGTCAGAGCAATACTCGCCAGCCTGGCAAGAATTGTATCGGCAAACCATTCGAGTCATCTTTCAATGATCGAACAGTTGTCGTTCGCCTTAATACCTCTAGGTAGTGAGCTAAAACGGCCACATGCTTTGAACTCTATACATATTGCTATGCAAGTCTTCGCATCATCAGACGAGTTTCGCTTTCGCTTCCTCGTTAGCAGAGTCGCCATCTCAAGAGATAACAGGCTTTGCTGAATGCTCATTTGCCGACTATTACTAGAAGGTTCATTTACAATCCTGATGCTTCAACCCTTACCGGCGAACCGTACGGGGCATCTGCTTGTGTCGAAATGCCTTTCCCTTCGCAGAGTAAACATTTCTAAACCATTCCAACTGCGTGAACAGTTCGAACAGTTGTCGTCTGCTTTCCAGGCCTTCTACGGGCCAAGACTCATGACGGCCATTTGCTTTGAACTCTTACATTGCTGTAAGTCTTCTCTGCTCTACCCAAGCATCCCTTTCGGTGACTTGGAACTTGATGAATCATGTAAGAAAATGAAACAGTTTGCGCCGCAACAACTAAAATACATAATCTATCAAGCTAAAAGTTTTCCCATTCAGTGTTACCAATGAATTTTCTAACCCTTATAGTGCTTCCATCCTCGAAAGGATTTCTGCTCATGTCGAATGGTTTTCAGCCTCTCAGCTTGAACCCTTCTAAACCGTTCTATCAGCGCGAACTGAAAGAACAGTTACCTTCCATTTCCGGACATGTCGCCATGCCAAGCGTGGGTCAGGTCATTTGCTTACAACTATCTCAAGTTGCTATTCTCTAGCCAAGTTTCCCTTTCGGTTCCTTGGAAGACGAGATATCAGGTCAAGACCTAACATACCTTCTCAAGCATTTCTTTCTTGCCATTCCTGACAATTCCGATTTGCGATCTGAGAGTTTCTTTCCTTTCTGACGAATCAGTGTTGGAAGTCTGCTCATGTCTGAGGGCTTTGGGTCTTGCGACTTTGGCCGTCGTAATTCGATTCGTTGATTCTCATCAAGGAGTCGTTTGCTTCGCTGAGTAGAGTTTAGCATACTTGTTGATGCTTGTCAACTCATGCTACTACTAATTCGTCGATTATTCTGCTTCCCATATACTCAAACACGCATAAGTCTTTATCTTTTATGCATTTGGGTCAGAATACTTTTTTGAAACCTTTTCTGAACCAACCTTGAAGAAGACAGGTGTATGCCTTTTTCCCGATGGCAACGCTTCCGTTATGCCTACTTCTTCATTTTCAGGTACGTTTAAAAGGTAAATATCCTTCTCTCCTGTTGTTGGGTCTGTCGCTACAACCAGTGCTACATCATCGCTTTTGAAGAGTATTTCAATAACATTGCCTTCTGATTGATCAAAGTTCCCTCCGTTGGAAGTGCATATGCCTTGCCAGTTCCATGAAGGTACTCCATCTATGATGGTTGCATTGGAGAAAATTGTAGTGCCTCCGATTATCTCTGGCTTTGTTTCAGTTCCCATGACTAATACCTTCAGCCATTTGGGACTGTCAACTCTCAGAGTATTTCCCCTCAACTCAAACATTGTCTAGATCCATCTTTCTTTCCGCGGAAATACAAATAAGCTCGGACTCATGAGCCGTTCTCTCATAACCTTTCTTTCGAAAACGTCTCCACCACCCATCTTTTAATCTGAGAGACAATGTTCGAATAATCAGGATCAAAGAATTCTGATCTCTGTTTTTGTCTCTAATCATCGCTTCCCATGACTCAACAGCCTTGTTCGCAGCGAATCTGGCATCAGCAGGCCATGAATCGTTTATGGAATCTTTTAAATCTTTTGGTGTCATACTCATGTATCGTCCAAAAAAGTGGATACTCCCTACCTTATACACAAACAAAGCGTAACCAAATGGCTACGCTCTGCTCGAAGAAAAACAAACAACCTGACTTTTATGACTTACGCCTCGACTGTTTCAGCCTCTGCTTTAGCTTTGGGGCTTTTCTTAGCAGCAGGCTTCTTGCCGGAATCCTTTTTAGCAGCAGGCTTCTTGCGTGGAGTTGCAGGAATGATATCTCCCTCAAGCCCAAGGTCTTTCATTACGCCTCGATAGATTCCTTGGTTCGAATCAGACTTGATAGCCGCTGGACGCTCATTCAAGAACCGGCGAATATGACCAATAACTTTCGCTGCCTCTGCAGGATCGCCGCCCTCTCCCATCTGCTCAGTAAACGCTTTGTTTCCCTTTTGGGCAACTCGTTGCGACAGAACCTCGCTAATCTGCAGACTCATCAGAGCGAGAGATTGGTTCGACAGACGAAGAACGCCGTCAGGGTGAATGAATCCATCCTGATTGTAGTGCTGAAGACCATATCCGGCATTTGCCTTAAACTTTTTAGCAACAGGACCAAAGAATTCTTTTACGAATCGGAACGCCGAAGCTAGGCCATCCGCAGAATTGTCAGCAACTACTCGACTCCGAGTTGCATTCTTGTTCTTTGCTCGACGAGTTTCGAGATAGGTTGGTTTACCGAGAGTTCGTACTTTGGTCTTTTCGCTGTTCGACATGGTTTGTCTCCTTTGACAATGTTTTTTTGTTTAGGCGTTGTTGCCTTTGATGCTTCGTATTGGCAGGTTCAAGTTTTCGGTGATTCTATCTGGTCAATCTTTTCCAATCGTTTAAATAGCGACCAGTGCTACCAAAATGAGTAGTATGCATTACTATATTTTTCTCATTTTCTATACAGCATCGAATCTTACAAACAACTCGTCGAGTTGGTCCACCCTCATATTCATAATCCTCATGGTCTCCCCCTGATTTAGAATAAACTTGCCATTGATGATCATTATCAAAGTGTTCATTTTCTACATGTGAATGTTTAATGAAAATAGATCGTGGCTCTGGCTCTTCTCTATTTGCCATTTCTACTGCTTGAATAGTTGCAAATTCAAAAGTAAAATATTTCTTTAAACGACCATTTAAAGTTTTATCAAACCACTCTTGCATGATCCTGGCCGAAACTTCAGCATAAGTTCTTCCTGAGACAATTACTTCCATAATTCCCATCGGGTAATCGTTGCTGATTTGAACTGGAAAAAAGGCTTTGTATTTCATGATCCATATTCAGTAGGCGATAGATTCGGTGAACGCGTAAAAAAAGACGCAGCCACGAGAGATGCGTCTTTTTGAAAGAGGAGATAACCTAATGCATCCTTTGCCATCGAACGTATTCGAAAAATGCAGGCCATCCAATATGAATGAAAAATACAGGCGAGCTTCGATTCTCGCAAGGGTGACTATTAATCAGTGTTAACTACTGAAACAGGCAGAGCCTTTACCATCTGCAACGGTCACGGATTACGCAGATCTATCTGTAAAATGACAAGGGGAGGACTCGAACCGCCAACCTTCGGATTTCGCCCATTACAGGCTACTCATAGATGCTCTACCATTGAGCTACCTCGTCGATTGAACTTCGTTTGCGGACTTTTACCGCTGCATCACAATTGGGCGACTTGTTCAATAACTCCCAATACAAGCTTTCTGCGCTGTGAAACGCACTTCAAGTGAGGGGACGGGATTGAAACCGTCCATTGGATTTTAATATCCAACATCTCCTTATGACTTCGCTGCATGCAGCTCCGCCAACAATCCTCTAAAAGATAAGTCGAGCGCTAACTCGAATAATCTACACCGCCCTCTAGAAGAACTGTGCTTTAGTGGGTGATCCATCCTTCGGAAGCCGTTCACAACACTAATGGCAACTCATGGATGTTTCTTATCTTTGTCTCAGATTGAAGGGTTCGAACCTTCGCTAACCCATCAAAAATGAGCCGTGCTACCAATTACACCATATCCTCAACAATGCAACGGGAAGGTATCGAGCCTCCATCCCCTGTCTTTGACAACAGGTACTTTCGAATGATTACCAATTTGTGGTTTACCCACTACTTGGATTGTCATCGACCTTTCGGTGCCAGTTAAGCTACCGCTGCTACTTCCCCTAGAGCCC